>Ga0113563_10000985_pt1 | contig 15341 bp, 12 predicted proteins | sample Mud3Dept3metaG_FD_80117 | JGI IMG/M metagenome (GOLD analysis project Ga0113563, IMG submission 80117) | Freshwater wetland microbial communities from Ohio, USA, analyzing the effect of biotic and abiotic controls - Mud 3 Core 4 Depth 3... | ecosystem: Environmental > Aquatic > Freshwater >...
CCGTTACCCACCCCACCTTCCCCTTTCCCCATCCCCCGGTCTCCCAGGCAACGTCGCATCGGCGGCGGCATTGCGTCCGGTCAGTCATGCCGTTGAAGTACACTCGCCCCCTCATGTGCAGCCGACCGACACCGCTCCGTGCGGCTTTCCTTCTGGCGCTCGCCGCCGGCGCGGCGGCGGCGCAGCCCCCGGCGTCCCCGGCCCGGCCGCTGAACGTGCTGCTGATCATCGGCGACGACATGCGATGGGATGCGATTGGCGCCGCCGGCAATCCCGTGGTGCGAACGCCGCGGCTCGATCAACTGGCGGCAGAGGGGGTGCGCTTCGAGCAGGCGCGGGTCACCACGTCGGTCTGCATGGTGAGCCGGGCCACGCTGCTCACGGGCCAGTACATGTCGCGCCACGGCATCACCGAGTTCGGCCGGCCCATCGCCGCTGACGACTTCGCGAACACCTTCCCCGGCGTGCTGCGCCGCGCAGGCTACTGGTCGGGCTACGTCGGCAAGTACGGGATCGGGACGGCGCGGGCGGGCGATTTCGACGTCCTCAGAGCGTACGAGGGGAAGCACTGGATGGCCGGCCCAGACGGCCAGCGTATCCACGTAACGGAACAGAACGCGCGCGACGCTATCGACTTCCTCAGGACCCGGCCGCCAGACAAACCGTTCGTGCTGACGGTCGGGTTCTTCGCCCCTCACGCCGAGGACGCTGCGCCGGAGCAATACCTGCCGCAGGACTGGAGCGCCGCCGCCTACGCGGGCGTGACGATTCCCGCACCGCTGCACGGCGACCCGAGGTACCTGGCCGCGCTGCCCCCGTTCCTCGCGAACAAGGCCAACGAAGGCCGCGTCCGGTACCTCTGGCGCTTCGACACGCCCGATCGGTACCAGGCCTACATGACGCGCTACTACAGGCTCGTCACGGAGGTCGACGCTGCCATCGGCCGCATCGTCGACGAACTCCGGGCGCAGGGCGCCTACGACCACACCCTGGTGGTGTTCATCGGCGACAACGGGTACTTCCAGGCCGACCGGGGCCTGGCCGACAAGTGGTACCCCTACGAGGAGTCGCAGCGCGTCCCGCTCGTCGTGCGCGACCCGCGGCTGCCGACTGCGCGGCGCGGCATCACGCGCGAGCAGTTCGCGCTCAACCTGGACGTCGCCCCGACGATCGTGGCCGCGGCAGGTTTGCCGGTGCCGTCCGCCATGCAGGGCAGCGATCTCAGCGCGCTCTATCTGGCCGCGCAGCCGGCCCCCTGGCGTGACGAGTTCTTCTACGCGCACCCGACGATCACCAGCCGCGACCGCATCCCGTCGTCTCAGGGCGTGATTCGCCGCGACTGGAAGTACATCGAATGGCCCGAATTCAACTTCGTCCAGCTGTTCGACCTGCAGCGCGACCCGGGAGAACTCGACAGCCTGGCAGGACGGCCGGCGCACGCGGATCGGCAGGCTGCGTTGCGCGAGCGGCTGGCGGCGTGGCGCCGGCGTGCCCGTTGACGTCGGGAAGCCGATCACCGACGTCCGGCCTGGCGAGCGTCACGACTCCGTCCCGATGGGCGGCGCGCCGCCGGCACGAGGCTGATCCTCCGCTGGTGCGGCCACGAAGAACACCACGTAGCCAATCCACACGAGCAGTCCGACGTGGAGCACGTCGTTCTCCGACCACCAGATCCCGCGCAGCCACAACCGCTGAGTCAAGCCGGAGGCGAGATAGAGATAGTACGCGCCGATCGTCAGGACCAGCCCGCACCATGCCCACAAGAGCGCACGATCCATCGGCCGTCTGGACGCGTGGTACCTCCAGCCGTTGTGGGCGGCCATCAGGACGACCTGGGGCGCACACACCGCGAGCAGCCACTCGAACGTCAACAGGCGTGGAATCGGCACGAACGCACCGCCCAACGTGGTGATTCCATACGCAGCGAGGTGGATGACCGCGTAGCGAGCCAGCCGTTCCCGCCATGGCCCGGCAGCGCACGAGTAGGCGTGGGCCACGAGGATCACGTCCACGCTGGCGGCCGTGGCAACCAGGTACCAGACTTCCCACCAACTGGTCCATGCGCAGACGTCCCGCCCGGCGCACTTGAGGTGATAGCTGAAGGCCTCGTAGCTCGTGCCGGCCAACAGGGCCCCCGCGCCCCACAACACCAGCGCGACTCCCCACCACAGGCGCGAGCGCTGTGCGTTCCTGATCCGGAACAGATGCACCCCCGCAACGACCGCGACGAGGCCGAGCACGTAGACGATCGCCGTCGTCGTCGGCTGCACCAGGATGATGGTTCGGGAGGCCACGTGCAATTCGACGAACGGCTGAATGTCGAGCCAGCTCTCAGGGGTCTGTCGCGGGCTGTACGGAATCGACCCCACCCGGCCGCAGCCAGCGGTGGTCGCCGCGACGGCCGCCGCCAGAAGCGAGCGCCTGACGGCAGGGGCGTTGTGTGGCGTCCGAGTCTGCCCGCCACCTGACGCGGCGAGTCCCGTCGCAGGAGCGCCCGGACAGGCGGCGATGTCGAATCGTGCACGTTTCATCTAGCCAGTCGGGAAGTTCATGCGCCGCAGCAGGTCCTGGTATCGAGGCTCCTGGCGCAGGGGGTCGTAGATCGGCATGCGAATGTACGGCATGTTGGCTTCGCGGTCCTGATACGCCCGTTCCAGCCACTCGATCGCGCGCGCCCGGTCTCCGGCGTGAAGACAACGGACGGCCAAGTCGACCGCGCTCACGCCGCCCGGCTTTCCGAACCGCGCGGTCCAGACTTCGACGAGCCGCCGCTGCGCTGCGGCGTAGCCCCCCTCGGCGGCGCCGCGATCCAGCGCCGCGACGAGCTCAGGGTCCCCGGCGAATCGTTCCCTGTCGGATGCGAGCGCTTCGTCGTGCCGGCCCGTGAGGAACAGCGCCTGAGACAGGGCATTCCTCGCGACGAACGACTCGGATTGCAGGCGGAGCGCCACACGAGCCGCGGCGATGGCGTCGTCGTATCGGCGCACATACACGAGGTCGGTGGCGTAGAAGCTCAACGTCCTCACCGATAGCGGGTCAAGCTCCAAGGCCCGCCGGACCTGGGTCATGCCTTCGTCGAGCCGGCCGACGTTCATCAGGAAGTGCGAGTACCCCTGCAGCGCCTCGGCGCTGTTCGGGTTGAGCGTAACGACCTCTTTCCACTTCCGCTCTGCGGCCGTCCAGTCCCAGTCTCCCCAGGTCAGAATCCCGGCGAGAGCCCGATGCGCCTCCCATTCGGTGCCATCGAGCTCCAGGGCCTTCAGCGCGGCCGCTTTCGCCTCGGGCACCGCGATGCGCGCAGGCGCGATGCCCATTTGATGCCGGCCGTTCCAGACCCGGGCGATGCCCGCCCAGGGGGCGGCGTAGCCCGGATCTTCCTGCAACGCCTGCCGGTAGTAGTGCTCCGCAGCGTCGTAGCCGGCTGGAGTCAGCACCTGGCGGCCGTGCGTGCCCTTGAGATAGGCCTCATACGCCTTCGGGTTGACCGTTCGGACAGTGTTGAGGCGCGCCTGCTCGGCCGGCAGCAGCTTGAGCGCCAGCGCCGCGGCCACCTGCCGGGCGACGTCGGTCTGCAGGGCGAGAATGCCCGCCAGTTCCCGCTCGTACGCGTTTGTCCACAACTGCGCCTGGTCACGAACCTGGATGAGTGCGGCGGTAATGCGAACGCGACTACCCTCCCGGCGCGCACTGCCTTCGAGGACATACTCCACCTGCAGGTCGCGGCCGACCTGGTCGACCGGCGTGTTGGTGTTCTTGTAGCGCATCACCGAACCGCGGGCGATCACGCTCAGACCTTGCGGGTGCAGGCTGCCGAGCTGGGCGATCAGTTCCTCTGTCAGGCCGTCGCTGAAGTACTCCTGCCCGGCGTCGCCGGTGCGGTTCACGAACGGCAGCACGGCGAGCCTGATGGCCGGCGCCGGACTCGCAGATCCGACTCGCAGCCGGGTCCGCATGCCGCCGACATCGAGAGCCACGATGGCGATCATCAACAACGCGAGGATCGCGAAGGCCGCGGCTGCCCACGTCGCCAATCTGAGCCGGTGAGGCCTGGTCGGCACGGCGGGCGGGCGCGCGGCGAGGTGGCCGGATTGCAGCGCCTCCAGCGCGCCCCGGACATCCGAGGCTCGCTGGTATCGCTGCTCCCGTTCCTTGGCCAGGCAGCGTTCGATCACGGCCGCCAGTGGCGCCGGCACCGCCGCCGGCAGCGGCGGCATGGCCTGCTCGAGGATGGCGGAGCCGACCTCGAACCCCGTCCGTCCCTTGAACGGCCGCGCCCCGGCAGCCGATTCATAGAGCAGCACGCCGAGCGCCCAGATGTCGCTGCGCGGATCGGCGGGCTGCCCTCGCAGCTGCTCCGGGGCCATGTAGTCGAGCGTGCCCGCGATCATGCCCGGGGCCGTCAAAGCGGCTCGCGTGTCTGCATTGGCCGCGGCCCACTCGTCGCCGACGACCCGTTTCGCCAGCCCGAAGTCGAGCACCTTGGCGCGGCCATCCCTGGTGATCACGACGTTGGCGCTCTTGAGATCGCGGTGGACGATGCCGCGCTCGTGCGCGTGCGCGAGCGCGTCGGCCACCTGCCGGCCGTATCGCACGACCGCCTCCACGGACAATGGGCCGCCCGAGAGGGTCTCGCTCAGAGACTCCCCTTCGACCAGCTCCATGGCGATGTAGGGCCGCCCCTCGGACTCCCCGACTTCGTGGATGGTGCAGATGTGCGGATGGTTCAGTTTCGAGGCCAGGCGGGCCTCGTCCAGCAGGCGCGCGCGGGCCGTGTCGTCGGTGATCGCGCCGGCAGGCAGGAGTTTGAGCGCGACCTCGCGGTCAAGCCGCTGGTCCCGGGCCCGGTAGACCTCGCCCATGCCGCCTGCGCCGAGCAGGGCGATGATCTCGAACCATCCCAATCGTACGTGGGCGCCCAGCGGCATGGCGGAACGGTGCGATTCTACACGAAGCGCGCATCACGGCCTGGCCGTGCTTCCTGCCGGGCTCGAAGCGCCGCTGGCGCGCGGCCGTGACATTCGCGCCACGTCCGGGCACTTGTGGCATGATCTGGGCGATCCCGACAACGTCTTCCCTGGTGCCCGCCGGCAAGTCACCTGGCCAGTGGCATTCTCCCGCGCGGATCGCGGGGGTTTGGCTGGAACTACGAGCGTCCGACGGCGTCTCGGCCCTGCAAATCGTCTCTCGGAAGTGGAGGTGACGATGAATGCGCACCAGCGACTGGCCGCTCTCTCGATCGTGACAGGCGCCATGCTGCTCGCCTGGAACTGCGGCGACAGCAGCCCAACACCCGTCGCCCCGTCGACCAGTTCGGTGGCCGTGACGAGTCCCATCACGGAAGGCCAAGCCCCTCGCTCCGGCGTCGCGTCGGACGGCTTCGGCGCCCAGGGAGCGGTGGAGTTCCCGGCCCGTGACCAGACCTACCAGTTCGGCCAGGAGCTGAACACGTACTACCGGGACGTGCTCAAGCGCAGCTCAGTGGGCGCCTACGTGGACCTCGAGGGTTGGATCGTCTGGATCCAGGAATACCTCAGGTACCGGGTCAATCTCTGCTCTCATGCCGACGCCGCGTACAAGGTCGGGGTTCAAATCGGCGGGGGCGGCGTTCCGCCCGTGTGCGGGGATGCGCCCGCCGGACTGGTCAATTTCCCTCCCCGGGATCAGTCCTACCAGTTCGGCCTCGAACTGAACCAGACCTACCGTGATGTGCTGCGCCGCGGGACGGTCAACACGAACGTCGACCTCGAAGGCTGGATCGTGTGGATCCAGGAGTACCTCCGGTACCGCGTCAACTACTGCACCCATGTCGAGGCGTCGAACAAGGTCTTCACGCAGATCGCCGGCGGCGGCGTGCAGCCGCTGTGCAGGAGGGGTACGTACATCCGCCTCATCGGCGGCCAGAATGCGTGCGCCTGCTGGATCGGCACGATCACCGTCTGGGTCGACGGCGTGAGGAGGGGGACGCTGACCTGCAACACGTCACTTGACGTCGCCGTGACGCCCGGCACGCACTCGGTGGAAGCGTGCGATGTCGAGGGGTGCATCAAGGACAGCAGCGTGGCCGTGGGCCAGGACGAGACCTACGAACTGGAGCTGTACTGCACCGGCGCCAAGCACTCGTTCGCGGGTGCGAGGCGGTGAGCGGGATGGTAGGGGCTCCGGGGAGCCCCTACCGCAGCGTGAACGTCATCTCGAGATCGATCCGCACTCGCACCGGCGTGCCGTCCTTCTTGCCCGGCTCGAAGCGCCACTGCCGGAGGGCTTTGACGGCTTCTTCGTCGAGGCCGGGGTCGAGTACCTTGGTGACGCGGATTTCGCCGGGGTGGCCGTCCTTCTCGACGACACACTCGAGGCCGACGACGCCCTGAATGCCGGCTCGCCGCGCTTCCGCGGTGTACGCCGGCTTCACTTGCCTGACCACCTTCGGAGGGGTCACGTCGTGGCCTGGCTGGTAGACGGTATCCTGCCCGCCACTCGGGCCCTGCGCGTCGGCCGGACCGGCGGCAAGGCACAAGGCGAGGGCGAGTATCGAGACGCTCTTCATCGGCGGTCCTCCCAGGCGCTGCCCTTTGTGACGTCTCTCCCGGTGGTTTGGCCGTCCGCTGACGCCTTCGGCGGCACCAGGCGGCACGTGCGACGGCCTAGGTCGACGTCCCCCCGGCCGTCCCCCGCGCCGCCCGCCGCCGATAGTCGTCGAACACGCGCTCCTTCCACGACGGCAGGTAGGAGAGCAGCGGCGCAAAGTTGTCGCGGTGGATCGACAGCGTCTCGAGGTCGGTCGCCGCGCGCACCGTTGCGGACCTCGGGGTGTTGGCCATGATGCCGATCTCGCCGAAGAACTCGCCGGGCCCGAGGCGCGCGAGCACCGCCGGCGGGCCGCCGCGGGTCTCCTTCATCACCTCCGCCTCCCCTCTGCCGATGAGGTAGAGCCGATCCGGGAAGTCGCCCTCCCGGAACACCACGTCGCCCGCCTTGAAGGTCCGCTCCGCGACGCTGTGCAGCCGGGAGCGGACGTCCGAGACGAGCAGCACGGCGAAGATCGCGGCGCCCACGAGCAGGCAGGTCACGCCGAGGCCGAGAAACACCACCATCAGGTATGGCGTCGATCGCAAGGTGAACACGATGGCCGTCAGCAGGCCGAACGCGGCGAGCAGGCCCGAAAGCGCCAGGTACCGATCGTGCGGATGGACGGCCGCCTTCGTCATGACGTGCTCCTCTCCGCCTGGCCCGCATGGCTGCGGCTGTGGCACTCCGTGCAGGCAGAGCGCCCGCCCACCACCTTGTCCACCACCCCGGCGTGGGCCTTCTGCTGGATGAACTTCGCCGACTGGCCGTGGCAGTTCAGGCAGATGGTGAACCGGTAGTTCGTCTTCGGCCTGACCGCCCCGCTGCCAGCCCCCGAAAACTCGCTCCACACGTGCGCCATGCCGCCGATCTTGGCCTCGAGGGTGCCGAACAGCCCGTAGTCGGTGTGACAGCTGTAGCAGTGCTCGTCCTGGATGTAGCGGTTCCGGAAGTGCAGGGCCGACAGGCTGCGGCTGCCCGCGTCGTTCATGTCGGCGACGAACGCGCCCATCAGGTGGCACGAGTCGCAGAACGCCACGGCCTTCGATTGCTCGAGCCCGACGGCGGCGCTCATGAGCACGGCCGGGAACGGCACACAGCACACGCCGACGAACAGCAGGAGCCGGGCGCGGAACCCGGCGAGCCGCCCGCGGTGGGCCGCGAGCGTCCAGCCGATGAGCGCGATCGACAGGGCGGCCATCACGAGCGCGAGGCCCTTGACCCACTCCATGAGGTAGTCTTTCGGGGGCTGGTAGAGGCCGTCGGCTGCCTGCCCGTGAAGGGCCACAGACAGCAGGACCAGGACCACGCCGGCGCATGGCAACACGTGGGTGGTGCGCGGCATTCGGACTCCTTTCCTGACGTGACTGACGGGAAAGGGGGCGGCGACGGGTCGAGCGGCGCCGATCTTACACCGGCCGCCCGCTCAGTGTGACGGCTCGTCGGCAATGTGCTCGTCGACAATGGTCCGGCGAATGAAATGGAGCCGGTCACCGGCTGGTGGAGCATCCTGCGGCCGGTCTTCCTGCACGGACTCGGCATCAGGAAGTGACAGTGGGCCGGCTTGCCCCATGGCCCTCGCCCCTTGGCCCTCGCCGCTTGGCCTTCGCCGCGGCGTGCTCAGAGCACTCGCGCGAGCCACGGCACGTTGATCATGTGGATGCCGTGGAAGACCGAGAGGTTGTCCGCAATCACGAGGGGCCAGAACCAGCGGCTGCGGGTCACCAGCACGTTGAAGGCGATGCTCATCGGCAGCACGACGCGCATGACGGCGACGGTGTCGCTCTCCCACACCGCGGGGCCGAGCACCATCAGCAGCACGCAGTACGCCGCGCCGGCCCGCCACCACGGGCTCCCCCACTCGCGATGCGTCAGCAGGAATCCGGCCTGCACCGTCACGCTGACGAGGGCGGCCAGGTTGAACCTCGCCCACGAGCCCCACCAGCCCGAGGCCTCGAGCTGTCCGAGCGTGGCCGACCACTTCTCGACGTAGGCACTGAGCGGCAGCGCGAAGTCCCGCGCGCCCGACGTTTGGTCCGCCGAATACAGCAGACTCACATAGACCATCCAGGCCGCGAGCGGCAGGCCCGCAACGAGCCCGCGGACCGCGAGCGAGGCGACATCGCGCCAGCCCTTCGGCAGGCGGTCCACGAGCAACCCGCCCGAGACGAGGTTGGTCTCGCGTCCGAGCCCGACCAGCGCCATGAGGCCCGACGCCACCCAGGGCCTCCCCCGTTCCATCGCGGCCACGGCGAGGGCCAGCACCAGCAGGGCCGGGCCCTCCGTCAGCGCGAATCTCACCGACATGATCAGGCCGACGCCGAACAGGCACCCAACCCACGGCGCCAGGTTCCGCGGCGCGGACGGCGGGAACCAGCGCAGCAGGATCCAGGCGAGCAGGAGCCACGCGACGATATTCTGGAGCGCGTAAGCCTTCAGGATCCATCCCGTGCGGCCGAGGCCCAGCAGGTACGCCGTCCACGAGAACAGGATGCGGCGCGCGCGGTAGGGCGGATTGTCGAGCGCGGCGTCGATGCGCCGGTCACGGAGGAGGGGCTCGACCGCCAGTTGCGCATAGAACTGGCCGTCGTAGCCCGGGGACTGGTAGTGGATGTAGTGCGGGGCGTCGGCGACGGCCGGCAATACGCGGCCTTCGAATTGGTCGCCGAAGACGACGAGCTCGGTGAACCCGGTGTTGCGATGGTAGTACTGCGCGAGCGACGCGAGGAAGATCACGACCGTCGCCGCGTACGCGCAGCGGATGTCGCGAAGCTGCACGGGCCGCTAGCTCCCGGCGATGGTCCGGAAGTGCGGCAGGTGATGCCGCTCGTGGCCCGCCAGCGACTCGAGGATCCACTCGACGATCATCGGCCCGCGCTCGGGGTGCGTCAGCGGGCGCCGGCGGTCCTCCGGACTCAGCGTCGAGAACAGCTGGACGTTGAGATGACGCATGGCGTAGTACGCCCAGAACGCCACGCGCCCGTCGGTGCCGGCTTCCCGCCGCAGCCAGGCATCCTGGTCGAAGGGCTGCACGACATAGCCGTCATGAGTCAGGGCCATCCGCACCCGAGACCCGAACACGAACTCGCACTGCGCCAGGTGGACGAGCAACTGCGCGGCGGTCCACTTGCCCGGGGCGTAGCTCGACGCCATCTGCGCCGGTGTCAGGCCGTCGACGAGGGCTCGCAGCTGGGCGGGGCCCTCGTTGAGCGCCGTCAGCACGTCCGCGTCGCCGAGATCCACGGCGTAGGGGTTGTCCTTCCACCGCTCGATCGATCCCAACCGCCCGTCGCTCATGAATCGCTCCCTCCGCCATTCGATCGTTTCTTCTGGCTCAGCAGCTGCCGCGTGGCTGGATGCTGCGGCGATCCGAGCACGCCGGCCGGATCGCCCTGCTCCACCACCAACCCGTCGGCCATGACGATGACCCTGTCCGCGTAGTCCCGTGCGAAGTCATCGTCATGCGTCGCGGCGAGGAGCGTGCGGCCCGACCGGGTCAGCCGCTCCAGCGTATCACCCAGTTCGTCGCGGCGCGCGGGATCGAGCGAGGCGGTCGGCTCGTCCATGAGCAGCAGCGGCGGATCGACCGCCAGGGCGCGGGCGATCGCCACGCGCTGCGCCTCGCCGCCGGAGAGCTCGCGCGGCAGGGCCCGCGCGCGCGCGCCGACGCCCATCTGGTCGAGCAGTGCCAGGGCGCGGCGCTCGGCCTCGTGCCGCGGCACGCGGTGGACGTGCACCAGCGCGAGACAGACGTTGTGCGCGGCCGTCAGGTGCTCGAACAGGTGATGGAACTGGAAGACCATCCCCACCTTGCGCCGCCGGGCTTTCAGCACGTCCGGCGCGGGCAGGCGGCCCGCGACCAGGTTCACCCCGTCAACCGACAGCGTGCCGGCGTCAAAGGCTTCGAGGCCGGCCACCGCCCGCAGGAACGTCGTCTTGCCGCCGCCCGAGAGGCCCATCAGCGCCACCAGTTCGCCCCGGCCGATGTGCAGATCGACGCCGCGCAGCACGTCGCGCGAGCCGCGCCGAAGGGTGATGCCGCGTGCGTCGAGCACCGGGAGGTTCATGGCGTGGGCGCCTTCCACTTCGCCTCCAGGCGGCGGGCGGCCCGGGCCAATGGCAGCGACATCGCGAGGTACATCGCCGCGCAGAGGGCGCCGGGCACGACCCAGCTGCCGATGTTGGCGGCGAAGATCTGCGTCTGCTTCGTCAGCTCGACGACGGTCAGCACCGAGACCAGCGACGAGTCCTTGAGCAGCGCCACGAAGTCGTTCGTCATCGGCGCCAGCGCCAGGCGCAGTGCCTGGGGCCCGCGCACCAGCGTGAACACCTGCCGTTCGCTCAGCCCGAGCACGCGCGCGGCCTCGAGCTGGCCCTTCGGCACGGCCTCGAGCGCGCCGCGGTAGATCTCGCTCTCGTACGCCGCGTAGTTCAGGCCGAGCCCGATCAGCGCGGCCACGAACGCGGGAAGCCGGATGAACTCGGCCAGGCCGTAGTAGAGCACGAAGAGCTGCAGCAGGACCGGCGTGCCGCGCGTCAACTCGACGTAGGCCGTGAGGACCGTCCGCAGCACCCGCCCGCCGTACACGCGCCCGCTCGCGATGAAGACGCCCATCGCGACGGCCAGCGCCATCGCCAGGCAGGACAGCACGATCGTGACGAGGGCCGCCCGGAAGAGCGCCGGCAGATAGCGCTGGACGGCGGCGGCCGTCTCGGTGTGACCCTGCGCGGGCGGCTGGGCTTCGGCGCCCTCTGATCGGCTCGCGGCCTGCGCCGCCGGCGCCAGCCCGGCCGCAGCCGGCACGGCAGCGGTCAGGACGCGCGCGTACAGCTTCGGCTGGTCGTCGTTCCAAAGCCCCCATCGACGGAAGATGCCTTCCAGCGTCCCGTCGCGCATCGCGTCGAGCAGGACCGCGTCGATGCGGTCGCGCAGGGTCGCGTTCGTGCGGTCGAGCACGCCGACGTAGTGCCCCACGGCCACGGTCTCGGGATGCGTGACGAGGCCGCGCTCGCGCCGCATCGCCTTGTCCGCGAGCACGTGGTCGAGCAGCACGGCATCGAGGCGTCCCAGCGCCAGATCGCTGTACGGATGTACGTCATCGTCGTACGACACCGCCACGACGCCGCGGGCGGCCTGGGCGTCGAGGAGGATCTCGTACGCGATCGTGCCGCCGAGCGTGCCGACGCGCCTGCCGCGCAGGTCGTCCAGGACCCGGATGCGCGGCGCATCGGCGGCGCGCACGGTCAGGACCTCGCGGAACTCGTAGTAGGGCACGGTGACCGCCAGCGCCGCGCGCCGGGCCGGCGTGTCTTCGATCCCGCTCAGGCCGATGACGAAATCGCCGCGCTTCACCGACGCGTCGATGGATGCGAACTGGACCGGCTGGAAGCGCGGCCGAAGGCCCAGCTTTGCCGCGATGAGCGCCGCGACGTCCGCCTCGAAACCCACGACGCGGGAAGGATCGCGCGGGTCGGCCTCGACGTAGGGCGAGCCGCCTTCGGCGTCTCCGCCCCAGACCAGTTCGGCGGCCGGCGACGGCGGCTGCGCCATGGCGCGCGGGGGTGACACCATGGCCGCAACCAGCGCCAGCATGGCTCCGAGACACGCCGTCCCCGAGGCGGAATGGGCCTGGCGCACGCGGCGGTGGATCATGTCGATGCCAGAAGTCCTCGAGGGGCGATTATACGGTGTGAGGGCCAGGCGTCGGCGCCGGAACCGCCGCCGAGTGTCCATGCCCCTCGTCCCTTGCGATTGCAGTAGGATCATCGCGGCGAGGTCGAGGCCCACGACGGTAGCCCCGACGCGGCAGCGAGACAGCGTGGCCAGGCGGAGGTCGAGGCTTCAGCCTCGACGAACAGGCGACACACAACCGTGGAATCTCAACCTCTCCGCGGCGAGCAGTCCCGGCGCGACACCCGGCGAGCGATGCAGTTGTCGCTCGCGGTCGGCATGGCGATGCTCGTCGGCAAGGTCTCGGCATACCTGCTGACAGGCTCGGCCGCCATCCTGTCCGATGCTCTCGAGTCGGTTATCCACGTGCTGGCCGTCGCCTTCGCGGCCTTCAGCCTGCATCTCGCTGCGAAGCCCGCCGACCGGCGGTTCCCGTACGGTTACGAGCGCATCGCGTTCTTCTCGGCCGGTTTCGAGGGCGCGCTGATCGTCCTCGCGGCGGTCGTGATCATCTGGACCGCCGCCCACAAGTGGCTGCACGGGCTTGAAATCGAGCGCCTCGGGACCGGCGTGCTGCTCGTCGCTGCCGCCGGTCTCGTCAATGGCGCGCTCGGCTGGTACCTGATCCGGACCGGCCGGCGAACCCGCTCCATCATCCTCGAGGCCAACGGGCGGCACGTGCTGACCGACTGCTGGACCAGTCTCGGCGTCGTCGGGGGCCTGAGCCTGGTACTCGTGACGGGCTGGCTGCCGTTCGATCCGATTGTGGCGATCGCGGTTGCGCTGAACATCATCTGGTCGGGCGCGCAGCTCATGTACCGGTCGGTCGGAGGGCTGATGGACTACGCCGACCCTGATCGGACCGGCAGGGTGCAGGCTGCCATCGAGCCGCTCCGCCGCGACCTCGGTTTCGTCCACCACGGGCTCCGCGTGCGCCACACCGGCCACCGCACGCTCGTCGAGGTTCACCTGCTCTTCCCGTTCGCGGTGACCCTCGGCGATGCCCATCGCCGGGCCACCGTCCTGGAGCATCACCTTGCCAGGGCCCTCGACGAGGAGGTTGAGGTCGTGACGCACCTCGAATCGCTCGAGGACCACGCCGCCGTCCACCGCGACACCCACTGAGAAAAGGGGACAGGCCCCTTTTCAGATTCGTCAGCGGGTTGACGGAATGGGGCCGACGCCGTCAGGGAGCCGACGCCGCCGACTGGTGTGGATTCGGTCAAGTCTTGCGGGGTGAGATATTTACGCGATCAGGCGGAGGTGCGCGAGGGCTGGCAGTCCGATTGCTCTCTTGCCAGGCGCGAGGATTGCGCAAGCACTCCAGACCCATGGCTGAGCGTGGTGGCCTCCACGCCAAGCCTCTGGGAGAGGCGGGTCTGACCCGCTCGCCTCTCCCCCTCCAACCTCCTCCTCCAGGTGCGATAGCCGGGGGGCGCTGCCTCCCGGCTATTGCCGTCTCTGGCCCCGGGCCTGAAGGCCCAGGGCTCCGCGTTCCGGGAGCTTCTGGCCTCGCTACTCGTAGCGCAGCGATTCGATCGGATCGAGCCGGGCGGCGCGCAGGGCGGGCCACAGGCCGCTCAGGATGCCGGTGATCATCAGGATGGCGGTCGTGGCGACGACGACATCGGGCGTCAGCGTGAGCTGGATGTCGGTGCCGCCGGTCGGATCGCCAATCAGCTGGGCGAGGAACGGCCGCGTGCCCGCGAGGTTCACGACGACGAGGGTGAGCAGGATGCCCGCGATGCCGCCGAATCCGGTGATCACCAGGGATTCGAGCAGGAACTGCAGCATGATGTGGCGCCGCCGCGCGCCGAGCGCCTTGCGCACGCCGATCTCGCGCGTCCGCTCGGTCACCGACACGAGCATGATGTTCATCACGCCGACGCCGCCAATCATCAGCGTGAGGGTGCCGATGAACACGAGCACGATCTTCAGGCCCGTCGCCATCCCGCCGACCGCGTCGCGGATCTCCGCGCTGTCGTTGAGGGAAATGGCGCGCTCGTCGCGCGCGTCGAACCGGTGCCGCTCCGCCAGCACCCCGCGCACCTGCAGCATGGCCTTCTCGTGGAACTGCGGGTCGATGGACTGCACCACGATCGTGTCGAGATAGTCCTGGTGGAACAGCTGCTCGGTGACGGGCCAGGGAATGAACACGCTGCGCTTGTCGGGCCAGAAGTAGCTCGACAGCTGCGCCTTGTCGGCGAGCACGCCCACGACCTCGAACGACAGGCCCCGGATCCGGATGGTCTGCCCGACGGCAGGGCTGTTGCCGAAGAGGTTTCGCGCCACCTCAGTGCCCAGGAACGCGACGCGGCGCCTCCGTTCGACGTCCTCGGCGTTGATGAAGCGGCCCGCCGCCGGCGTCTCCGTCCGCATCGCACCGTACTCCGGGGCCACGCCGCGCACGCCCGCCGAGGTCGCGCGGTTGCCGAACGTCAGCGGCAGCGTCTCGAAGATCTCCGGGCTGACGTACTTCAGCAGGCCCAGCTGCCTGAGCGGCTCGATGTCGGCCTCTTTCAGGAACACGCGCTTGCCCGCGCGCTCTCCGCCGGCCTGCATGCTCGTCTGGCCGCCGTAGATCACGGCCACGCCGTTCGAGAACGCGTTGCTGAAGCCGAAGAACAGCGCGCGCTGGAAACCGTTGCCGTACGCCATCAGCGAGGTGACCGTCAAGATCCCCCACGCGATGCCCAGCATCGTCAGGCTCGCCCTGAAGCGGTGGGCGACGATCGAGTCCCAGGCCTGGGTCAGCACTTCCCTGAAGAGCACGTGATCCTCGCCAGAATCCAGAAGCCAGCCGTCAGAAGCCAGGAGAAGGGCCAGCGAGCCACCGTGTCGGTTCGTGATTCCTGAATCGTGCGCCTCGAGTCCTGCTCCGTCTCACGCTTCATATCTCAACGCTTCGATCGGCGGCAGCGCGGCCGCGCGCCGCGCCGGGTACGTCGATGCGGCCACGCCGATCGCCGTCAGCGCCGCCACCGCGCCCAGCCCGCGCTGCCACGTCACGATCATCCCGCTGAACCGCTCCGGCATCGGCGCGAGGTTGATCAGCCCGCAGAGCCCCATGCCGATCGCGAACCCGATGAGGCCGCTCAGCGCCGTC
>Ga0113563_10000987_pt1 | contig 15334 bp, 13 predicted proteins | sample Mud3Dept3metaG_FD_80117 | JGI IMG/M metagenome (GOLD analysis project Ga0113563, IMG submission 80117) | Freshwater wetland microbial communities from Ohio, USA, analyzing the effect of biotic and abiotic controls - Mud 3 Core 4 Depth 3... | ecosystem: Environmental > Aquatic > Freshwater >...
CCGACGGGAATCATCGCGAACAGCGACTCGATGTCCTCGGGATAGAGCCTGATGCAACCGTGACTCGCACGCATGCCGACTCCTGGCGGCTTGTTCGTACCGTGCATCAGGTAGCTCGGCCAGCCGAGGTTCATCGCATACGCCCCCAGCGGATTGTCCGGACCCGCCGGTACCTGGGCGGGAAGCGGATCACCCTTCTCGGCGTGCTCCTTGCGCACCGACGGCGGCGGCGACCAGACGGGGTTCTTGCGCTTGGAGACGATCTTGGTCGTGCCGATCGGCGTTTCCCAGCCCACCTTGCCGACGCCGATCGGGTAAGTGATGACGATCCGCTGCTGGTCCTTCTGGTTCTTGGCCGGCTTAGGAAAATAGAACAGCCGCATCGCCGCGACGTTCACGACAATGCCATCGTGCGGGGCGTCAGGCAGCACCCACTGAGTCGGCAGAACTATCCTGGTGCCCTCGCCCGGCAGCCACGGATCCACGCCGGGATTCGCGCGCCGCAGCTCGTCGTAGCCCACGTTGAAGCGCCGGGCGAGGTCCGCCAGCGTGTCCTCGTGGCGGGCCTTCGTGACCTGCAGTTCGCCGAGCACTCCGGTCGTCTTCGGATCGAAGGGGAACTGGTGAGTCGCGACCGGCGCGACGACCGGCGGCGGCGCCGGGGCAGCTGGCGGGGGCGGCGGCGGTCGCACTTCCGGCTCGAAAGTTGCGCATGCGCCGAGCGCGAGCGTCAGGCCCACGGCCGCGAAACGCAGCCGCTTCGCGGCGACCTGCAATGCCGGGTACGGATTCAATGCATGGACCTCCATTTGGCGCGACGACGCATCAAAGCAGCGTCGGCCGGTTCGGCAGTTCGTCAGGGTTGCGGTCGCCCGGCTGCACCGGATAGTGTCGCGCAACGATATCGCCGACGCGGCGGACGCACTCGACCGCGCCCGGCTCATACTCACCAGCCCGGAAGCGGGCGTCCATCGCATCGCAGACCGCCCGCCATTCATCGGGCCCGACCCGGCCGTTGAAGCCACGATCGGCGACGATCTCGACGTGATGATCGGCGAGCAGCACGTAGATCAGCACGCCGTTGTTCGCAGCCGTGTCCCAGACACCGAGCGCCGCGAACACCTCGAGCGCACGCTGCCGCGGCGTATGTCCGAGCCACACGCGAGACGGATCCAGCGCCGCCTCGATGGCGAAACGAACCTCCCCGGAGTGCAGTTGCTCGGTCGCAGTCACGGCGGATTCGATCGCCGACAGCGTCGAGTCGGGAAACGTCCGCAGCAGATCGCGACGGGTCGAGAATGCGTGCCTGAACCAGCGTTTCCAGTCCATGGGCTACCAGCTCCCCGACGCGCCGCCGCCACCGAAACCGCCACCGCCGCCGCTCCAGCCGCCGCCGCCGCCGCTCCAGCCGCCGCCCCCGAATCCGCCAGGGTAGCCCCAGCCGTTGCCATGGCGTCGGCTGTACCAGCCGTTGCCGCCGGCGCCCGGACCTCCGCCGGAGCCGCCGACAAGCGCGAAGATGAATGCCAGCACTGCCGCGACGATCGACACGCCGAGGATCCCGACCAGCAGCCACGTGAAGAAGCCGATGGCGCCTCCGGTCGCAATGGCCCCTCCGACGCGGCCGAACATGCGCCGGAAAATCGAGCCGCCGACCAGCGCGAAGATGAACAGGATCGGCAGCAGGTTGAACAGGCCGGGCACCTGATCCGCCGGCCGGCTGCGCTTCGGTTCGGGCAGCGGTTCGCCTTCGATTACGCGCAGCATGCGGTCGACACCGGCCGAGATGCCGCCGTAGTAGTCGCCGGCGCGCAACTGCGGAACGATCACTTCGTCGATGATCCGGTTGGCCGTCGCGTCCGGCAGCGCGCCCTCGAGCCCGCGGCCGACCTCGATGCGCAGCTTGCGGTCGTCGCGCGCGACGATGAGGATCGCCCCGTCATCGACACCCTTGCGCCCGAGCCGCCATGCGTCGGCGACACGGATCGCGTACTGCTCGATCGCCTCGGGCTGGGTCGTCGGCACGACCAGCACCGCGACCTGGCTGCCCTTGGCCTGCTCGAACGCCCGCAGCTTCGCCTCGAGCGCTGCCGCCTGATCGGGCCGCAGCGTTCCTGTCAGGTCGGTGACCGGCGAACTCAGCGCCGGAACCGCGACCAGCCCCTGCTGCGCGCCGGCTGTGAGCCCAATCAGCAGCAAGGCCGCGGTTGCGGTCGCCGCGGCCGTGCGACACAGCCATGTACCGGGAAACTCGTGCATCAGGGTACCCGCGCCGCGTCTGCCGCGGCGCGGCTGTCCCTCAGTTCGTCGCAGGCGCCGGGTTCGAGAAGTCCACGGTGGGCGGCTTCGCGATCGCCGCCTCGTTCTCGACGGTGAAATTTGGCTTCACCTTGTAGCCGAACAGCATCGCGGTGAGGTTGGTCGGGAACCGGCGCACGGTCACGTTGAAGTCCTGCACCGCCTGGATGTAGCGGTTGCGAGCGACCGTTATGCGGTTCTCCGTACCTTCGAGCTGCGCCTGCAGGTCGCGGAAATTCTGGTCGGACTTGAGTTCCGGGTACTTCTCGACCACCACCATCAGGCGCGAGAGCGCACTCGAGACCTCGCTCTGCGCCGCCTGGAACTGCTGCAGCGACGTGGGATCGTTGGCATCAACCTTGATCTGCGTGGCCTTGGCGCGCGCCTCGGTCACTCCGATCAGCACCGCCTGCTCCTGGGCGGCGAAGCCTTTCACGGTGTTGACCAGGTTCGGGATCAGGTCCGCCCGACGCTGGTACTGGTTCACGACCTCGGACCACGCCGATTTCACCTGCTCGTCCTGCACCTGCAGCGTGTTGTAGCCGCAGGCCGACAGGAAAAGACTCGCGACGACCAGCGAGACGACCTTCAATGCACGCATGTGAACTACTCCTGAGCGTAATCGTGGATGCCGACAATTTACTGCATTATGGGACGATTACGTCAAATCACCAGATCGTGACCCTCAGGTCCGGCGGCAGGTACAGCTTGTCGCCGGGGCCGACGTCGAATGACGAGGCGAACTCGGGCGTGTTGCGCACGACGCCGTTCACCCGGAATTCCGACGGGCTGTGCACGTCGTTGACGAGGCGCCTGCGCAACTCCTCCTCGCGGTACTTTCGCTTCCAGATCTGCCCCCAGCCGATGAAGAACCGCTGGTCGCCCGTAAAGCCGTCCAGCACAGGCGCTTCGCGCCCGGCCAGCGAGCGCCGGTACGCCTTGTAGGCGACGGTGAGGCCCGAGAGGTCGCCGATGTTCTCGCCGAGCGTCAGCTCGCCGTTCACGTTCGTGCCGGCTAGCGGGCTGAACGAGGCGTACTGGTCGACGAGGCGCCTGGACCGGCCCTGGAATCTCTCGGCTTCGTCGGCCGTCCACCAGTCGCCCAGCGTGCCATTGCCATCGAACTTGCGGCCCCGGTCGTCGAAACCGTGGCTCACCTCGTGTCCGATCACGGCACCGATGCCGCCGTAGTTGACGGCGTCGTCGGCCCGCGGGTCGAAGAACGGCGGCTGCAGGATTGCGGCAGGGAACAGGATCTCGTTCGTGAGCGGGTTGTAGTACGCATTGACCGTCTGCGGCGGCGACCGCCATTGGCTGCGATCGACCGGCTTGCCCACGTTGGCGAATTCGCGCGCACGCTTGTCCTCGCGCAGCGCCATGACGTTGGCGATCAGCGAGTCGCGTCGCACGGTCACGTCCGGCAGCGGCTGCCACCGGTCGGGGTAGCCGATCTTGACGGTCAACTTCGCGAGCTTGTCGTGCGCGGCCCGGCGTGTTGCGGGGCCCATCCATTCGAGCTCGCCGATCGAGGCCGCGAAGGTCGCAAGCAGGTTCCGCACGAGGGCGTCCATGTGCGCCTTGGCGTCCGGCGGGAAGTGCTGCGCGACATAGAGCCGACCAAGCGGCTCACCCATGACGTACTCGACCTGCCGCACGCCCCGCTCCCAGCGCGGACGAATCTGCTGGACGCCGGTCAGCGTTCGCGCGCGGAAATCAAAGACCGCCTGCTCGAACGTCCCGCCCATCAGCGGCGCATAGTCATCCGCAACGCGTGCCCGCAGGTAGTCCTTCCAGGTGTCGAGCGGCACTTCGCGCAACGCGGTAGCCAGCCCGGAGAAGTAGCTCGGCTGGCCGATGATCAGCTTCGAAGCGGAGGTGATGCCGGCGGCCGACAGCCACCGCAGCCAGTCGAAGCCGGGCGTGAGCGCCGCCGCGGCTTCGAGATCGTACGGGTTGTAGGCCTTGTCCACGTCGCGCAACACGGCCGCGGGCCACTGCAAGCCGGCGAGACGGGTCTCCAGCGCAAGCACCGCGCTGGCCGACGCGGCGGCGCCGTCCCGACCGGCCATCGTTAGCAGGTCACGAACGTAGGATTCATACCTGCCGCGGATCTCGGCGTGGCGACCCTCGTTCTTGAGGTAATAGTCGCGGTCGGGCATACCGAGCCCGAACTGGTCCACGTAGAGCGTGTTGACGCCCGGCTCCTTGGCATCGCCATACACCATCACGGCAAGCGGCGCCGCTGCACCGAAGTCCGCGGTGCCCTGTGGCGCGATCACGTAGCGTCTCTGCGTGCGTCCGAAGTACTCGACGAGCGCGCCCGTGTCCTTTATCGCGTCAATCGCGGCGAGTTCCTTCGCCAGCATCGCCGGGCCGGCCCGCTCGACCGCGGCCTCGTCCATGAAGCTCGCGAACAGGTCACCGACCATCTGCCGGTCACTGCCCGCCTTGCCCGGATCGGCAGCCGCAGACTCGACGATCGCGCGGAGATCCTTCTGAACTGAGTCCTGCAGCACCTGTGACGTGCCGTAATTCGAGCGGTCGGGCGGAATCTGCGTGTTCTCGAGCCACGTGCCGTTCACGAACCGATAGAAGTCGTCCTGAGGCCGAACGCTGCGGTCGAAATTCGCGAGGATGACGCCGGAGACCGGTGCCACCGTCGGCTGGTCGGGAGCAGCCTTGGCGCTGGCTGGCGCGCCGGCGTCGGCTGCCCAACTTGTACCGGTGGCGAGCGAGAGAACACAGGCGAGTGGCAATGACCAGCGCATGTTGCGGAACTCCGGATTTGCCGGCCAGGAACTCGACGTCGGGACGGCCGCGAGCGCGCGAAGTATAGAGGATTCAGCCGCGGCCGAGCCGCAGGTGGATCGGCCAGCGCAGCGTTCGCGGCTCGGCCCCGGGCCAGAATTCGAGCAGCCCGGCGCGCAGGTCCGGCAGCGGATCGCGACCTGTGTCGTCCTTGAAGCGCTGCACCGACGACCACGTTGCGAGATAGCCCATGACTTGCTCGAGATCCCAGCAGGTCTCCAGCGAAAACGGCGGATGTGGCACGTCTGGCCACGGAAACGGCAGCGTCCGGTAACCCTCCTCCACATAGCGGCGCTCGGGTGGCCAGTAGCGCCCGACCACCTCGGAATAGAAATGGTCGATCACCGCGTCCACCGCAACGTCGATGCGGAACTTCTCGTAGGTCCACGCGGCCACGACTCCCCCGGGCACGAGCACCCGACGGCACTCGGCATGGAAGCGCTCGAAGTCGAACCAGTGAGCGGCCTGGGCCGCCGCGACCAGCGACACGGACCTGTCCTGCACCGGCAGCCGCTCGGCGGTGGCAGCGACGTACATCACTCGCGCAGCGGCAGCCGCGTTCAGCAACTGGCTCAGGCTGCCGTCGAGTGCCAGCACGCAGTCGAAGTGATCGGCCAGCGCGACCGCCGCCTGCCCGTTGCCCGTAGCGCAGTCCAGCACGAGCCGCCGGTCCGGCGCCTGTGCGGCGATCCACGCGATCAGCCCGGGCGGATAGCCCGGCCGGTATCGGCTGTAGGCCAGCGACTGCCGGGAGAAGTGGTCCTTGAAAGCCATGTCCTGCGCTCCAGCAGAGCGATGGTGCTTGCGCATCCGTCGTGGTGCAACGGCGGTCACGGCCTTGGACTAGAATCCGCGGCCATGAATGCCATCCAGGTTGTCGACATCGCCCACGCGATCGAACTCGCGCTGGCACCGGTCTTTCTCTTTTCCGGCGTTGGCGTGCTGCTCGGCGTGCTCACGAACCGTCTCGCGCGCATCGTCGATCGCGCGCGCAAGGTGGAGGAAAACATCAGGCAGGCGACCGCTACCGATCTCGATGCCGCGCGCGAGCAGCTCGAGGTCGCTTCGCGGCGTGCGCGCTTCATGAACGCCTCGATCACGCTGTCGACGATCGCGGCACTGCTGATCGCGCTGGTCGTCGCACTGATCTTCGCCAGCACCTTCGTGCCGATGAACCTCGCAGCCTACGTCGCCGTGCTGTTCGTGCTCGCGATGATCGCGCTCGTCTGCGCGCTGCTCAGCTTCCTGTTCGAGGTCCGCATCGCCATCGCGGCCCTCAGGATCGGCCCGCGGTGAGATCGCCGGGAAAAAAAGACCCCGGGCTTGTGGCCCGGGGTCGAGAAGCGGACTTTGGTCGAAGGGAAGGGAAAAGTCCGCTAGGGGATCGATTCGGTCGTTCAGTGCAGCCGGGACCACTGCAGTACCTTCACCTCGCGCGTGCGGCGCCCCATGTTGCGCGCGATGATGAGCGCCGCTTCCTTGACCTCGCGGCCGCGCCGCGGCTGGCCGTCGAGCTCGACGACGCCGCGGTACTCCTGCAGTCCGCGCGGGTCCGGCTCGTCCACCAGGAAGTGAGCGTAGTACTTGATGCTCATGGCACGGCACGCTACCGATACGCGCGGCTGCGAAGCGTGACGCCGCGCACACATCACGCCAGGCTGCCGGCACGCGACTGAAAACATGACCCGGTACCGGAAATCGGAGGCCGCCGGATCGAGATTCGCGACGGCCGAAGGCGCTCGACGGCTGCGCGAGGAACTCGACCATCTGTGGCGCGTGTACCGCCCGCAGGTCACGCGCGCGGTCTCCGAGGCGGCGGCACAGGGCGACCGGTCGGAAAACGCCGAGTACATCTACGGCAAGAAGCAGCTGCGCGAGATCGACCGCCGGGTGCGGTTCCTGCGCCAGCGCCTCGAGGGGCTCGTTGTGGTCACGAAGCCACCGGACGACAGGACGCGCGTGTTCTTCGGCGCGTGGGTGCGGATCGAGGACGAGGAAGGCCACGAGGCGGAGTTCCGGATCGTCGGCCCCGACGAGATCGATCCCGCGCGTCGTTACGTGAGCATGGACTCCCCACTGGCCCGCGCACTGATGCGCCGGCGAGCCGGCGACGAGTTCACCGTCGAGGTGCCGGGCGGCACCCGGTCCTACGTCGTCACTGAAGTCCGCTACGAGGTCGAAGAGTAACGGCGGGTCCGCACACCGCGGCAGGACGCGACAATGGCCAGCGGGAATCTACCCGGGTTGCGTCCGCCAAGGCGCGCGGCATCCTGTGTGCTGGCTCGAGTCAGGCAGTGCGCTGCTGCCGGCGCAACTCCGAGCGAACACGGCCCGCGACGATCACGGACACGAACGTCGTGATGCGCGCACCGGCCTCGATTCTGGAAGCTTCCGCTGCGTAAACTCGCTCGACCTGTTCGACCGGAAGGTTCAACTCGCGTGCGAGCGCATCCACCGCCGCACGGTCGGCTGCCATCGCATGTCCGCTCGTCGCCCCGTGGTGCGTGACCGACCCCATCGTCCCTCCTCATTCCCGCGCGAAAATTCTACGTGACGCGATCCTCGCTCGCTGCAGTGCAGCGTAAGTAGAAGTCGCGAGCGACTGGACCAAGTCCAGCGTCCCCGTAAACCCTCGAAAACTGGACGAGTCTTTACGACTCAGCGGCGCAACCGGACCCGGGTGCGCTTCATCAGCGTTACATGGGAGCCGTCTAGCGCGACTTCGGAGGCGCCCTTTTCCGCATGCAGCCTGACGTAGCTGCCGTCAGGCTGCATCTGCCAGGCATTGCGCTGGTCCTCGAGCTGCACCTGCAGGACTTCCCAGACTCGTTCGCGCAGCGCGCGCACCATGACAGGTGTCACCGCTTCGATCCGGCGCGAGAGATTGCGATCCATCCAGTCGGCGGAACCGATGTAGAAGTCGCCGCTCAAAGGATCTGCTTCGCCGTTCGCGAAGTGAAACACCCGCGCGTGCTCGAGAAACCGCCCGATGATCGAGCGTACGCGGATGTTCTCGGTCCAGCCGGCGATGCCCGGCTTCAGGCAGCAGAAGCCGCGGATGATCAGGTCGACCTGGACGCCGGCCTGGGACGCGTCCGACAGCGCCTGGCACACGGGGAGGTCCTCGAGCTGGTTGATCTTGACGACGATGCGCGCCGGCCGCCCCGCCCGCGCGTGCTCGGCCTCGCGTTGAATCAGCTCGATGAACCGCTCGCGCATGTTGATCGGCGCGACCAGCAGCCGCTCGAACTCGGGCTCTCGGGAATACCCGGTCAGGTGGTGGAACAGGTTCACCACTTCACGCGTGATCGCCGGATCGCAGGTGAACAGGCCGAAGTCCGTGTACATGCGCGCCGTCTTGACGTGATAGTTGCCGGTGCCGATGTGCGCATAACTGCGCAGCCCATCTCCCTCGCGGCGCACCACCAGCGCGAGCTTGGTGTGCGTCTTGAGGCCACGCACCCCGTAGATGACGTGGTCGCCGGCCTTCTGCAGCTCGTTCGCCCAGTGCAGGTTGCGCTCCTCGTCGAATCGCGCCTTCAGCTCGACCAGGCAGGCCACCTGCTTGCCGTTCTCGGCCGCCTTGATCAGCGAGCGCACGAACGGCGTGTCGTCGCCGAGGCGGTACACCGTCATCTTGATCGTCGTCGTGTTCGGGTCGTCCGCGGCGTCGCGTATGAAGCGCTCGACGCTCGAGTCGAAGCTTTCGTAGGGGTGGTGAACCAGCACGTCGCCGGCGCGGATGACCGAAAACAGGTCCGCCTCCGCGTCCAGGCCGACCGGAATCATCGGTGTCCACGGGGCGTCCCGCAGCTGCGGGACCGGCAGCGAAGCGAGTTCGAACAGGGTCGTGTAGTCGAGCAGCCCGGGCAGCTCGTAGACGTCGCTCTCGCGCAGCTCGAACTGGTCCACGAGCCCGTGGAGGATCTCGGCTCGCGGCGACTCGCCGAACTCGAGGCGCACCACCGGCTGGAACCTGCGCTGGCGGATCTGTTCCTCGATGAGCTCGCGGATGCTGTTGTCGCGGTCCTCCTCGATCGCGATGTCGGCGTTGCGCGAGACCCGGAACAGGGTCGCCTGCTCGATCGTGACGCCGGGGAAGAGCTTGTGCGCGTTGTTCAGCACGATCTCGTGCAGCGAGACGAAGCAGCGCTCGCCATCGGGCACGTCGCAGCGCAGAGGCAGCCACTGCTTGATGGTCGGCGGCACCTTGACGCGCACATGCAACGTCTCCGCCGTCTCGAGGTCGCGCAGCACGAACCCCCAGGAGGTCGAGAGGTTGGACATGAACGGGAATGGGTTGGAGGGATCGAGACTCAACGGCGTGAGTGCCGGCGAGACGTGGCTGTCGAAGTATTCGCACGCCTCGTGCCGCTGCGCGTCGGTCAGCTCGTGCCAGGTGTCGAGGCGGATCCCCTGTGCTGCAAGCTCGGGCCGCAGGCGGGCGAAGCAGCCGGCCTGGTCGAGCAGCATGGGATGGAGTGCGGCGCGCAGGCGCGTCATGTGCGCATTGAACTCGCCGACCGCCGCGGGATCCACGCTCGCATAGGCGCGCGTGCGCATCGCGCCGACGCGCTTCATGAAGAACTCGTCGAGGTTCGAGGTGAAGATCGCGAGGAATTTCAGCCGCTCGAGCAGCGGCGTACGATCGTCCAGCGCCTCGGCAAGGACCCGCCGGTTGAACTCGAGCCAGCTCAGGTCCCGGTCGAACCAGGCCTCGCGCAGGAACGCCTTGCGACTTGCACCATTTGTCTTTCCCATGTCGCGCCCAGTATAGCTGCCCAGCTGTTCACGATCGTGGCTCGACGTTACATTGCGGTTTCACATGCAGATCGTCGGAGTCTCGAACATCAAGGGCGGCGTCGGCAAGACGACCACCGCCGTGAACCTGGCGTTCCTCGCGGCGTGCGCGGGCCGACGGACCGTGCTGTGGGACCTCGACCCGCAGGGCGCGTCGACTTACCTGCTTGGCGGCGAGACCGACGAGCGGGCTTCAGCAAGGAAACTGGTGCGCGGCCGGCGGGAACTGCAGGAAATCCTCGCGCCGACGCGGTTCGAGAACCTCGCGCTGCTGCCGGCGGACATCTCGTATCGCAACTTCGATGTTCACATGAGCGCCGAGAAGCACCCGACGCGGCGCCTGATGATGATGGCCCGCCCGCTGCAGGACGACTGCGACCTGCTGCTGCTGGATTGCCCGCCCGGCATTTCGCTGCTCTCCGAGAACGTGCTCCGGGCCGCCGATGCGATCGTCGTGCCGATGCTGCCGGCGCCGCTGTCGCTGCGCATGCTCGAGCAGCTGCAGGGTTTCGTCACTGCCGAGGGCTGGTCGGATCTCGCCATCCTGCCGTTTTTCTCGATGGTCGACCGGCGCAGGTCGCTGCACGAGCAGGTCATCGCCGAGGCGAGGAACCGTTTCCCGTCGATTCTCGCTTGCGAGGTCCCCTACTGGAGCGAGATCGAGCGCATGTCGGTCAGGCGGGCACCGCTGCCGGCGTTCGCGCCGCGCAGCCTGGCCGCGGAGATTTACGTCGCGCTCTGGAAGGAAATCGAGGCCCGGCTGAGCCCGTGATCCGAATGCGCCACACCAGCTGATGCCTCGACCCAGCCAAGGATTCCCTAACCGCCGTTGGGCGACTCGCATCGTTGCCGGCTGCAATTTCCTGCTGGCAGCAGTCTGCCTGATGCTGCGAAACAGTGAAGATCGAGACATATCGAGTCCGTCCGCGGCCTGCCAGCCTTCCTTTCGGTGTCTTTCGTGACATTACCCGGCCCCGAGGCCGCCTGACATCGGATGACGGTGTCGCATTTCGCTATCCGCCTGCGGCGTCCCGGCATACCCCTCTGCTGCAGGTCGGCCGATCATCCGAAACTGGCCTCAGGACGGGAGAGCCGTCGCCATGGCGAGCAAGACCTCGATCGTCGCATCCCTGGGCGAGCACAAGCTCGCGCTGCCCGGCATGGTGAACGAGGCGCTCGGAGCCAACGATCGCATCAAGTACTTCTTCACGCTGCTGCAGGCAGCCCGTCACCAGGCGGACAATCCGCTCGGCACGCCACCCAGGTTGCGCAGCGAGCGCCTGCAGGCGGGAATCGACGACGCAGCGCTCGACGAGGTGCCGGGCGAAACGCAGCGGCTCGACGAAGATACCTATCGCATCTCCGCCCTGCCGCGGATCCTCGGGTCCATCCGGCAGGACCTCGGCCTGATGCTCGATGCACTCCTCGCCGCAGAGGAGGAACTGGACGCGAGCGAACGAACCTCGTTCAGGGACCGCGCTTCGGGTGTGCTGCCGGGCCCGGAGCAGCATCAGGGGGAACTGATACGGGGCAGCACCATCGACATGCTGACGCGCGCGCAGCGGGAAAGCGGCGACAGCGCGCACCTGCTGGTCATGGACATGCACAGGGCGCTCAACCGCCTGCAGCACGCCGTCGCCGGCGAAACGCTCGACGGCGCCGCGGTCTATGAACTCGATCCCCAGGACCGGCCGGTCGTGGAGGCGTTCATGAAGGGACTGCGCCGCACCGCGCCGCTCAAGTTCGACCACCCTGGACTCGGCACGACCGCGACGCGCAGCGGCGCGCGCCTGGTAATCCAGAACGACATCGGCACAACCGATGCGCACGTGCTCGTCGTGCACGTCGAGGGCCTCGCCTGCGCGCTCACCTACACCGACGTTCACCTGCAGCGGCTGCTCTTCTTCCAGAGTCTCTTCGGCCGGTATGCTGTGAACTGGGAAGACACGCGCTCGGTCCGGGATCGCAAGATGGAGGACGGGCTCTACCACGTTGCGCTGGGGCGCTACGCGGCACGAGACGCGGGCGACCTTCTCGAGTACGTCGCGTTCCTGGGCTCCCGTATCGTCTTCCTCATCGACTGGAACAAGGCCCGCAAGCGCCTGCGCAGCCTGGTCCGCAAGCGGACCGCGTTGCGCCTGCTGCGCTGGGCGGCCGACGAGGAAGTCGGTCACATGGCCTTCCTGCGGCTCGGGGGCGACCGGGTCATCTTCGAGGCGCTCGACTTCGCTGCCCGGGGCGAACTGCACCTCGGCCAGTCGCTCGAGGACTTGCTCGGGACGGCACGGGCGACGGACTTCCTGCAGTTCGTGCTGCGCACCGCGTCCGAATCGCTACGCGAAGGCAGCCCTGACTCGCTCGTGATCGACGAGGTTCGTGCCGAACTGCTCCGGCACGTGCGGGGGTCCGGGCTCGGCCTCCTCGATCTGGTCGCCGAACACGCCGCGCTGACGGTCGAGATCGCCGCCGCTGTGCGGGATGCGCTGCAGGGCCTGCGCGACACCAACGGCCACGCACAAGCGGAGCAGCTCGCGTCCCGCGCCAAGGCCTGGGAAAGCGACGCCGACCGACTGCTCAACCAGGCGCGGGCCGCTGGGGCCGTCTCGGACGACGCGCGCTTCCTCAAGCGCTTCGTCGAGCAGGCGGACGACGTGGCCGACGACCTCGAAGACGCCGCTTTCTTCGTGACACTGCTCGAGCCGCACGCCGACCTCGGCCCGGTCATCGAGGAGCTGATCGAGCTGGGCACCTTGCTCACCGGAGGCGCCCAGGAGCTGCTCAAGGCGCTCTCGACGATGCGCGCCGGCACGCCGGGCTCCTCGCGGGAGGACACGCTCGACTTCCTCGAGGCCATTCATCGCATAGCAGGCATCGAGCACGAGGCGGACACGTCGCGCAGGCGGGTCGCCGGAATGCTGGCCAGGAACGCGGTGAAGGCAAGCCAGCTGTACGTCGCGAGCGAGTGCGCTGCGCGGCTCGAACGGGCATCCGACGTGTTGCTGCGCGTGGCATTCGGGTTGCGCGACCACGTACTGCGCGACGCGTCGCCTCGCCCGGCGTGAGCGACGATGAACGGGGCTGCACAGCAGGTATTCAAGATCGGATGCGGGCCGGATGGGTCGACCGCAGGCACCGTGGAAGCCATGGGATTCAAGGCCTTCAACCTGGCGCGGATGGCCAGGCTCGGCATCGCCGTCCCCGCCGCATTCGTGCTCGGCACGCGCTATTGCCGGGACTTCCTGACCGGAAGCGGCGCGCTGGGAGAGGAGCTCCACGGCCAGGTCCGCGCCTGTGTCCGGAAACTCGAGGACACGTGCAGACTCGGTCTCGGCAGCTCTCGCCGGCCACTGCTGCTGTCAGTCCGCTCGGGTGCGCCCGTGTCGATGCCGGGCATGATGGACACCGTGCTGAATGTCGGGCTTTGCGACAGCACACTCCCCGGCCTGATGCGCCTCACCGGCAACCCACGCCTGGCCTGGGATTCGTACCGAAGGCTGGTGCAGGGGTTCGCCGAGGTCGTGCAGGGCGTTGCACCCGGGATGCTCGAGGCCGCCGCGCGGGAGGAGATCGAGCGCAGTGGAGCGGAAAGGCTCGACCAGCTCGACTTCCGCAGCCTGCGCTCACTCACGGCGCGTTTCCTCGACGTGTACGCGGAAGTCGTCGGAACGCCATTCCCGCAGTCGCCGGCGGAGCAGCTCGACGCGGCCATCGCCGCCGTGTTCCGTTCGTGGAATTCGGACCGGGCGGTTGCCTACCGCCGAACCCACCGCATCTCCGACGATGTCGGGACCGCCGTGACCGTGCAGCGAATGGTATTCGGCAACTCGGGCGGCAGCTCAGGCGCGGGCGTGGCTTTCACGCGCGACCCCGCGACCGGCGAGAACAGCCTCTACCTCGATTTCGCCTTCAACGCGCAGGGCGAGGACGTCGTCTCCGGGCGGACGGCGCTGGAACACGGAACGGATCTCGCGCGACGCATGCCACACGTGTACGAGGAACTCCTCGGGCTCAAGGAACAGGTCGAGCGGGAGTTCCGTGACGCACAGGAGATCGAGTTCACGGTACAGGACGGGAGGCTGTTCCTGCTGCAGGCGCGTGCGGCCAAGCGAACCGGGCTCGCGGCACTGCGCATCGCCGTGGAGCAACTCGAGGAGGGCCTGCTCTGCCCGGAAGAGGCGCAGCGCAATCTGGCAGAGATCGATCCCGCGAGCCTCGAGATCGTGCACGTCGCGGGCACCGGCGGGATGACCCCGCTGGCGCGAGGCACGGCGGCGAGCATCGGTGTGGCCAGCGGTCGCATCGCGATGAACCCCGCGAGAGCCGTCGAGCTCGCTCGAGAAGGCCGCCGCGTGTTGCTCGTCCGGGAGGACATCGCGACCTCGGACATCGTCGCGATCGAAGCGGTTGAGGGCATCCTGACGGCACGAGGCGGCCGAACGTCGCACGCGGCCGTCGTGGCGCGGCAACTCGGCAAGGCCTGCATCGTCGGATGCACCGAACTCAGCATTGCCCCCGGGGAACGCGATTGCTCGATCGCCGGCCATGCACTGCACGACGGCGACCTGCTGTGCCTCGACGCGAACACCGGCGCGATATTCGCGGGCGAACAGCGCGTCACCCGGCTGCGTCCGACGCAACTCCTCGAACGGCTCGGTCGCTACCTGCCTCGGGCGACCATCGACCGGGCAGTCACACCACGCGGACGTTCTTGAACTGCCAGGGATCCGTCTCGTCGAGGTCTTCCGGAAACAGCCGGCTGCGCTCCACGAGAGGATGCCACTCCGTGTACTCCCCGACGACGTGGCCGAGGTAGGGAAGGCAGACCTCGAGGATGCGGCGGAAATCGAGGTCGTCAGGCTCGACCACGCCGGCGTTCGGGTTCTCCATCGCCCAGACGAGGCCGCCGAGCACGGACACCGTCACCTGCAGCGAGGTGGCGTTGTTGTGGGGCGCGAGTTGTCGCGCCTCCTGCACCGACAGCCGCGAGCCGTACCAGTATGCGTTCTTCTTGTGGCCCGCGAGCAGCACGCCGAGCTCGTCCGTGCCCCGGACGATCTCGTCCATCATGATCCGCTTGCGATCCTGGATGAACCAGTTGCGGCCGGCGAGCTCGTGCACCGACACGACCGCGTCGTCGCACGGGTGGTAGGCGTAATGCACGGTCGGGCGATAGACGACCTGCTCGCCCTTCTTGACGGTGAGGTAGTCCGAAATCGAGATGGCTTCACCGTGGGTGATCAGGAACCCGTGGAAGTGACCGGCCTGCGGGGTCCAGGTCCGCACGCGTGTCGCGGCGCCGGGTTGCATCAGGTAGATCGCGCTGCCACAGCCGAAGTCGTGCTTCTTCGCGTCGCGGGGCCAGTTCTTCTCGTGCGAGCCCCACCCGAGTTCCGCCGGCTGGCAGCCCTCGCCGACGAACCCGTCCACC
>Ga0113563_10000988_pt1 | contig 15324 bp, 14 predicted proteins | sample Mud3Dept3metaG_FD_80117 | JGI IMG/M metagenome (GOLD analysis project Ga0113563, IMG submission 80117) | Freshwater wetland microbial communities from Ohio, USA, analyzing the effect of biotic and abiotic controls - Mud 3 Core 4 Depth 3... | ecosystem: Environmental > Aquatic > Freshwater >...
CGAAGGCGGTGGTCTCGAGCACCTCCGCCGACTCCAGGTACCGGGCGTAGAAGGCGGGATCCACCGTGGCGCTCAGCCAGACGAAACGGCATCCCTCCTTCTTGCCGAGCGCCAGGCAGAGTTCGAGCTCAGCCGAGGTCTGGTGGATCTCGTCCACCACCAGAGTGTCGCGGGGTGAGATGAGCGCATCCTCGAACCACCGCCGGGCGATGCCGGTGGTCACGATGACCACGTTCCAAGTCGGGGTCTCGGGTGTTGCCTCCCGCTCGCGGTTCACGACTCCCACGCGCAGCGGGGTCTGCAGGATCGATTCTGCTATGGGGCGGATCGCCAGGGTCTTGCCGGTACCCGTCCCGGCGACGATGCCGAAGCCGCGGCCGGAGGCCGCGAGGCCGCGGATCTCGGCGCCGTGCTCCCGGTCAAGCAGGGTCTCGACCCCTGAGAGTCCGAGGCCGAGTTCGATCGTCTCACATGCGGCACGGGTGGGAGCGATGACGATGATCCGGCCCTGGGGGTGGACCGCACGGCGAAAGGCCTCGGGATCCGGAGGGAGGAGATGATCGCGGCTGGGATGCACACCTGAATGTAAGGGCGGCCCGCGGGCCGCCCCACTGCCCCCATCCATCAGTTCCGCAGGAAATCGATCCTCATCACGGTCGGCCGGCGGCGGCGGAACCCCTCGTCGGAATCGAGGGCCTCCCCCGGCGGGGAGCTGATGCGGACCGTCGCGAGCGAGGAGTGGGCGGCGGTCCGACCAACGAGGGCCGCCCCAAGCCCGGCGGCAATCCCCTCCCGGCTCGGACCCACCGCGAGCACCCTCGCACGCACTCCCCCGTTCGCCCGGGATTGCGCCGTCAGGGGGGCAGGCAGCGAGGCAGTCATGACCACGAGGCACGCCACGACGACTCGCGAAAGCACTCGACGAGCGAGTCCAGACAGCGCGCTTGGCCCCGCGCCGTGACGGGGGTCACGGAGCAGGGGGAGTGGCTGGCTTCGAAGTCGTTGCCGTCTGGTCACTTGCGTCGATGATCCCACCCGGCGGGACTGCCTAGAACAACACCATCACTGTCTAATACTTATACACAGCGAACCCTTTATTTCTGAAGCATTTACGCCGTTCGAACACACGTTTTTTCACGCACGGCACGGGGGTTGCCCATGTCCATCGCCGAGGAGCCCAGGCTCCCCGTTGTCCCCCGGTCGCGAGCGACCATCCACACCAACAGAGAGGGTAGGGTAATGAGCAAGTTCATGAAGTACGCGGTCGCCGTGGCGGCCGCCACGAGCCTGACCGCCGCGGCGGCGCAGGCCCAGTCGGGGAACATCAATGCCAAGGCCACCGTGCTCGCGCCGATCACCATCGCGCAGGGCGCCGAGCTGGATTTTGGCAACGTTCTGCCTGGCGTCAACTCGACTGTCGCCGCCTCGTCCGGCGCGACCGCGGGCCGGTTCGACTTGACCGGCGTCAGCGGTGCGAACGTCAACGTCTCCTTTACGCTCCCGGCCAATCTGACCAGCGGCGCGAACAGCTTGCCGATCGGCAGCTGGACCGCCTGCCACAACACCAGCGCCAGCCAGGCCGGCTGCACTGGCTTCACGCCGTCCGCCGGGACCACCTCGGCCAACTTCGTCTCCGGTGCGCTGTACGTCTACATGGGCGGCACCGTGTCGCCGGCCGGCCTCCAGCCTGCCGGGCTGTATCAGGCCAACGTGACCCTGAACGCGGCCTACTTCTAAGCCGACGAACGCCTGACGGGGGAACTCACGGGTGCGGACGGTGACGCTATCTTGCACCGATCCCGCCTGTGAGGCCACCCCGGGGAATCCGAATGCCTCGATGCGCCACGTTCCTGATGCTCGCTGCCTTCCTGCTAGCCCGGTCCCTCGCCGGGCAGACGCAGGTTTCGGGCGTCCGGGACCTGGCGTTCGGGATCGTGATCGCAGGTGTGCCCACCACGGTCGCACCGACCGACCCAGTCAAGAGTGGTCAGTTCTACCTCCGATACGTGACGGGGGGAAGGGTGCGGGTGCGCCTTACGCTGCCAACGACGCTCAATCGGGTCGGGGGCGGCGGCACGATGCCGATCAGCTTCCGCAACGGCGATGCGTTCATTCTCGGCACGGCGCCAGGCAGTGTTCCGAACCCATTCAACCCCGGCGGGATGCTGAACTACCGCTTCACCGGCTCGCCCGACGCGAACCTCTACCTCGGTGGACGGGTGACGCCGGCGGCCGCGACTCCAAGCGGCACCTACACCGCTCCAGTCATTCTTACCGCCACGTTCTTCTGAGCCTCGCGCGCATCGCGGTGGCCGCCGCCGGTCTGCTCGCCTTCGCCGCTCACCGAGTGGACGCTCAGGGCGTGGTGATCGCTCCCCATACGGTGTACATCGACCACCGCAGCCGCAGCGCGTCCATCACCCTCTACAATCCCGGAGCGACGTCGGTCGAGGTCGCGATTTCCTCGATCTTCGCCTATCCAATCACTGATTCCGCCGGGCAGTTCGCCCTCTTCACTCCGGATTCGCTCGACCCGTCCATGCCATCGGCGGCTGACTGGATCGAGGCGTTCCCGAAGCGGGTGCTCATCGCCCCGCTGCAGCGCCAGACCGTGCGCCTGCTGGCCCGACCCCCGCAGGGGCTGGTGGACGGCGAATACTGGGCCCGTTTGGTGATCAGCGCCAAGGGTGGAGCGGCACCAGCCACGGAGGCGGACACAACCGGTATCAGCATCGGACTCACCATCGAGATTCGGAGCATCATCCCGCTTACCTATCGGAAGGGCGCGCTCAAGACCGGGCTCAGCGTCAGCGAGCTCCGCTCAACGCCCGCGGGAGACTCGCTCGTCGTGAGCGCGAGGCTCGTCCGCCAGGGGACGGCGGCCTACATCGGCACCGTGAAGGGTACGCTGCTGAATCCCGCCGGGAAGGCCGTGGCGAAATTCGAGGAACCGATCGCGGTGTACTATGAGGTGGCACCCACCTTCGCCCTCGGCACCGCGGGTCTGCCTCCAGGGTCGTATCGCCTGCAACTCGATTTCCTGAGCGAACGACCCGATATCGCCCCCGAGCTGCTACTGCGCGCACCGCCGGTCCGTGACTCACTCGAGGTTCGGTTGCCGTGAGCCGGGCGCGCCGCGCGGTGCTTACCCTCCTGCTGTCCGGGCTGCTCTGTGGTCCGGCGGCATTTGCGCTTCAGGCCCAGGAGCATCCCGCCGAGCCGGTGCTTGTCGAGCTGCGCCTGGGCCGGGTCGCCCAGCGCACCGTCGAAGCCTACCGCCTGGGCGACGAGGCGATGATCCCGATCCGGGCGTTCTTCGAGCTGGCCGAACTGAGGATCGACCCTCTTCCCGATGGCACCCTCGAGGGGCTGCTGCAGCCAGGAAACCTGCGCTTCACCCTCGACCCGGCTCATCACCGGATGCAGGTGGGCCGTGAGAAGACGCCGATCCCCGAGGACCAGCTGGTGGTCGCCGGGCAGGAGGTCTTCGTCGGCGCCCGGACGCTGCGGGCCGCGCTCGACCTCGAGTGGGTCGCGTCCTGGCCCGACCTCGAGGTCACTCTGCTCGACCCGACCAGCCTGCCCGTCGCCCGGCGGCTCCGACGCGAAGCGATGCTCGCGTCCCGTCTGACCGATGGTGCCGAGCCGGACCTCCATGCGGTGAGGTACGACCTCCCGCGCTCCAGCGTCCGTGGCCTGGTGGTGGACTACTCACTCCTGGCACCCACGACCGGGATGGAGGCCTCCGCCTACTCGACCGCCCTCGGCCTGGATGTCTTCGGCGGCGCTTTCTCTCTCGGCCTGCAGAGCCAGTCGCCGGGTGAAGGCCCACGCGCGGACGTCTCCTGGACCGGCATCTGGCGCGAGAGCCGCTGGCTCACTCAGACCACGCTCGGCGACGGCTACTCCACCGGCCCGCGCGGCCGAAACGTCCGTGGCGCCACAATCAGCAACAGCCCGTACGTCCGCCCCTCGCTCTTCGGCACCATCCCCTTTACCGGACAGTTGGGGACTGGCTGGACGCTCGAGGCCTACCGCGGCGGCCGACTCATCGCGTTCGACTCGGTGAATGCGCTGGGTCAGTTCTCGTTCGACCTGCCGGTCCAGTACGGTGAGAACCCGGTGGACTTCGTGGCCTACGGACCCTTCGGCGAAGTCCGCGAGTTCAACCAGGCCTACCGGATCCGCCCCGACCTGCTGCAGGGGCAGAGCTTCGAGTATGGCCTCTCTGCCGGTGCCTGCCGCACCGATCGATGCCAGGCCACCGCGAATGTCGACCTCCGCTACGGCATCTCGAATCGCTGGTCGGCCCGCGCCGGAGTCGACCAGTTCTGGCGTGACAGCGTCGACAACCTGACGCACCCGTACGTGGGCGCCACGGGAGCGATCAGCAATCGCCTGACAGTGGAAGCGGAGGCAGTGGCCGATGCCGTGGTCCGCGGGGCCATCCGTCTGGAGCCCTCAGTCGACCTCCAGCTCCAGCTCGAGGCAAACCGATTCGTCGGGGATGCCACCCAGCCCATACTGACCCCGGATGGCCGTGAGAATCAGGTCACGCTCTACGGATTCTGGCGGCCGATTCCACGCCTGGGGGCAACCTACCTCGAGGGCGGCTTCGATCGCATCGGGACTGCCACCGGCCACCTGAACAGCGGCCGGGTCGGAGGATCGTCACAGTGGGCGGGGGTCAGGGTGATTCCATCGGTCCGCTTCGAGCGACAGGTCATTGACGCCGGGCCGCGGCTCGACCGGACCTTTGTCGGGGTCAACAGCGTCATGCTGCCCAGGCCCGGCCTGCCAGGGTTGCTTGGCGGCCTGACGGCCCGGGGCAATCTCGAGTTTGAGGCGGGAATGGGGATGTCGAACGCCTCACTGTTCCTCGGCATGCCGCTGCTCCGTGGCTTCCGGGCCGAAGCCGGCACGTCCTGGTATGGCACCGGTGGAGCGACCTTCAACATGCTCATCGCAGCCGAGCTGCCCACGGTTCGATCCTACACCACTGTCACGGCGGGCCACGGAGGCGCGACCGGTTCGGAATACATCTCGGGTTCGACGATCTACAATCCGGGACGGAACGGGATGGACTTCTCCGGCACACCGGCGCGGCAGCGTGGCGGGTTGACCGGCCGCGTCTTCCTCGACCAGAACGCCGATGGCGAGTATCAGGAAGGAGAACCGCTCATCTCCGGCGCTCGCGTGATCATCGGCCGGGGGTTCGGCGTCAGTGACGCCAAGGGACGCTACCGCTTCTGGGACCTGGTCCCCTTCGAGCCCACGCCGGTCCACCTGGACAGCGTCACGCTGCCGTCGCCGCTGTGGATTCCATCGTTCGCCATGGCGGCGGTCGAGCTCTCGCCCAACCGATACCGGCGTCTGGATATCCCGGTGGTCGCTGGCGGTGTGATCGAGGGACGGGTGACATGGGCCGACAGCAGTCAGAGCTCGCACGCGGGCATCACGGCAGGTGTGGTGCTGACGGCCACGCATAGGGTGACCGGCGAGGTGCGCACACTTACTACATTCTCGGATGGTTCCTTCTACTCCATGGGCATCAGGCCGGGCGAGTGGACCCTCACGATCGAGGCTCGGTGCCTGGAATTCCTCGAAGCGGCTGTCGACCCGATCGACTTCACAATCCGGGCAGATGAGGATGGTGACAGCGTCTCCGGCCTTGAGATCGTGATCCGCTAGGTCCCCCAAAAAAGACAACCCCGCCTGTGAGACGGGGTTGCCGGCTCCGGGCGGGGAGCCCGGTGCCTGCTGGGTGAGCCTGTAAGAGGCCGTGTGAGAACAGGACTCACCCCATTCCGAGCCGCGCTAGTCGTCGCGCCAGTGCCGCCCTTCACCTTCCCAGACACTCACCTGACGCACGCCGCGGAAATCCGGATGCGGGTGGTCGTAATACCGCCCCGTCGCCGGGTGGTACCACAGGCTGACACGGTGCGGGCGACCGTGGCCGTAATACCCATGACGGACCTCGACCGGGCGGCAGACGTGACGGTGAGCGTGGTACCGACTGACCACAACAGGCGCCGCGTAGTACGGACGCGGGTAACCGACGACAATGCGGCCCTGTACCGGACCGCTCCCGACATGGATGTCGGCCAGCACGACTTGCGACGCCGACGTGGAAGGGATTGCAATGACCAGGGCGACGACCAGGGGAATCGCTCGCATCGATTGCCTCACAAGCATGGGGACGGCGGCGATAGAGGCGAGAGCCATGCCACTCCCGTAGGTCTCGGCTGGACAGTGAGTTAGCAGAAGCGGAGGGAAACGAACCGTCCACTGTACTGGACGGCAGGGACTCCATCATGTCCTCCGAGCGAAACCAGCCGATCTTGACAGCCTCGAATAGTGCGGACATCTTCTCGGCTCCCGACGCACCCCGGCGAATGCGAAGGGTATCCGGCCGCCTCAACGGCGCCTGCCGCCCGGGGCCGGCCACCGATGCAGTTCCCCCACGGTAGTGGACTGAACCATGTCGATGTGGCGAGAACTCCTCTCCTTTTTCACATCCCCGCAGATGGAGGCTAGTATGGCAGCGGACTTCTTTATCGGTGAGTCGCTGGTCGGCGACGGCAACGAGATTGCACACATCGACCTGATCATCGGCAGCAAGACTGGCCACGCAGGCGCGGCCTTCTGCAACGCCCTCGTGAACAACAAGGACGGATTCACCACGTTGCTCGCGGTGGTTGCTCCGAACCTCGCCTGCAAGCCCGACACCATCCTGTTCAACAAGGTCACGATCAAGGGCGCCAAGCAGGCGGTGCAGATGTTCGGTCCGGCCCAGGCCGCGGTGGCACGCGCCGTCGTGGACAGCGTCGCATCGGGCGTCATCCCGAAGGACAAGGCCAACGACTGGTGCATCGCGGTCGGCGTGTTCATTCACTGGCAGGCCGCCGACGACAAGAAGATCTACCAGTTCAACTATCAGGCGACCAAGGAAGCGATTGAGCGCGCCCTCAAGGGTCAGCCGACGGTGGACGCCGTGCTCAGCGGCGCCAAGACCGCCCGCCACCCCTTCTCCGGCGTGGACAACGCCTAAGCCCGACCTGCGCGCGTAATCGAGGGGCGGGTGCGTCGCGACCTCCGGGTCGCGACGGATTCGCCCCTCTCGCGTTTCCCAGGCATCCTCCGAACCAAAGCGCTTTCCGCCATGCGAAATCTCCTGTTGCAGCTTGATTCCTCCCGCCTCCCATCGGTGTTCGACCAGGTCGTGGCCTACGATGGTGGCGCCGAACAGATCATGAGTTACGGCGGCGTCACGCCAGAGGATGTCCGTGACCTCGTCCACGGCTGCATCTTCACCCGCGGAGCCAAGGACCTCCGCCACACCGCGGTCTGGATCGGTGGCAACAACATGTCCCAGGGCGAGCAGCTGCTCGCCATGGCCCAGGACGCGATGTTCGCCCCGCTCACCGTTTCGGTGATGCTCGACTCGAACGGATCCAACACCACTGCCGTTGCCGCGGTGGTGAAAGTCGAGCAGACCCTGGGCAACCTGAAGGGCCGGAAGGTGCTGATCCTGGGCGGGACGGGACCGGTGGGCCAGCGCGCCGCCGGCCTGCTGGCGCGCGATGGAGCCTACGTGACCATCACCTCGCGCAAGCCGGAACAGGGTGAAAAAGCCCGACAGTTCATCAACGCGCGATTCGAGGTTCCAGTCGAGGCGAAGACGCTGAGCGATCCGTCCACGGTCGGCGAACTCCTCGAAGGCGTCGAGGTGCTGGTGAACAGCGGCGCGGCCGGCATCCAGATGGTGGCCCACGCGGCCTGGGCCGGGCACCCGACGCTGAAGGTGGCTGTGGACCTCAACGCCGTGCCGCCACTCGGGATCGAGGGCGTCGAAGTCGACGATGCCGGGGCGGTGCGGCATGGCGTCACGGTGTTCGGCGCGTTTGGCGTGGGGAACTTCAAGACCAAGCTCCACAAGCGCTGCATCGGGCGGCTGTTCGAACGGAACGACCTGGTGCTGGACGCCGAGGCGATCGCCGACATCGCGCGGGAGATGGTGAAGAAGAAGTAGGGCGCGGCATCATGCCTCGAGTCGTTGGTATCGATCCGGGCACCGTCTCGATCGACATCGTGGGCCTCGCAGATGGGAAGCTCTGGCTGGACCGGACCTTCCCCACCCGCGAGGCCCTTGCCACGCCCGGTACCCTCGTTCGACTGCTTCAGGAACAGGGGCCACTGGATCTCATCGCCGGCCCTTCGGGCTACGGTCTCCCGCTGGTCATGGCCACCGATGCCACCGACTCGGATCTTCGCCTGGCCTTTCTCTCCCGTGAGGGCGACGCGGGAGGGATCGGTGGGCTGGGGCGGCTCTCGCGGCTCCTGACCGAGGCCGAGCTCCCCGTCGTCTACACTCCCGGCGTCATCCACCTCTCCACGGTGCCCGCCACTCGCAAGATCAACCGCGTTGATCTGGGCACTGCCGACAAGGTCGCCGTCGCGGCCCTCGGCATCTGGGAGCAGTCGCAGCGCTTCGGGAGCTCATCGTTCATCCTGCTCGAGCTCGGCGGCGCCTTCACCGCGGCCGTGGCGGTCGCAGGCGGCCGGATCATCGATGGGATCGGAGGGACGAGCGGGCCCATCGGGTGGCGGTCCGGTGGTGCCTGGGATGGCGAAGCCGCAATCCTCGCCGGCCAGGTCACCAAGGAGATGTTGTTCCGCGGCGGGGTATCGGATGGGGAGCCTGACGACCTGAGCGCCTACATCGAAGGGGCCCACAAGGCCGTGCTGTCACTCACCGCGACGCTTCCGGGGCCGGACGAAATCCTGCTCTCGGGGCGGCAGCTGCTTCGTCCGGAGATACGGGATCCGCTCGAGCGACGACTTTCGGCCATCGCGCCGGTTCGGCGGCTCCGGGGATTCGCCTCAGTTGCGAAGGAAGGGGCGCAGGGGGCGGCGATCATCGCGGACGGCCTGGCGGGTGGCGCCAATCGCACGATCACCGACGGTCTGCGCCTGCGCGAGGCATCGGGAACGGTGCTGGACCATCTGCGCGTCATTCCCCCCGACCACGCTCGCCGCCACCTTGGCCTGACGGCCTCAGGCTGACTTGCGGGCCGCGAGCCACGCCACGGCCACGGCGGGGGCGCAATCGGCGATCAGCGGCCGAATCGCGTCCGGTGCCGGCACCAGGCTGGCATAGTCTACCACCCGCCTCCCCTTGGCGGCGGTGAGCCCGCGGACGACAAACCGCCCGACACCCGCGGCGACGAGCGGGGCGTCTCCCCTCAGTCCGCTCCGCGCGATGACGAGTTCACATCCTTCATCGATTCGGCGGCGCTGTGCCCCGGCGAGCCACGCTGCCAGCTCTCGCCAGGCCGCAAGCGGCGCCGATTCCATGTCCCGACCGATCATCCGTGCCAACCGCCTTGCGCTTCCCTCCACGGTCTTGGGCCCGGCATCGGCGGACCGATGCTGATCGGCCCCCTCAGGCAGCGCCCCCATCAGCCGGTGGATGTCGGCGGTGGTCGCGAAGTACTCCGCGACCAGGGGCACAGACTTTCCTTCAAACGGTACTCTCTCCGCCACCGCCATGAGCGGCGTCCGCACCACCCCGGTATAGACCAGCTCCCCGGCCACGAGCCGTGTCGCATCGTCGAAACCGACTGAGGTCACCGCGCCACTCGAGATCGGCACCAGGTCGGTCGTGGTGCTGCCGATGTCGATCAGCAGGGCTTCCTCGACCCGATCGGCAACCAGCTCCGCACTCGCCATCCAGTTGGCGGAGGCAATGCGTGCCGGCGACTGGATGGCCGCACCGGCGTCGACGAACCCGCTGCGGCCGGCATAGAAAGCCAGAATCGAATCGGGGAAATGCTCCTGCATCGCCGTGACCAGCGCGACGACACCTTCATCCCGGTTCTTGAAGCGATCGACCATCTCGCCCGTCATGGTCACGGCGTGGAGAGCAGCCTCGCCAGTCACTTCCAGTGCCTCGTCGAGCGCTGTGAAGAAGTGGTGCATTCCCTCCCAGAGCGGGCAGGGGCGCTGCACCACGGCGTCAACGGATCCAGCGTGACCAACGCCGGCCGCCTTGATGTGCGCTCCGCCGAGATCCCATCCCACCACCGGCCTAGTGGACACAAGCCCGCTCCAATGGGATCTCCACCAGCAGGTTGTGGCACACGGCGGAGCCGGCGCCAAACCGGTCAGGCTCGACCAGACCAAGCACCATCGCGGGGGCATTGAGTCCGGTGGCCTGCCTGAGCGCGGAGAAGGATGTCGTCAGGCGCGGATTGATTTCCAGGACCACCGGGCCACCCGGCGTGGCGACAAAGTCCACGCCGACGCACCCCCAGAGTCCCGGCACTGCGGCGGCGATGCGAGCGGCGAGCAGTCCCTCCTCCTGCCCCCGGGCCGGGAAGACGTTCACCCGGAGCGACTCGAGCACCGGCACATCATCCTCGGTTCTCACCCGCTGCTGATTGACGGAGAGCACCCTGGCCCTCCCCTCGGCGCAGAGCAGTGAGAGACTCCGCGGCTCTCCCTCCACCCAAGGCTGAGCAATGAGGACGGGCGACCCCTCGTCCAGCTGTCGCCGGGCAGCCCGCCAGTCCGCGACCCTGCGGGCGCCTTCGCAACCGGCACCGTCGTCGGGCTTCACGACCCAGGCACCGGAGGCGGCAGGCAGCACGTCGCCACGGCGACATGTTTCCACGACGGGAGTGCCTGACTCGCGCAGCCGTCGTGCCGTCGCGTACTTGCTCGCGGCGATGCGGATCGCGTCGGGACGGCACCCGAGGAGGATGCGCTGGCGGGCGAGCGTCTCGCGCGCGAGATGTTCGAGCAAGCCATCGGTCTCGGGAGCAGTCGGCCAGACGGCATCCGCCATCTCGAGCCCCCGCTGAAAGAGCGCGGCCGGGCTCTCACCCGTGCGCGGGAGTATGGACTCCGCCCCCGGAAACGCAGGCAATCTCGGATCGCGGCTGGCTAGCACCGTGACACCGGGCACCGCGAGAAGATCGGCGACGAGGGACCTCGCGATCAGGTCGGCTTCGCGAGCCAGGGTGGGGGACAGTTCCCGCGAGGCCATCCCCCCACCAGTCACGTGCTCGTAGACGAAGATCTTCATCCGGCGGCCGGGACCTCCGCCAGCAGCCAGCCGAGTTCCCGCTGGCGGCTCCGCACCAGCGACATGGCCGCAACCGGATCCGGGGCTTCGGCGTGGATGGTGCAGATCGGCTCGCCCGCCGTGAAGCAGTGTCCCGGCTGAGGCAAGTCCCGGCACCAGGCGGGAAAGGCGAATTCCTCGGGAAGTCGCCAGGGTCCTTCCGCGGGGACAATCGAGTGCGCCCGGGCGATTCCCCTGACTGCAGCCCCGACTCCTTCCGGCGGCAGGATCCCGGCGCAGGCCTGGAGGTGGGTGTCGAAGAGCCCGCGGGCAAAGTCAGCGTCGTACAGATCGAGGGTGGCCGTCGGCCGCGGGTTCACCTCGAGCGCAAGCCATTCGTCGTCGCGCCAGATGAAATCGAGTCCCGCCAGACCCCTGAGGCCGGTCGCCTCGACCAGCGCATCGAGCCGCAGTCGAAGGTCACGCTCCAGCGCCACCGGAAGCACGAGGCCACCGACCGCACCGCCATAGACGAATGGTCTGGCGGGGCCGACGGTCCGGGTCCACTGTTCGTTGAAGCCCACGACGCGGGCACGGCGCCCGTCGCAGAGGAAGAGAACGGAGCAAACCCGTCCGGCCTCCAGTCGCTGGAAGTAGCGACCGCGTCCCGGCGCCGCGTCTGTGGCATGCGCGACGTGGGTGCCCCCGGCCCCTCCCGCCTTCTTGACCAGCCATCCAGTCGGCACCGCCGGCGGCGTGTATCGAACTCCGGGGTAGCGGATGCCGATCCGGTCGAGGAGCGGAAAGAGGCGGCGCGGATCCTTGACCGCTGCGACGACCGAAGGCGGGTTTCCCATCAGCTTTCGTCCGGTGGCAAGCCTCGAAAGCAGGGCGCGGCGACCTTCGAATCCCGCCCCGACGACGAGTCCAGCGCAGCGCGACACCGGGGCGAGCTCCCCGACGCGATTCAGCAACATGGTGCGATCGAAGTGAATCGTGCCTGGCCGCGCGACCGCGGCGGCCTGCTGGGCCACGGCAACGGTATCACGATCGGCGAAACAGTCCAGGACGACGACGGGATGCCCGCCCCTGGCAGCGGAGGCGGCCAGCGCACGACCGGTCACGGCGACGATGAGAAAAGGCGCTGCTTCAGCGGTCACGCGAATCCGGTCAGGAGAGGGAGAGGGACGCCATTGCGATACGGACCGATTGCCTCATCTTAGCAGGCACTACGCCCGATGCCCATGCCACCCGATCCCGCCCCGACTGGCGCCCTCCGAGACGTCGCCTGCCCCTTCTGCGGCCTGGTATGCGACGATCTGGTGATCGATCCATCCAGTCAGAGGCTCCAGGTCATCGCCAATGGCTGCCCGCTGGCGGTCGCGGGATTCGGGCGTGATTCGGAAGCCGGTGGAGCCACGGTGAGGGTGGCAGGCCAGCCGGCGACGATGGAAGCTGCGGTAGCGGCAGCAGCGCGGCTGCTCTGCGACGCGAGGCAGCCGGTGATCGGCGGCCTCGGAACAGATGTAGCGGGCGCCCGGGCGGCAAGCCAGCTCGCCGAGCGTGCAGGAGCCGTGCTGGATCACATGAACTCCGCCGCCGCCATGCGCAACCTGCTGGTGCTTCAGGACAGCGGCTGGATCACCACCACCCTTTCCGAGGTCCGGAATCACGCAGACCTTGTGATCATCGCCGGCGCTGACATTCCGCGGCGGATGCCGCGCTTCTTCGAGCGATGCATCGCCAACCGGGAAACGCTGTTCAGCGGTGAGCGCCGGTGCGAGGTGGTGTATCTCGGCCGTGGCCCGGGGCCGGAGGGCGCCGCGGGCACTTCCAGCTCGACCATCGGATGCGATGCGATCCGGCTGCATGAGGCCTTTTCGGCGCTCAGGGCGCTCGTGGGTGGCAGGACCATCGGGGCCACGGAGGCGGCGGGCGTCCCGATCGCCCGGTGGCGTGAGCTGGCCGAGCGGTGCCGGGCGGCTCGCTACGGTGTGATCGCCTGGATGGCGGCCGACCTGGACTTCCCCCAGGCCGACCTGACCGTGCAGGGCATCTGCGAATTCATCAGGGACCTCAATCGCCACACCAGGTTCGCCGGCCTCCCCCTCGGTGGAAGTGAGGGCGACCTGACCGCGGACGCGGTCCTCCTGTGGCAAACCGGCTTCGGGCTGCGCAGTTCGCTCGCCGGGGGCTGCCCGGATCAGGATGTCTACCATTACTCCGCCGAGCGGATGGTGCGGCGCGGAGAGACCGATCTCCTGTTGTGGATTTCCAGTTTCAACGCCGACCGGACGCCACCCCCGACCGACATCCCGACCATCGTGCTGGGCCGCGCCGACATGACGCTCGCGCAGGAGCCAGCGGTGTTCATCGCCGTGGGAACTCCGGGCGTGGAGCACGCTGGACACCTGTTCCGAACCGACAGGGTGGTGGCATTGCCGCTCCGTTCGCTGCGCCCATCACCCCTGCCGAGCGCGGCCGAGGTACTCGCCGCGATCGATGCCGCGATGCGGGAGCTGGCCCCATGCTGACCCGGCTCAGCGGCGGCCGGGTCTACGATCCCGCCCACGGCATCATTGGCCAGGTGCGCGACCTCTTCATCCGGGACGGACGGCTGGTCGCGCCGCCCGGCCCGGAGGAGCGGATCGACCGGGAGTACGACCTGAGCGACCGCGTCGTGATGGCCGGCGCGATTGACATGCATACCCACATCGGCGGCGGCAAGCTCAACATCGCCCGGGCGATGCTGCCCGAGGATCACCGGGGTGACCCGCTCGCGCGGACCGACCTGACCCGGGCGTCGTCGGGCCATGCGGCGCCGGGCACGTTCGCGACGGGATACCGGTACGCCGAGATGGGTTACACGGCCTGTTTCGAGCCAGCGATCCTCCCGGTGAACGCGCGTCAGGCCCACATGGAGATGGGCGACACCCCGATGGTGGACAAGGGCGGCTACGTCATGCTGGGGAGCGACGACTTCCTGCTCCGGATGATCGCGGCCGGCGAGGACCACCGGCGCATCAACGACTACGTCGCCTGGACGCTGGTGGCAACGCACTGCATCGGGATCAAGGTGGTCAATCCCGGCGGGATCTCCGCGTTCAAGTTCAACCAGCGGATGCTGAACATCGACGAGCGCCACCCGCACTACGGGGTCACCCCGCGCGACATCGTCCGGGTACTGAGCCGGGCGGTGCACGAGCTGGGGGTCCCGCACCCGCTGCACGTCCATGCCAGCAATCTGGGCGTTCCGGGCAGCGCCGAGTCCACCCTGCAGACCATCCGCGCCGCCGAAGGGCGGCCGATCCACCTGACACACATCCAGTTCCACAGTTACGGGACGGCGGGAGACCGGAAGTTCTCCTCAGAGGCGGCGCGGATCGCCGAGGTGATCAACCACACCGCCGGCGCGAGCTGCGATGTCGGCCAGATCCTCTTTGGGCAGACGGTCACTGCCTCGGGGGACACCATGGCGCAGCACCGCAACGCCGCCCACGCGTCACCCCGCAAGTCGGTCGTCATGGACATCGAGTGCGAGGCGGGCTGCGGCGTGCTGCCGTTCCGGTACCGCGACAAGAATTTCGTCAACGCGCTGCAGTGGGCGATCGGGCTCGAGATCTTCCTGCTGGTGAACGACCCATGGAGGGTGTTCCTGACCACGGACCATCCCAACGGAGCGCCCTTCACCACCTATCCGCACCTGATCCGGCTGCTGATGGACCGGAGTTTCCGAAACGAGCGTCTGGAGCAGCTGCACCCCGATGCCCAGGGGATGACCACGCTGAAGACCCTGAAGCGGGAGTACACCCTGCACGAGATCGCGATCCTGACCCGGGCGGGACCGGCGCGCCTGCTGGGCCTCGACGACCTCGGGCATCTCGGGGTGGGGGCGCGGGCCGACATCACGGTGTACCGCGACCTGCGCGACCGGGAGCGGATGTTCGCGACCCCGGAGTACGTCTTCAAGGATGGCGAGGTCGTGGTGCGGGAAGGCCGCGTGGTCGCGGTCACCTGGGGACGGTACCATGTGGTCCGGCCGGCATTCGACCCCGACATCGCACGACGCCTGGGCGAGCATTTCGACCGCTACCACACGATGCGGGCGGAGCATCTCCGCATCTCGGATGGCGAGATGGGGGACTTCGGCCATGGTGCCGAGGTCGTCACCCAGCCGTGCCGGGAGTAGCGCAATGAACCTGAACGGCGTGACGATCGATGACGCCTTCGCGGAGGCCTTCGCCATGAAGGCCACC
>Ga0113563_10000989_pt1 | contig 15317 bp, 11 predicted proteins | sample Mud3Dept3metaG_FD_80117 | JGI IMG/M metagenome (GOLD analysis project Ga0113563, IMG submission 80117) | Freshwater wetland microbial communities from Ohio, USA, analyzing the effect of biotic and abiotic controls - Mud 3 Core 4 Depth 3... | ecosystem: Environmental > Aquatic > Freshwater >...
CCGGTGTCAGCCACGGTAGGCGGCGGTCTGACCAGCACTGCCGCGCGCACGCCGGCCGATGCCCGCAACTACCGTAACGAGCGCGCGCGGTCCGATTATGACCAGCTTCATATCGTCAACGTCAACGGCATCTTCGAACTGCCGTTCGGCAAGGGCAAGAAGCTGCTGAACAGCTCCAGCGGCCTGGTGAACCTGCTCGTCGGCGGATGGAGCCTCAGCGGCATTTACACCTATCAGTCCGGCGAGCCATTCACCGTGCGGTCCGGCGTCCTGACTGCCAATGCATCGGCGCAGTCCCGCGCCGCGCTGAAGCCCGGAGCCACGCTGCCGGAAGCCAAACTACAGGAAAAGACGGGGGTCATCGGCCCGGTCTTTTTTGCCAATGCCGATGCATTTGCCTTTCCGGCACCGGGTGAAGTAGGCATGGGGCGAAACGTCTTCCAGGGCCCGAGCTACTGGAATTTTGATGCCGGGATCTCCAAGAGTTTCCAAATCACCGAACGGATTCGCACCGTCTTCCGTGCCGAACTGTTCAATGCCTTCAATCACCCCAATTTCCGGAATCCTCGCGATGCCAGCGTGGGCTCCCCGGCCATTAACTCCACGCTTTTCGGCCAGGCGTGCTGCGTGACCCTTTCCACCGCGAGTTCCGCGACCACCAACCAGAACGGCGAGAGCTGGCGTGTTGTTCAGATGGCTCTCAAAGTAACCTGGTAATCCAAATGGAATGGGGGCGACGCATGGCGCCGCCCCCTTCCGCATCGCCGCAGACTTCTCGTGACTCCGGTTGCAATCGGAAGTGGGACTCAATCTTCGGTGGAAATCGGACAAAAGGACGCGTCGGGCACCGATTTAAGATAAAAGGATCTATCAATTGTCAATGCTCCATGCTCATTAGTCGTTAGGTGCTGCAAGCCTTTGGCCCGTGCGGTCCTGATCCAGGCGCTGAGAATACGCGCAGGCTTGCGATTCTCTGTGACGAGACTCCAGATTGATCCGAACAAGATGACAATGGATAATTGACAAATGACATTTGATAAATTCTCTCCGTTGCGTGCCGCTTCCGATTGCACCCCGTGACTCCAGCGTGAAAGCAGACCTCCTATAAAAAGAGACGTGGGTCTCCGCAGCTGTCCGGCTCGAATCTCGATTCGAAAAAAGCAAAAACAAACCACAGCGAGCACAACGCGGCCGACTGGCCGCAATCAAGCATGCGGCCGCCCCTGGAAGGCCTAGCTTTGGCATGTCGCGCACGGTCGGCGAATGCCCGGAACAATCGGTATTGCTATCGGAATCGACTTCGGCATCATTGCGCTGCCGACATCAATGCGGAGGCGTCCGATCATGCACTGTTTTCGATAGCGACTGCGACTGCGATTCCGATCCCGATTCCGATCCCGACGTGCTTGTCGGAGGTCTCAGGTCTGAAGTCTAAAAGCACGTCAGACGTGAAGCTCCAGGATATCGCCATCCTCCAGCGGATGGTGGCGCTCCACCATCTGGCCGTCGAATTGTACCGGCCGGCCGGCGCGATGCGATCTGCACACCCGGGCGAATTTCAGCGAGCGCTCAAAATCGCGATGCACGGCGCGTGCGACATCGAGGACCGTGCTTCCTGCCTTCACCACGTAGGGCGGTGTCGACGGATCGAGTTTTTTCCCGGGCGCCTTGGTGTACACCCGGATGATTCGCAGTTCGTCGAACAGGCGGCGCGGGAGATCTGCCAATCCGGTCTCCGCCGCTGCCGACACCGGGAGGATCGGAAATCGGTGGTGATAGAATTCTCTCAGAATCTGCAGGTTTCCCGCCGCTTCCGGACCGTCGCACTTGTTGGCGATGAGCAGCGTTCCCCGGGCAACGACATTCTCCTCTGCGGCGGAGCCCGGAACTCCGCCGGCGCCCGCCAGGCGGATCCTCGAGCCCTCCAGAAGGCGCAGGACATCCTCCACCTCGTCCAGCAGGGCGTCGCTCGTCAGGTCGACCACCAGCAGGACCAGATCGGCCGACCGGATGACGTTGCCGACCCACGGCTCATAGTACTCTTCGGCGATCGGCGGCAGGTCGACCAGCTGGATCTGGATGTCCTCGAAGGGCATCATGCCCGGCTGCGGCAGCCGTGTCGTAAAGGGATATTCGGCGATCTCAGGCGTGGCGTGGGTCAATCGCGCGAGCAGGGAAGACTTGCCAACGTTCGGCGCACCTGCCAGCGCCACCTGGCCGCCGCCCTCGCGGCGCACCGAATACATGGCCGACGCCTTGGATACGCCGTGCTTTTTGCCGGCTTCCGCCGTCAGTTTGGCCAGGCGCCGCCTCAGGTCCGCCTGCAGCTTCTCCGTGCCCTTATGCTTCGGGATCGTCGCCTGCATCTCACGCAGAGCTTCGATCTTTTCCTCGTGCGTGACGGCGTTCTTGAAGCGCTCCTCGGCCGCAAGATACTGCGGCGTAAGGTTGGCCGGCATCGTGTTAGTGCTCCCTGGACTATGGCAAGGCTCCTGATTCCTGATTCGAGATTCGAGATTCGAGATTCGAGATTAATCTCGAATCTCGAATCTCGAATATCATCGCCAGTTTCGCTACGGAAACTAATTCAGGGCGGCGAGGACCTCCTTGAGCAGGTAACGGGATCCCTCGACCCCGTCCCATGGCCCGGCTTCGTATTCCAAGGCGTAGATTCCCCTGAACTGGGCTTTTTCGAAGATGCGGACGCATCGCTGCACGTCGTTCGTGCTCCAGCGGTCCCAGTATTTTGCGTGGACCGTCGTGTGCGTGTACGGCGCCAGCGCGTCCAGCGCATGAAAGAGCATGTGCTCGTGTTCCCAGTTGCAAAAGTCGGGCGAGGCCTCGCAGAACGGGTGGTTCACCTCGTCGAGGATGATGCGCACATTCATCGGGTCGGCGCTCAAGCCCCAGTGGTTTTCGATAGTGACCTTCACACCCGCCTTCCCGCCGTGTTCGGCCATCTGCTTGAACGACTCGATGGCGTTATTCAGGAGTTTGACGATTTCGTCGTTGCGCGGGTAGCCGGTGGTCGCCGTGGCGGAGGGGACAATCCTGGGTCCGCCCGTGTTCACGCGCATGGACCTGGCGCCCAGCCGCGCGCAGGCATCCAGCCAGACCTTGGCCACGGCGATTCCCCGCCTGCGAAGTTCCGGATCCGGATCGCAGATGTTGCGCGGCGCGTTGTTGGATACGTGGTGGCAACGGACCCCGGTCGCGGAGATCCTGCCGGCGAGCTGGTCGAGCCACTTGCTTCCGGCGGCGGAGGTCGGATCGAACTCGTTGTCGACGAACATGGTCTCGTCCGAAACGTCGCCGAAGAGCGAGGACCAGAGGTCCATCTGGCGGACGCCGGGGAACGTGTCCCGGGTGAATTGAGGGAAGTCAAGCATGGTGATTTCGCCGTACTTTTTCTTGAGCGCCTCGACTTCGGGATTGACGCGGCGGCTGCGGCTCTTGAAGAGCGAGCGGACCGGATAGGTGTTGGAGGCAATGCGGGCCAGCTTGTCCTTTTCGGATGCCGATGGGGCTGCGCTCCCGGCAGTAAGCGCCGACCCCGCCGCGGCAAGCGCCGCCGCTGTGCTTTTCAGGAAACGCCGCCGGCCCGGTTCTGTCTTACTCGGATTCCACTTGTCCATACATCCTCCCGATGGGATCAGCGATTCCGTTTGAGGATACTACTGGCCGCAAAAAGCAGCCACCAATTTCACGAATTTCACGAACGGACCGATCTGTGAATTTCGTGGAATCGGTGGCTGCTTTTCAGGGCCGCCATCGGCGCTTTTTATACCGGCCCTTGCACTCAATTGGTCTGGTATATTATGGGGAATGTGGGCTCTATGATTCCATCCGATTTCCACTAGAATTAGCATGGATCAATTGAGGGAGGATACGCCAATGGAAGGACAGACGGGTACCTTCACGGTAAAGAAGGGCCTGGCGCAGATGCTCAAAGGGGGCGTGATCATGGACGTCGTCACCCCCGAGCATGCCAGGATTGCGGAAGAGGCCGGTGCGGTGGCGGTGATGGCACTGGAGCGCGTCCCCGCCGACATCCGTGCTCACGGCGGGGTGGCGCGGATGAGCGATCCGGAACTGATATTGAAGATCAAGGATTCGGTGACGATTCCGGTGATGGCCAAATGCCGGATCGGTCACTTCGTCGAGGCGCAGGTGCTGGAGGCCCTCGGTGTGGACTATGTGGATGAGTCCGAGGTGCTCACTCCGGCGGACGAGGAACATCACATTTACAAGCACCCGTTCAAGATCCCGTTCGTCTGCGGCTGCCGCAACCTGGGCGAGGCGCTGCGCCGCATCGGCGAAGGGGCGGCGATGATTCGCACCAAGGGGGAGGCCGGGACCGGGGATGTGGTGGAAGCGGTGCGCCACGCGCGCTCCGTGCTGGGAGAAATCCGCCGGCTGGTGACCCTGCCGGAGGAGCAGTTGATGGCGTTTGCGAAAGAAATCGGCGCACCGTACGAGCTGGTGGTGGAGACGCGCGGCCTGGCAAGACTGCCTGTGGTCAACTTTGCCGCCGGCGGGATCGCCACTCCGGCGGACGCCGCGCTGATGATGCAGCTGGGGGTGGATGGCGTCTTCGTTGGCTCGGGAATCTTCAAATCAGGAGACCCTGCGCGCCGGGCCGCCGCGATCGTCAAAGCGACCACACATTTTAGAGATCCGCATGTGATCGCGGAGGTCAGCAGGAATCTGGGCGATCCCATGGTCGGGCGGCAGGTTTCTTCGATTCCGGAGCCGGAACTGATCGCCAAACGCGGCTGGTAGGAGATTGCATGAAGGTCGGTGTTCTCGCCCTCCAGGGGGATTTTGTCGAACACGCCGCCGTCCTGGAGAGCCTGAAGGTGGAGGCTGCGGAAGTACGCATGCCTGCGCACCTGGAGGGACTGGACGCTCTGATCCTCCCTGGCGGGGAATCGACGACCATCGGCAAACTGGCGGAGCATTACGGCCTGATCGAGCCTTTGCGGGAGTTCGCGAGGGACCATGCCGTCTGGGGAACGTGCGCCGGCGCGATTCTCATGTCACGGGACGCGCACCGGCGCCAGCCTCTGCTCGAGCTGATGAATATCACCGTCGCCCGCAACGCCTTCGGACCCCAGGTCGAAAGCTTCGAAACCGATCTGGACATTCCCGCACTTCGCGATGTCGAACTCCCCGGGCGTCCCTATCACGCGATTTTCATCCGTGCCCCACTGATCGAATCCGTGCGCGGCAATGCCTGCGCTCTGGCGACCCTGCGAGACGGCCGCATCGTCGCCGCGCGCGAAGGACGATGGCTCGCGACATCCTTCCATCCGGAACTGACCGCAGACACCCGCTTCCACCGCTACTTCCTCGGCCTGGCCCGCCAGGAGCAGCCCTGGAATCCACTGCGTCAATAGCCGCCACGAATTTCACGAATTTCACGAATGCATCTGGCAGAGCAGACTCGTGGAATCCATGGGAGCATCTGCCGGGAGTCGGCCTGGGCCAGACCGGGATGGCAGGGCTTTGCCACAGATTTCACCGTGTGATTGGCCTCGAGCCCACACGTGAAACCGGCGAAATCTTCGGCAGCTTTTTCTTTGTGATGTTCACGGCTGCCTTTTTTCGCGCAGTGTCTGTCACAGTTCCTCCGAGTTGGCGACAACCGGGCCGAGGGATGCGGCCAGGGCCGTGTTGCGATGCGGCAGGATGATCAGGGCCGGACCGGCGATGGACGGGGAAGGCAAGGGGAAGACGTGGCTCAGGTCGCCGTACCGCCTCTTCATTTCCGCATGCTCGCCATAATCGAGTGCCCGGTTCGGACAGGCCGCTACGCAGGCGGGCGGAAGCCCAGTTTCCAGATTATCAGCGCAGAAGTCGCACTTGGTCGTGGTGTTGGCGAGGGGATCGAAATAAATGGCGCCGTAGGGGCAGGCATTGATGCACAGCCGGCAGTTGCGGCAGAGACTCTCTTCGATCAGCACGATGCCGCTGTCCGTCTTCCAGATGGCCTGCGTGGGACAGGGCGGCAGGCAGACGGGATTCAGGCAATGGTTGCAGGACACGGACAGGTTGTAGGCGGTAACGGTGGAATCCCACGCAGCCTCCTTCCTCTGCCACCCTCCAGCGGTTACCTCGTACACTTTGCGCCAGTTGACATGCGCCGGCAGGTCGTTCTTGTCCTTGCAGGCGACCTGGCAGGTCTTGCAGCCCGAACAGCAGTTGGAATTCACCAGAAAGGCGTATTGACTCAATGCTTTCCACCCGCAGCCCGGCTCAGGACCCGCCGGGCGACCAGGACACAAAGTCCCGCGACTACCTCCGCGGTCCCACATTGTACTTTGAACCCGCCGGAAACGGGCAGAACAATTCCCTCCATGCAACCTGGTTCGGATATTTGTTGCATTTTACTAAATACTAAGTAAATTAGTGTCGGTTAATTTGATATGGAGAGTGGACCCGGACTTCTCACGGTGGCATGACCTGGGCAAGGCGTATGCAGCCGCGAGGAAGGATCAGGCTTCCCGTTCCGTCCGGGCCCTGCCTCTTATAACCCGCAAGGGGCGGAAAAGTTGCGGGCGGGCACCCGAAGGGCAGGGCGCGGGCAATGAAACGCGGGTATCCATGCAGAGACCGCATAGGAACCTCTGGCTTGCGGGAATTCTTGCCGCCGAGGCAATCCTGTTCCTCTGGAAGTTCGATCATTTCTTCAACGGGGACAGCCTCTTCTTTTTCTCCCATCGCATCGAGGGCTGGGGGGACATCTGGCGCATATTCCGCGGTCCGGATCATCTCTGGCAGTACCGGCCTTTGACCTTTGTAATCTTCTCGTTTTTTCTGCACCCGTTGTTCGGCATGGACCCGCTGGGCTACAACCTTTTTCCGCTGCTTGTGCACGGCGCCAACACGCTGGTCGTTTTCGGCATCTTTCGCGCGATGGGCCTCAAGGAACGCGCGGCTCTGATCGGGACGTTTTTCTTCGGCACGCACTCCGTGGCGTTCTATGTCACTTACGGGGTGGCGTTTTTGCCCGACTTCAGCTACTCCCTCTTTTATCTGCTGTCGGTGTATTTCTTCATGAGGTTCCTTCGTGCGGGGCTGCACCGGGTTCTGGCCCTGTCGGTGCTGATGTTCCTGTTGGCTCTTTTCTGCAAGGAGGCGGCGATTACCCTGCCCGCGGTGATATTCACCATTGCCTTTCTATGGGACGGTGAGAGCCTCTGCCTGCGGCGGAGGGCCTTCGGCGCTGCATTGCGGCGTTGCATCGGGAAGTCCTTTCCTTTCCTGCTGCTGGGCGGCGTGTATCTGACGTTTCACTGGATCGTAAAGGCCGGCCAGATTTATGCTCCCGGGACAAACCATCCGCATCACTTCGAGCTTTCGCTTTACAGTCTCCATCTCAAGTACAAATATCTGAAGTGGGCGTTCAATCTGCCGGACGGACTGGTGTTTCGTTTCGACGGGTTGACGAATTACCTGATTGCGCTGGCGGTCCTGGTTTTTGTCATTCCCTTTGCGTTCGGCACGTTGCGGCGGCTGTGGTCTCTGGATGCTCCGGCCTGGTGCGGATCGATCTGGTTTCTGGCTGCGCTCAGCCCGGTACTTTTCCTGCGCAACCTCACGATGCATCACAATCTCTATGTTCCTGTGGTCGGGCTTTCTTTGCTGATGGGGATCTGGCTGGACGGAGTGGTGGAGCGCTTCGCGGCGGCAGGCATGGCGACGGGCCGCCGGCTCGCGCCTGCCTTCGTCGCGGTCTGCATGGCGGCGGTCTTTTTTCACAACCAGAACGCGGTGAGAGACTCGTGGATTGCCGAGGCGTCTGCGATCGCCGAGAGTTCGCTCGAGGATTTCCAGGCGCTGCGCCATTCGATTTCTGACGGCTCGACTCTGTATATCGTCGACAAATCGCCCGAACGGCGTGGGGACCTGCAGTGGTTTTACGATTACGGCAGCCTGTTCCGGCTCTTCTATCCGGCAAAGGTCCTCGATGTGCATTTCATCGGACCCGGCGGCCGTCTTCCCGCCAGGTCCGAGATGCCGCCGCGGTCCGTGGTCCTCGAGTTCGACGGGTCCGGCCTTTCCCAAGTCCCCGACGTCTTCTGACCTGCCACGCAAAAAGATGGCTGCAGGGCACACTAGACACTGTACTACTCACGTGAAAATCCTTGCCAAAAAGGGGCGACAGATCTCGTACTGACCGCAGAGTCCTCAAAGACCTCTCTTCGAGGTATTTGGGTTTTTTTGGCGCAGGCTTTCCGGTCTGCGGAGAGGTGCGCCCAGCGGCACAGTTGTCCGGCGCGTCCGGCCGTGGTACAAGATTCGTGCTTGGTGAGCAGGAGGGAACAGATGATCATCGTCCTGGTGCATGTCCAGGTGAAGCCGGAGTCGGTGGAGGCATTCAGGTCCGCAACAGTCGATAACGCCGCGCACAGCGTTCTCGAGAGCGGTGTGGCACGCTTCGACGTGCTGCAGCAGGCGGACGATCCCTGCAGTTTCATTCTGGTCGAGGTCTACCGGAATCCCGAAGATCCCGGGCGCCACAAGCAGACGGGTCATTACGCCCGGTGGCGCGATGCTGTGGCGCCCATGATGGCGGAGCCGCGCAGGGGGGTGGGTTATCGGAATGTCTTCCCGGAAGATGAGGGATGGTGATCGGCGATGCGGTTTGAATTTGCCACGGCGACGCGGATCATTTTCGGTGCAGGCGCAATCCGCGAAGCGGCTCCGGCTGCGCGCGAGCTCGGCCAGCGCGCACTTCTTGTCACAGGCGCCTCTGCGGAGCGCTACCAGGGACTTGCCGATCTGATCGAAAGGGAAGGTGTGGGCTGTATCCGCTTCCCGATCCCCGGCGAGCCGGAGATCGGAATGGTGCAGGCGGGCATCGAACTGGCGCGCGCCGGGGGCTGTGACCTGGTGATCGCCATCGGAGGCGGCAGCGCCATCGATGCAGGCAAAGCCGTCGCGGCGCTGCTTGCGAATGAAGGGTCGGTCACCGACTATCTGGAGGTGATCGGCGCGGGGCGGCCTCTGCTGCGGCCGGCGGCGCCCTTCCTTGCAATCCCCTCGACCGCAGGCACGGGTTCCGAGGTGACCCGGAATGCGGTTCTTGCCTCGAGGGAGCATGGCGTGAAGGCCAGCATACGCAGCCCGCTCATGCTGCCGCGGCTCGCGATCGTGGATCCGGAGATCACCTTTGACCTTCCACCGGCGATTACCGCAAGCACCGGCCTCGACGCGTTGACCCAGGTGATCGAGCCCTACGTCTCGACCCGCGCCAATCCCATGACGGATGGTTTCTGCCTCGAAGGCGTGTCCCGGGCCGCGCGGTCGTTGCGGCGGGCATACCGGGACGGGAGGGACGCATCGGCCAGGACCGACATGGCGTTTACCAGCCTTATGGGGGGCCTGGCCCTGGCCAATGCCGGGCTGGGCGTCGTTCACGGGTTGGCAGCGCCCATCGGCGGCATGTTCCCGGCACCGCACGGCGCGGTCTGCGCCGCGCTGCTTGCCCCGGGCATGGAGGTGAACATCCGTGCGCTCCGCGAGCGCGCACCCGGCTGCGAGTCTCTGGTGCGGTATCAGAAACTTGCGGCCGCACTGACCGGGGATCCGGAATCGCTGCCGGAAGACGGGCCGGCTTTCGTGCGCGGCCTGTGCCGGGAGTTCTCCATTCCGCAGCTGCGTTCCTACGGACTCCGCCACAGCCATGTAGACACCCTTGTGGAGAAAGCATCGCGTGCAAGCAGCATGAAGGGAAATCCCATAACCCTGACGCACGAGGAACTCGCGCGTTTGCTTGCCGAGGCGCTCTGACGGCCGTCCCTCTGCGCCTCATCAGGGTTTCATAGGGACCCGGCGGGCAGCGCGCTCCCACAGTGTCGCGTGAGGGCAACAGCCGGCGCTGAGCGGGATAGGCCAAAGCCCCGGCTTCAGGCCGTGGTCGATCACTCCTCAGTGCGGAACAAACCTTTCCCTTTCGGCGAGGATTGTCAGGTGAGCAGCACAGATTATTTGATCAGTACTACTAACATAAAAGTCCTTGCCAAAAAGGAAAGGATTTTTCAGCACCATGGAACAACGGGGTCGGTATCGGAATCGGGGTCGCAATCGCTATCGAAAACAGTGCCTGATCGGACGCCTCTGTATTGATGCCTGCAGCGCGATGATTCGGAAATCGATCCCGATAGCGATAGCGATTGCGATCCCGATACCGATTCCGATACCGATTGTGCCGTTTCCAGGGGTTGTCGCTTTGCCTGGTTGCGGCCATCGGCCGCGCTGTGAAATCTGTGGCGAAGTTTTTGGGGCAGGTAGTCCGTGAGGCCGACTGGTGGAACGCTATTCCTGGGGTTCGGGCCAGGCGTGTTTGGGGTAGCGGCGCTGCAGCTGGCGGCGCAATTCGGGGTAGTGCCGCTCCCAGAATCCCGCCAGATCCTGGGTGACCTGAACCGGGCGCCTGTTTGGCGCGAGCAGGCGAACTGTGAGGGGTACGCGTCCGCCGCAAATCGCCGGCGTTGTCTTCATTCCGAAAAAATCCTGCAGGTACGATTCAATCCACGGCGGATTTTCCGGGAGGTAATGTACCGGGACTTTGCGTCCTCCCGAGAGCGTGATTCGTTCCGGCGTTTCCCGGAGCAGGAGCTTCCTCTGTTCGGGCGCCAGGCGGGACAGCAGGAGATCGGGCAGCGAGACTCGGGCGAGTTCCTCGAGGCTTCGCCTTCCGGAACAGCATTCGGCGCAGGCGGCGCCGATCTCCGCATCCCGGAGGGGAGCGATCCCGGATTCGGGAAAGCAGCCGGCGAGGAGTGCCATGCGTGCCTGCAGGGGCGGGACGAGAGCGCCGCCGCCGAAAGCGTCCAGGCCCATGGATCGGGCGTGATCGAGCAGGATCTGCGAGGCGGCTTCGGAGGGCGAGGCGGGTCTCGATGTTTCTTCCAGAGCCAGGTCCCGGTACAAGGTCCGGCTGACTTCGTCCACTCTTCCTGCGGTCTCGTTCCATGCCAGTGCGGTCTGCCGGGTGAAATCCGACGGGTAATACGCAGCGAGCCATTCGGGCTCCACCGTGGAAGCGAGCCGGATGAGGATTCCGGAGCTGTCCCGTCTCCCTTTGCGGCCGGTCCTTTCTTCGGCGTCGACGGCAGCGACCAGCGGCGCCGAGTGAACGACACTGGTTTCGGCAAGCCGGGCGGAGCCCCCTCTGCCGAGCAGAAAGTCTCGTGATCCGGGTGCGCGTCGGCGGGCTACGCGATCGGGGAAGGCCGCGAGGGTTGCCATCAGTAAGGCTTCGTCCGGATTGGGCGCCGTTGCGGCATTGCGCGCGCGGCCGACCGTCCGGCACAACTGGCGTCGTGCCCGGTCGACGGCTTCAACGGCCCGCAGATCCAGTCCCAGTGTGAGAACCCGTCCCGGCTCGAACCGCGCGGCCTCCGCCTCGCGGAAGCGTTCCATGAGTTCGAGCAGATCGGACGCTCCGGCTCCGGCTGCCGGCTGAGGCGGAGGGCCGCCGAAATCACCGCGGGCATTCAGGCGGATGTCGCGCTCCGCGAGCAGGGCTGCAAGCAGGCAGCTCGACTCGGCTACACCCAGCTTTTCCCCTTCCACGATGAGGCGGGAGAGGCGCGGGTGCAGCGGGAAGCGCAGGATCTGCCGGCCGGTTTCCGTGACGATCCCCGCGGGGCCGATGGCGCCGATGTCGGCAAGAAGGGTTTCCGCCTCCCGGAGGGCTGCTTCCGGAGGGGCTTCGAACCACTGGAAGGCTTGAAAATCCTGCACTCCGGCGCCTTTCAGTGTGAGCACGGCTTCGGCGAGGCCGGTGCGTTTGATCTCCGGCGCTTCGCGTTCGGGTCGGGTGTCGAAGTCATGGCGGGTATATAGACACAGGACGCGGCCGTCCCGTGTCCTGCCGGCGCGTCCGGCCCGCTGAATGGCCGAAGTCCTGCTGACCTTGGCGAGCGAGAGCACGGGCAGGCCGCTCCAGGCGGAATGGCCGGCCAGCCGTGCCAGTCCCGAGTCGACCACGGCGGCGATTCCGGGAATGGTAAGCGATGTCTCGGCGACGTTTGTAGCCAGGATCACCTTGCGGCGCGGCGATGGTTGCAGCACGCGCGCCTGGGCGGCCGCGGGCAGGTCCCCGTGCAGGGGAAGCACCAGCAACCCCGCCTTCGGGGCCAGGGCTTTCACGGTCTCGGCTGCCAGCCGGATCTCTGCCGCACCGGGCAGAAACACCAGAATGTCCCCGTCGAGCTTCTGGCCGAGCAGCTGCGAGATCGCTCCCGCCACTTTCTCATGCAGCGGCCGGTCGCGCTCCCGGGTTTCATATTCCACGGTCACCTTGAACCGGGCGCCTTCGATGGACACCACCGGCGCGTTGCCGAGGAATCCTGCGATCGGTGCGGGATCCACGGTTGCCGACATGACCAGGATCTTAAGGTCCGGGCGCTGCCCCTGCTGCAGCCGGCGCAGGAATGCGAAGGCGATGTCGGTCGCGAGGTGACGTTCGTGGAACTCATCCAGGATCACAACGGACACCCCCTCCAGCAGAGGATCGCGCACGATCCGGCGCGAGAGAATGCCTTCGGTGAGAAACCGGATTCGGGTTTTCGGACCCGCTACCGTGTCGTACCGGATCGTGAAGCCGACTGTTTCGCCGAGCCGCTCCCCGAATTCCGTGGCGACGCGTGCCGCTGCCAGCCGCGCAGCCAATCGCCTGGGCTCGAGGATGAGGATCTCGCCGGAGGCGGCGAAGCCCGCATCAAAGAGCGCGCGCGGCACCCGGGTGGTCTTGCCCGCGCCCGGCGGGGCGCACAGCACAAGACCGATCGCGGAACTTAAAGCCTCCACGATGCCGGGCAAATAAGGGTCGATGGGCAGGGATTCGAGCTGTTGCGTCATGAGCAAACCGTCAACAACGAATCTGTCATTGCGGCCCCGTTCGAGCCTGTCAATAAATAACGTTCACACCTTGGCGCGAGCGCCGGGCGGGCAGATGCAGGGCGCCGCGACACAGGCGATGCCGCTGTGCATCGTCGAGGAGCGGCAACGCCGCAGATGGCCGCCCGCCGCCGCGCCCCTCCGGGCCTTTGCAAAGTGCAGACGCTATTCATTGACAGGCCCTTACTGTGAAGGCGATGCATCGCTGCGATCATCGGAGCCGGGGAGAGCGAAGACGCGCGGGCTTCAGCCCGCGCACGACGGACTTCCTGCGCATTTTTTTTAGATACGCGGTGACGGGCTTTAGCCCGTCCCTTTCCGGGCTCTGGCGGCGGCCCTTCGGAGCGAACGCCGGAGCGAATGCAACTGCCGACGCACTGCCTTCAGTTCGGAGTGGTTGTGGACTCCCAGGGCGGCATCCCGCTTCTTTTTCAGGGCTTTCATCTGCGATTTGACTCCCGCCTTGTCGATGCCGGGGGCCTTGATCTTGTGGCGCGTGTGGGTGTCGATGTCGAGGGCACGACAGAGCACAGCCAGGAGGTGTTCCTTGTTCAGCTGTGTGTACCCCTGGACTGCCTCATGTTGTATTCCGGCGGCGATTTCCCGGAGTTCGGCGACCGTCATCTTCTTGAGTTCATCGAACGTGTGCGTCATAAACCGGTTTTCTCCTTTCCTGGCATGATAACCGATGTCGAGTGCTTCAGGTCGCGAGACGCGCCTGCGAGCGCTTGCGCAGCGGCAGGCGCACCTGGCGTTCGTGCGGCACGAGCCGGATGGCGCCTTGCGTGCACTGCAGCTCGCACTGGCCGCAGCCGATGCACAGAGTGATGTCTATCCGGGCTGACTGCCCGACCATCGAGATCGCAAACACCGGGCAGTGATCGACGCAAATCCCGCACCCGGAGCAGCGCGCAGAATCCTCGACCTGCGCTTCAAAATAGGATTTCAGATTCAGCGGGATGATGGCCCGATTGTAGGATCCAAGCACGCCGCAGCAATCCCGGCAGCAATTGCATATGGCGATTTCCGGCAGCCCGACTTCTTCCTGCTCATGAAATACCTGATGAATGGCGCCCTTGGCCTCGAGGTCCCGGATGAGACGCAGCGCCTCTTCTTTGGACAGGTAACGCCCGCTCGAGTACTCTACCGCGTAATGTGCGAGCCTGCCGATCGCGATGCAGGATTGGGGCGGATGCCCGAACCCGCAGGAATCCCCTGCCAACTTGTGATATTGTCTGCAGAAACAGTGCACCACAGCTATGCTGTGCGCATCGGCGTGCCTCTCCACCAGCTCCAGGACCGTCCTGGCCGGGTAGATCTTCGCCGGCGCCGCGCTGACAGTGCGGTCGACCGGGATGGTCTTCACCGGCCGGTCGTCGGGACGCCCGGCTGCCAGGATGCTTTGCGCGGGCCTCGATTTCCGGAGCCTGCGATTCATGATGCTCCGCAACGGGAAAAAATTCATTTCCCCCCAGGATTTGATCAGCGCGTCCATGCGGCGGGCGAATTCCTGCTGCTCCGGTCTTTCCTCGCCGTTGGATAGAAAGACCTCGAACCATCCCAGCATGATTCCCGCAAGCGCAAAGGACTCTTCCCCATCCGGAGCAACCTGCGGCCAATAGAAGCCCTTCTTCACCAATCTCTCGAAGAGAGGGGTGGCTGTCTCCGGCAACATTCCGCTCCGCGACGGAATGTCGATTCGCTTCAATGGCTGGGTTCCGATCCGCAGGAGAAGATCGACCTCCTCATCCTCGAGGGCGATGTCGAAACACTCGAGGAGAGGCCGGGTGATCGGGAACGGATGACGGTGCCGCGTGTTCATCATCCCGGCGAGTCTGCGCAGGTTCTTCTCCCGATTAGGGGGTATCTTGATTGTACTCATGGGTTACCTCCCTTCGATAGATGGATCCCTTCGAACCGCGGGAAATGGCTCCCCAATCCAGGGATCCAGAGACCGCCCGGGCCATTCATTCACAATCATAACACCCGCCAGCGCATTCCCGACCTGAATTCCAGCGAGCGAGTGCGCGCTTCAACCGTTTAATTACATGAAAGAAAAGCGGACGGGCTGAAGCCCGTCCTCACCCTCCGGAGATTTTAAACGTGGAAGTTCGCATCAGAAAAGCGGACAGGCTGAAGCCCGTCCTCACCCTCTGGAGATTTTAAACGTGGAAGTCCGCGTCAGAAAAGCGGACGGGCTGAAGCCCGTCCTCACTGAGGGAAACCCCGGTCGGGCTGAAAGCTCTCCCCGCTTTTCCATCTCCCGTGTTCAGGCTTTGAGCTGGCGGATTTTGAGGAGCAGGAGTCCGATCATGCATACGAGAATCAATGCAGAGACCGCCAGGCCTTTGCGCCTGTAAGCGAGTTCGGCGAGCGCCTGGCGGCCGCTCTGTTCCGAGTCC
>Ga0113563_10000991_pt1 | contig 15309 bp, 17 predicted proteins | sample Mud3Dept3metaG_FD_80117 | JGI IMG/M metagenome (GOLD analysis project Ga0113563, IMG submission 80117) | Freshwater wetland microbial communities from Ohio, USA, analyzing the effect of biotic and abiotic controls - Mud 3 Core 4 Depth 3... | ecosystem: Environmental > Aquatic > Freshwater >...
CCCGTTTCGTCCACATCATGTGCCCGTGCCCTACGGGATGGGGGTTTGCCTCCGACCTCACCGTGGCGATCGGGAAGCTCGCCGTGGAGACGGGATTGTGGTACCTGGCGGAATATGAAAACGGCAAAGTGAAGATGAGCCAGGTCCCCAAAACCTTGAAGCCGGTGGAGGAGTATTTGAAGACCCAGCGAAGGTTCCGGCACCTGACGGAGGAAAACATAAGGGAGATTCGGGAAAACAGAGACCGGGAGTGGGAAGAGATGCGGCAGAAATGGCTTTCGTAGAAGACGGGAGGGGGCTGAGGAGCTTAAGCGAACGGGAAGATTAATGAGGCCCGGAAGAGAAAGACCTTTCTCTCCCGGGCCTTTGATTTCCGCCAATCATTCCCGCTGATATTCAAAAACCGAAATCCGGTTGATTGTGAACCGCGAAACGAGGGTCTCCCTCTCCCTCCGGCGGGAAAGGATAAGATGAGGGGGGACGTTTCCGCCTCAATCCGCTCCTCTCCGGGGAGAGGAGGGTTTGGGGATTTCTTCCCGGATCCTTATAGAGGTGTTCGGGACAGCTTAATCCCGGCTGCCCCGCAGAAGGATGGCGCAAACAAATGTAACCACCAAAAGGAAAGCCCCGGCTATGGTGAAGCTTGCGGCAAAGCCATAGTGGTCGATCAAGTGCCCGGCGATCGGCGTGAGCACCCCGCCCCCTTCCATGCCGCCGAAAAAATAGATGCCGAGAATGGTAGATCGGTTGCGCGGGGAAGTATGCCGGATAATATAGGATTCGGAAACGGGCATGCGCACGTAAATGATGATGCCGAGGAGCAGCAAGAGGGCGAGAATACCCCATTGCCCGGGGGGCAGATGGAGGGCGCTGATAACGGGACCGGCGAGAAAACAGATCCCCAAGATCACCGGGATTCTGCCCCACCGGTCCGAAAAATACCCCCCGATAGGGCTTACCCAAAGGCCCGCGGAATAAATCAAGGCAAAAAAGGCGCCCGCCTTTTCCTTGGCGAAGCCAAAGTGGTCGACAAGGAACAGGGGGATGAAAGATATCGTCGCAAAGATGACCGCACCGGTGAAGGTGCTGAGAAAGATGAAAATTGCCAGATTGCGGGCGGAATGCTGGACGAAGACGTCCGGGAAGGAGGAAAGAATCTCCGCCCCCGTCACCTGGGCGTTTGCCTGGCGTCTGAGGATTAGGTAAAAAAGCAGCCCGAACACGGCAGTGGGCACGGCCAGCCAGATGAAGGAACCTCGCCAGCCCCAATAGACAGCGATACCTGTCCCGATGAGCGGGGCCAGAAAATAGCTTGCGCCGCCGCCAATCACATGCAGTCCCAAGGCTTTCCCCCTTCTATGGGGCTCAACCAAGGCGGCGATCAGAGGCGGGGAAGCCGGATGGTACCCGCCTCCTAAGAATCCCATGAGGGCCAGGAAAACCAGGAGCATCCAGAAGGATTGGGAAAGGCCGACAAAAAACCCGGCCAGAGCCACCCCGCAGATTCCGACGGTAATAATAATCCCCGGCCCGATCCGGTCGGCGAGCAACCCGGCCGGAAGCTGGCCGATTCCATAGGCAAGATTGAAAGCCGAAACAACCCAGCCGGAAAGAGTATAGTCCAGAGCGAAATCGGAACGGATCAGGGGCAGGAGGGGAATGGGCAGGGCAGTTAAAAGATGGTGGAAGAAATGCGCCGCCACAAAGCAGGGAAGAAGACCGAAAGATCCCAACAGTCGCCTCTCCTTATGACAGGTGTCAGGCCCGCACTTTTCACTGAAGATTTGGTTCGATGACGGGTCAAGACTGCGGACCTGATTCCTAATCCTTTTTAAGGGACATGAGCGCCGCCATGTTTTCCATCGGAATGTTCTTGGCGAAATCGCAGCCGACGGTGAGAATATAACCCGGGTCGTTTCCCCAGGCATCAAGGCAAGCCTGCGCCTCGGCGCGGACCTCTTCCGGTTTTCCGTTCAAGAAAGCCCCGGTCGGCGAAACGTTTCCCGCCACGCAGACTTTCCCCCCCAAAATTTCTTTTGCGGTCTTGAGCGGGACCTTGCTTTCCAGGCTGAAACAGTGAGGGGCGATTTTTAGAACGTCCTCGAGGATCTTCCCGGTGTTCCCGCAGATGTGGACCATGGCGTATTTTCCCCTGGCCCTGGCCTTTCCGACAAGGTCTTTGAGGGCCGGCGCAGAGAAGGACCGGAAAGTGGGGGGAGAAATCAGGTCTCCGGAGGCAACGGGGTCGGAAAAATTGATTCCGGGGATGTCCTGGTGGGCCAGGACCTGTTCCGAGATCGCCCAGATCAGGTCGGCGGCAAAGCGGACCAATCGGGTCAACCGGTCCGGATCGCTGATCGTCGCCATCATCGTGTTTTCAACCCCGAGGATCCTGGCCGCAAAGGTGAAAGGGGCCCAGTTGGTGGGGATGATCAGGGTCTCTTTCCCGATCGCGTCGGCGACCAAGTGATGGGCTTTAATAATGGTCTGCATCGTGGGGTGCTGCAGCGCCTTTTCAATGCTCATGGACTCCAGCTCATCGAGGTTCTTGATCACCGCGCCTTCCAGGGCGGGGGAATCCGCCGAATCGTCCTTGAGGCCGCACCCCAGAAAGTGGATCGGGTAGTTGATGAAATTGGAGCCCATCCACAGCAGATCGAGCCGGAATTGTCGCCCATAGCGGATGAAGACGTCGGCGATCTGACCGGGGTCGTTTTTGATCTGGGCGAAGGTTTTCCCGGCGCGGTTGACGGCCCAGGCTCCTCCGCCGATAATCGTAACCGGAACCCGGGGAACCGGCTTCAGCTCAAAAGCCAGAGAAGCGATCTTTTTTCCAGTCATGGCTCCTCCCTTGGAAAAATAGGTCAGGGCGGGGGTGAATTAACAAAAAATTCATCTAAACACTTGCCGGGATTTTGCGCTGACCCTGACCCGGTTCTTTTATTCTTCACGCTATCAAGGGAGGAAGGAGGGGTCAAGGGGAAAAATGATATTTCTTTTTATGCGGCAAACAGAGAAAATGATAGAAGGAACCTGAAATACGGCCTTTTAAAGAATGATGAACTCGTAAAAAGTCTGTAAAACGATGGTTTCGTAAAAAGCTCTCCCGCCATAGGCGGGACAAGGCGCGCAATCCCGCTCCGGGCGGGACAGATGGACTTTTTACGAGCCCATCAAGAATGAAGCGGGCGGCAAGGATTCCGGCCCGCGGGAGGGGCTATGGCGAGCTACGATTATGATATCGGCATTTTGGGCGGCGGGGCCGCCGGCTTGACTGTGGCTTCGGGAGCGGCGCGGCTGGGGGCGAAAACTCTGCTTGTTGAAAAAGAGAAAAACCTCGGAGGGGACTGCCTGCATTACGGCTGTGTTCCCAGCAAGACCCTGATTCAAACGGCCCATGTTTACCATCTTATTAAAAATGCCGCCAAATTCGGCCTCCCGGCAGTGCCGGCGCCGCCTGTTGATTTTCGAGCGATTACCGCGCGGATCCGCTCGGTCATTGCGCTGATCCAAAAACATGATTCGGCGGAGCGTTTTTGCAGTCTCGGGGCCAAGGTGGAATTCGGGGAACCGGCCTTCGAGGATGAGCGCACCGTTCGGCTCAAGGGGCGAAGGGTTTCGGCAAAAAACTGGGTGATCGCCACCGGATCGTCGGCGGCCATTCCGCCGGTTCCGGGGCTGCGGGAAACGTCTTTTCTGACGAACCGCGATCTCTACTCTTTTGAGAAGCTGCCGGAATCCATAGTGATCCTGGGCGCCGGCCCCATTGCCGCAGAAATGGCCCAGACCTTCTGCCGCCTGGGGGCCCGTGTTGCCGTGGTCCAGCGGGGCGGCCAAATTCTCAGCAACGAAGACAAGGATATGGCCGATCGGGTCATGGAAATCCTGGCCCGCGAAGGGGTTGACTTTTACCTGAACGCCGCGATTTTGGGGGTGCGAAATGCCGGGAGCCGGAAAGAAGTGGAGATCAAAAGAGATGACGGGCGGGTCGCAATCCTGCCGGCCGAAACAATTTTGGTCGCCATGGGCAGAGAGGCCAATCTGCAGGGCTTGAATTTAGGAGGGATCGGCATTCCCTTCGATGCCAAGGGCCTGAACCTGGATTCAAGGCTCAGAACGGTACACAAACACATCTACGGGGCCGGAGATGTCACCGGGTCTTTTCAATTCACCCATGCGGCCGGATATGAAGGCTCGATCGTGGTGAGCAACGCCATATTTCATCTCCCGCGCAAGACGGACTACGCCTTCATGCCCTGGTGCACCTACACCCATCCCGAGCTGGCCAGTATCGGGATGAACGAAAAACGAGCCCAGGCCGCGGCGATCCCTTATTCCGTCTGGATCGAGGAGTTCAAGGACAACGACCGGAGCCTCGCGGAAGGGGAGGAAGTCGGGCGGATCAAGATGGTCCTGGACGAGAAAGAAAAACCCATCGGCATTCAAATCTTAGGCCCGCGGGCCGGAGATCTTCTGGGGGAATGGGCGGCGGTCCTGAACGGGGGGATAAAGCTCTCCACCTTGGCGGCGGCGGTCCACCCTTATCCGACCCTTGGAGAAATCAACAAAAAGGTGGCGGGAGCCTGGTTGTCAGAGAAAATCTTTTCGGAAAAAATCAAAAAAGGCCTGCGCTTTTTCTTTCAATTGAAAGGAAGGGCCTGCGGGATAGACGAGGGAGGAAGAAAAGGATGATCCTGAAAAGCACGGGGAAGATTGCCGATCGGCTTTATGCCATCGGAACCCCGGCGTTGCCCGCGTTTCTGTGGACCGGGAAGACGCCGTCCCTTTTTGAAGCCGGGATGACGTTTATGGGGCCGACGTATTTCAAAGATCTGCAGACGATTCTGGGGGATGCGCGGCGGCTGCAATATCTGTTCATCACTCATTCGCACTTCGACCATTGCGGGTCCGCCCCCTACTTGAAGCGGAAAATCCCTTCCTTGAAAATCGGGGCGAGCCCGCAGGCTGCGGAAGTCTGGAGGCGGCCCAATGCGATTCAGATGATCCAGAATCTCAGCAAAGCGGCGGAAGAAAGTTTTGCCTCCCTGATCGGCGGCGAAAAAGTCCTCTTTGACGGGTTGGCGGCGGACCTGACGCTCGATGACGGAATGGAGATCCACTTAGGCGGGGAGGAACGCGTCCAGGTCATCGCGACTCCGGGCCACACCCGGGATGCGGTTTCGTTTTATCTGCCCGGCGTCAAGACCCTGATCTGCGGCGAGGCGGTGGCAACCCTCAATCGGGACGGCTCCGTCCGCCCGCAATTTTTAGCCAGCGACCGGGACTATTTCGACTCTCTGGAAAAATTGAGGCGCTTCGACATCGATATTTTGATCATGGCCCACCTGAATATTCTCACGGGCGACGAAGTGCAGAAGCACCTGTCCCGGTCTATCGAGGCGACTCGGGATTTTCGTTTGAGGATCGAGGAGGAACTGGGGGCGGCGAACGGAAATCAGCGGGCCGTGGTTGAGAAGATCTCCCGGGAAGATTACGAGGAGAAGAGGATTATTCTCCAGGAGAAAAGGCCGTACCTGATCAACCTGACCGCCCAGGTGAAGACGGTCGCCGAAGGAAAGTAAGAAAGAAGGCTGAAAATGCCTTAAAGGCGCTTGAATGCCTAAACTTAAAGACCGGGAATTCATTTCTGTATTTGCGCCAGGGGCCATGCGCTTGGCGATTTTCCGGGAGATGGAAGAGGAGGGGTAAAAAATGATCCGCATCAAAGACTACAACCATATCGGCATCGTTGTCCGCGACCTGGAGAAGAGCAAACATTTTTACGGAGAGATTCTGGGGTTGAAGACGATCTTCCGCCCCCCGTTCAACTTTCCCGGGCACTGGTACCAGGTCGGCCCCGGGACCCAGCTGCACCTGATGGTTTACGACGAGGCGATCCCCCGGACCATGCGCCATACGGCCCTCGAAGTGGAAGACTTCGACAAGGCCCTGGAACACCTGAAAAAAAGCGGGGTGACCATCGTGGAAGGGCCGGGGAAAAGGTACGACGGGTCCGATTTCCTCTTCTGCAAGGACCCGGACGGGAACCTGGTGGAGATCACGAAACACTGATAAAGACAGGGTCAGGGCGAGGGTCTAACTGGGAATATTAAGCTTCCCGACCGGCAGACGCGGCCTCTTTTTGTCACGCGCAGTAAAAAATGATCTCCTGATCCTTGGAAAGACTGGAGAGGCGGGTCTCGAATTCCTTGAAGGACAAGGCCCCTTCCAGTCGCAGGGCTTTAAATCTGGCATCATCATCGTACCCGCAGACCAGAAGGGCTTTTCCTGTTTTTACCTTTTGATAGGCTTCATTCACGGGGATCCTTTTCGTCTCAGCCATGATTTTGCCTCTTTTTTTACTTCGGGATCCTACCTTCCCCCTGGAAGAACAGGGGTGAAAAATTCACCGGATTAAAAATGCCCGTTACAGGATGCCTCCAGGCGGGGAGGAGCTTTTTTGGGGAAACCATCAGCGTTCATACTTGCCGGTTATCGCAGCCGACTGGATGACCTTTCCCTCCAAAGCCTTTTTGAATGCGGAAAGAGAGGTATTTCCGCCCAAATCAAGCTTTTCCACCTTCAGCGCATAAAGGGTAACGACGTAAGGGTGCTCCCCGGACCCCTTGGGAGGCTGGGGGCCGCCGTAGCCCGCCTCGCCGAAAGAGTTTTTCAACTCTGTAGAGCCCGCCGGCAGGTTCTTGCGGGAAGCCCCTTCCGGAAGGGAAGCGGTCGAGGAAGGGATATTGACAACGAGCCAGTGAACCCAGTTCTGAGCGATGGGGTGGGGATCAACCATGGAAAGGGCAAAGGATTTAGTTCCCGGGGGAGCGTTCTTCCAGGAGAGGGGAATCGAAAGGTTCTTCCCCCCTGCCGGTACCATGACATACTGAATCGGGATCTTGCCTCCGTCTTTAAAGGCGGGAGATGTGATTTCCATGCGGTCACCCCCGAAGGAGAAGTAAGAGACGAAGCCCCGGAAGACCAGGATGAAAGGGGCAGATGCGGCCTTTGATTCCAGAACCCGGTTTGCCTCCCCAGGGCTGTCTCTTCTATTATCGGACCCGACCGGAGGAAAGGAATAGGGTGGATTCCGTATTTTTAACCCCGAAATCCTGTAGTCTGCCCGCGGATACCCGAAGAATTCCCCTTCTCCTCTCGGGGAGAAGGCGGGGAGAGGTGATGGTCATTGAGGATCAATCGAGTAAATTCAGAATATCCAAATGATTTTGAAGCAGAGACCCGTTGGAAATCCGGGGATTCTTGTAGGCAACGAACCGAACTCCGGCCGCCTCGGCCGTTCGCAGGTCGACCTCGGAATCGCCCACGAATAGCGTTTCCTCTTGTCTCAGCCGCAGAACCTCCAGGATGCGCAGGACCGATTCGGGGTGGGGTTTGGGGTTCCTTACATCAAGGGCGGTGACGACCAGTTCGAAATAGGGGCGAAGGGAAAAAGCGTCCAGGACGAATTTCATCGAACCGGTGCGGTTGGTGTTGACTGCCCGAAGGACTCCCCGCAGCTTCAGGGCATCCAGCGCCTCCAGCAGGTTTGGTTCCATCTTCATGTAGGGAATGAAATCATGCGGGTTAAGGGTCAGAATGAACTCCTGGGCTTTTTTCACCAGGTCCGGCCTGCCGGGGAAGAGGAACAGAAGGGCTTCCTGGACCGTGTGCATATGCAAAAAAGGCAGCTCTTCGGGACGGACCGGCGCCCGCCCCAGGGCCGCGCAGACCTGGCTGTAAAACCGCTCATTGTTTTCGAGCGAATCGAATAAAACCCCGTCGCAGTCATAGATCACGCAGCGGACGGGTGCTTTCCGGTTGAGCGAATTCAAGTTCATAAATACATTTTAATACGAAAACCTCTTTTTTGCAGCATCCGGAAAGGGATCAAAGGCGGCTTCCGTTCACTCGGCTTTGGCTTATAGCTTATCCATAAATAAGCGACTACCAGCAAATCCCCCTTTGAAAAGGGGGACATAGGGGGATTTGCTCTGGCCCGCCTTGGGGAAATCCCCCCAACCCCCCTTTATGTCAGGGGTCACGCCTTCAATTGTCAATTTCAAATTTAGGGCATCCGATACTTCGTCACTCAAGCACTCCTTAAAATCCATCAGAAATCAAAAAATCTTTTGACTTAGTTTACTTGTTAGTCTATTATTAAATCATGATTAGACTTAACATTCATGAGGCGAAAACGCATCTTTCGCGCTACCTTTCCAGGCTGGCGAAAGGGGAAAATATTCTTCTGTGCAAGAGGAACGTCCCCATCGCGGAAATTCGTCCCCTGCCGCCTCGGAAAGAATCAAAACGGCCTATAGGTTTGGCAAAGGGTCAGTTTAAGATTCCAAAGGAATTTTATAAACCCTTACCGCCGGAAGTTGTTTCCGCATTCCAGGGCAAGGCTGGATGAAAATCCTGTTGGATACCTGCGCTTTTCTTTGGATCATTTCGGATATGCCCGAACTCTCGGAAACCGGTCGTCTTCTCTTTGTTGATCCAACCAATGAGGTTTACTTGAGTTCAGTTTCTGCATGGGAAATCGCCATCAAGCATGCCCTGGGGAGGCTGCCTCTCCCCGAAACCCCGGAGCGGTTCGTTCCTACCCAGCGTAAGCAGCACAGGATTGATCCTCTCCCTCTGGAAGAGGAAGCCACGCTTTATCTGTCTCGGCTTCCGTCCTATCACCAAGATCCATTTGACCGAATGCTTATCTGTCAAGCAGTTGTTCACGGCATGGTAATCCTGACCCCAGACGAACTTATCCGGCAATATCCCGTTCGAACCTCCTGGTAGGGAACAAAATCAGGAAGGGATAAGGCAGATAATGCCTTCCTCCGGACCCATCCTCCTGAAAATCTCGAGCTGAAGGTTTTCCGCATCTTTTGTGGTGTCAAGTCGTTTCATGACTTACCCTCATGGCGAGGTCATCCTTTTTTGACGGGGGAGAGCGGGGTTTTGATTAGGGATACAATGCACCGAATATCCTAAAAATTTTGGGGGGCAAGTCAAGGGAAACCGAATTTCCAGCAGGTTGCGGAAAAAAGCCCAGATTCCGTAATTTATGGGATGATTTGTCGCAAAATCGCTCCTCGCAAAGACCTTGAAAGACTTTTTCAGCAAACGGCTAAAGCTCAAAAGGGTCACTTCGAGGGATTTTAAAGATTCGGGTTCCCGTTTCCAGGCGGACAGGGTATAATACTCTCCAATTATCAGCCCTCTGTCGGAGGGCCGCGCGGTTTGCCAGAACCTGATTTGCCATTCGATTCCTCCGCCGGATCCGTAATTCGGCGAGATCATCATGCTCTTTTTTCCCGGTGAGTCCCGAGGGAAATGGGAAGCAAGGGAAAACTACGGTTCTTTGAGGAATCCGGATGTTTTATTCGACACGCCTCAAAATTGTCGTCAGTTTCCTCGCGGTGTCGCTCATCGGGGGGACCGTGTCGCTCCTTGTCGGGACCCGGCTCCTTTACACGTCGGTGCTAAACGAGGCCGGCATGCGGGTCGGCCTCGACCTCAATGCCGCCCGGGAAATTTACAACAACCGCCTTCAGGAGATCAAGACCACCCTGGCCGTTTTATCCCAGGATCCGGCGACCGCGCTGGCGTTCCGGGCGGGGGATGTCCAGCGGATCCAATCCCGGCTCGAGATCGCCAGGAAGGCGGCGGGGCTGGATTTCGCCGGAATTTCAACCCCCGCCGGCGCCCCGCTGCCCAAAGGCGAAGGGGCGAAGAACAGGGACGGGGGCGCTCCCGTTCTGAATCCGGCTGTGGAGCTGGCCCTGTCCCGGAAGGCTCCGGTTTACGGCACCGTCGTGCTCAGCCCGGAATACTTGAAATTCGAAGATCAGGATCTCGCCGACCGGGCCCGAATCGCCGCCGTTCCGACCCTGCGGGCGGCCTCGCGGGAGGAAAAGGAGGAAGGTTCCGGCCTGGCTTTGGCCGGGGCGGCGCCTGTGTTCCTGGATGGGAAGGTTGTCTGCCTCCTGTACGGAGGGATCCTGCTGAATCGCGACGTCACCATTGTCGACACCATCCGCGACACCGTTTTTCACAACGAAACCTACAAAGGTCGAAACATCGGGACCGCCACGATCTTCTTCGAAGACCTCCGGATTTCCACCAATGTCCTGACCCCCGAGGGAAAACGGGCCATCGGGACGCGGATTTCCGCGGAAGTCAAGAACGCGGTGCTTGACGAAGGGCGGAAATGGACGGACCGCGCCTTTGTCGTGAACGACTGGTACCTCACCGCCTACGAGCCTATCGAAGACATTCGGGGAGAGCGGGTCGGCATCCTCTATGTGGGGGTCCTGGAGGAAAAGTACGGCGATATCCGGCGAAACGCCTTCACGATTTTCATCGCCCTGACCATTCTGGGAATGGGGCTCTCGGTCGGACTGGGCCTCTTTTTGGCCTCCCGGATCATGGGGCCGGTGTACCGGCTGATCGAGGCGAGCAAACAGGTGTCGGCGGGAAACCTCAGCCCGCCGATCGATCTCGACCGGGCGCCGAAGAGCGAAATCGGCATCCTCCAGAAGACCTTTCAGGAAATGCTCGAATCCGTGCGGGAGCGATACCGGCGCCAGAAGGCGGAAAGCGAGATCCAACTGCTGCATTCGGAGAAACAGGCGAGTATCGGCAGGCTTGCGGCCGGGGTGGCCCATGAAATCAATAATCCGCTGACCGGGGTCCTGACCTTCACGCACCTGCTGCTGAGGCGGAAGGATCTACCCGAAGAGGTCCGCAAAGACCTGGAAACGGTCGCCCAGGCGACGGAGCGGGTTCGAAAGATTATCAAAGGACTCCTGGATTTTTCCCGGCAAACGGCGCTGTATCCCGAACCGCTGAACATCAACAATCTGGTGCGCTCCACGGTCGCGCTCGTGGAGAATCAGGCCCTGGTGAAGGGGATTTTGCTGAAATTTGAACCGGGAGAGAACATCCCGCCGGTGACGGCGGACAGCAGCCAGATCCAGAGTGTGCTCATGAACATCTTTTTAAATGCGCTGGATGCGACGAACCCGGGGGGCAGCGTTACCATCACCAGCCGCCTGCAATCGCTTTCTGAAAAAGCGGGGCCGAGAGGAGTGGAGTTGACGGTGACGGATACGGGATGTGGAATTCCTCCGGAAAATATCACCAAGCTTTTCGATCCCTTCTTCAGCACCAAAGAAGTGGGGCAGGGGACCGGATTGGGCCTTTCGGTTTCCTTGGGGATTGTCGAGCGCCACGGCGGTACGATCCGCGTGGAAAGCGAAATCGGGAAAGGAAGCACGTTTACGATCTGGCTGCCGGTGGAAGGGCAGAAAGGGTGAGATGAAAATTCTGGCGGTGGACGACGAACCCATTGTCCTGCAATGCTGCCAGCGGATTCTCGAAGACCAAGGGCATGCCGTCCGCCTGGTCGGCAGCGCCGACGAGGCGATCGCGGCGATGAAGCTTGATCCTTTTGAGGTCCTGCTGGTGGATATCAAAATGCCGGTCCGGGACGGCATCGATCTCGTCCGCGAAATCAAAGAAAAGTGGCCGAAAACTTCGATCCTGGTCATGACGGGCTATGCGACGTCCGAAACGGTCCGCAGGAGCCGGATCGTGGGAGCAGACGAGTTTATCGCCAAACCTTTTACCCCGGAGGAGCTTCTCGAGAAAATTTGTTCGATCCTTTCCAAAGGAGGATGCAGATGAAACCGTTCAGGGCGCTGGTCATCGATGATGAACAAATTGTTTTGGACAGCGTGAGCAAGATCCTGAAAGAAGAAAAGTATGAGGTGGAGGTTACGCTGAGCGGCCGGGAAGGGCTCCAAAAAGCCATCCAGAACGACTACGACATCGTCCTCACCGATATCCGGATGCCCGACATCGGCGGCATGCGGGTGCTTCGGGACATCAAGCGCGCCAAGCCCTCCCTGCCGGTCGTCATGATCACGGGATACCCGTCCGTGAAGGCGGCGATCCAGGCGATGAAGCTGGGGGCGGGGGATTTCATCGAAAAGCCTTTCACGCCGGAACAGCTTTCCCTGGCCGTGGCCGCGGCGCTCCGGAAGGCAAAGACCCAACCCCCCGAGGACCAGACGGTCATTCATAAGAACGAGATCCTCGAGGTCCTGGAACGCGCCGCCACGGACAGCGAATTCACGGCCAAACTCCTGTACTTAGGGGCGGATGCGCTGGACGAATATGATCTCACGGGGGCGGAAAAGCTGGCAATCCTGACCGGCGACATCCATTGGATCGAGGAACATATCGCTCCGCTCACCCCGGTGCAGCGGCAGTGGCTGGAGCATCGCGTCGGGGCGGAAATCTGGTAGGAGACCGGCAGAACTCAGCGGTCCTTCTGGAGCAATCCCGCAAGGGCCAACTCCAGGCTGCGCACCCGCGAAGCGACGATGCTGGCGACTTTTTCCATGATCGCCAGGCCCAGGGCGGGATTGGCCCGCATCATTTCCAGCATCGCTTCCTTGGGGATGGCGGTGGTGCGGACGCGGGTCAAAGCCAGGGCGGTGGCGGTGTATTGATGAGGAAGCACCAGGGCGGACCAGCCGAAGGCCTGGCCCGGGGAGACGGCCATGATCGGGAAGCGCAACCCCCTGGAAAGCCGCGATTCGATGGACACCTGACCTTCCTCCAACAGGTAAAAGTTCCCCGCCTCCGCCCCTTCGGAGAAAATAACCGTATGCGGTTCGTAGAGCTCGATCTCTCCAAGGCTCTTGAGTTTTTGTCTTTCTTCTTCGCTAAGCCCCCGCAGGAGGTCGATTTGGTGCAGGGACTCCGCCGCGGCCCGGGCCAATTTGGTGGGCGGCCCCGGGTCGGCCTGGAGAAGACTCAGGGTGTTGCCCACCAGCGTCGGATCGAGGTTCTGCTCCCCGCCGCACTCGGCCCGGCGGCAGGTGATGTCGTTGAAGACGCAAACCCAGGAGCAGCTCGGGCAGCGTTCGGGCGGCGCGGCCGCTTGCAGATAATAACCGCAGGTAGTGCACATCCAGTGCGGCATGCCGACTTCCTTTCCTGGCAGCGCTCCCGGTGCCTGCCGGGAGGTTGATTTCCCGGAAGAATCCGTGACTGCCGGGTCTCCTTCAAATGCTCCGCCGGTAATCGTAAAACGTTCCCAGATCGGTCATGACGGCCTCGTAATCTTTCCGGATTCGCTCATACATCCTGGCGTTCTCAATGGCGATGGCGCCCATCTCCGCAAGGGCTTCCGCAAAATTGGTTTCTTCCGGCGAGAGCACGCGGGGTTCCGCCGTGTAAAGCCGCAGGACGCCGATCACCTTTCCCTTGGCGGAGAGGGGAACCGAAATGAGACTGGCTATGCCCTCTTCCGCGGCCTCTTTCTGGTACTGAACCGCCGGGTCCTCCTGGGCATTGTAAATGCTTACGATTTTCCCTCTCATGGCCTCGGAGATGCTCCGGTCCACGTCAACAGGGCCCTTTTTTAAATAGCGCTCGCTCAGCCCGTAGGCGGCCACCAGTTCCAACCGCATGCGGGTGGAATCTAACAGGCGGATGGCGCACCCCTTCAGGTTCATCGCCTCCGTAACTTTTTTGACCATCAGCTCGAGCACTACTTTTATGTCCAGCGATGAGTGAATGGCCTTGACGACTTCCCGGAAAGAATCGAAATACAGTCTTTCGCCGGAATTCATGGAACACCTCCAGAAAACGGAAAACTTCGAATCAATTTTCCAAGCCCCTTTTTTCGGTTTTTAAGACAGGTGTTTCGCTCAGACAGGTTTCGGACCGCAGGGGTGCCCCGCGGTCCCCGCCAATTTCTCCTTGACCACTTCCCGGAGAAAGCGGAGGGCGTCTTCTTTATCCTTGTCCAAGAGGATGGCCTCCAAACGTTGTATTTCCTGTGCGCTCAGCCGGATCGATTTTTCCGTCATTTTTCCCCCTCCCGTCCGGGCCCATTCGTTTCAAGTCTCAGGCCGGCATTCATCAAGCCCCCGGAAAATTGCCGTCATCTCCGAATTTCCTTCTTTCGCCGCGGAGAAAATCTCCTCTCTTATCGTTGTTCAAGTGATGGTGATTTTCTTAACCATCGCCGAAAATTGCTCCTTCGTAAAGGCCCGCAGGGTCATGGTTTTCACGTTTCCTAGAGAACTGAGCATCAGGCTGAAGGTGGCGGCAACCTCGTCATTGGGGGCTTCGCCCACGGCCACATAGTCGTACTCCCCCATCGTGACGAAAAAGCTGGTCATTTTCCCCCCCAGCGCCTCCCAGGCTTTAATTCCCGCTTCCACGCGCCCCGGAGCCTCCTTGATGTTCTTTCTCCCCTGCTCGGTCAATTTCATCAAGAGAATGTAACTCGGCATGCGTTTACCCTCCTTTTCCCTGGATTAGATTCGTCTCCCCTCTCCGGCGGATGAGCGAAAGACCCTGCCCCTCGCGGGAGGGGAATGGCGATCGGTTATTCCAATGGCGGGAAACCCCCGGCAAAATCCCCCGTGTTTTTCAAAAAAAGGAAAGAAAGGGCAAAAGTAGTGACCTCCAAGCCGGGGTTAAAACTCAACAATCTCAAAAGGCAGAAGTCTACTACCTCAAAATTTCCCGCCTCGATTTCTTTCAAAAGGGCAGAGATCAAATTGTTTTTTTGACTGGCGCAGGCAATGGCTTTATAAGCCTATAATTATAATAAAATCACAGGAGAGTCAAGAAAAAAGCCTTGAAGCCTTGAAGGAAGGCAACTGGAGAGAAAAGGTTTAAAAAAGACGGGTCAATTGTCCAGGCGTTTGAGGATAGGGATCTTGAAAAAGGAAATGCCTTCTTCCTTGAGAATTTTTTCCTCGTTGGGGAGAGTTTGGCCTTTAATGTTTCTTTTTTCCGCGTCGCCGTAATGCATCTTGATGGCTTCCCGGGTGAAATTCAGGCCCACATCTTCGAAGTTCTTGTCGATATATTCGTAGATTTGATTCAACAGGCGCTGCGGGTCCACGTTTTCCGGCTTTCCCCCGGCATGTTTTCGGATGGAAACAGGAGAGAGGACTATTTCCACATGCCGGTTCTGGCAAACAGGGCAGCAGATTAGGGCGTTCGACTTCTGCTCCTCATAAGCGTCTCCGTTCTTAAACCAGCATTCGAATTTGTGACCGTTGGCGCAGATCAGGTCAAAAGCAATCATGCCGGGGGCATCCTCCTGCGCAATTCGCGCAAAACAAAAAATGTTGGTCTCGTAAAAAATCCATCTGTCGCGCTCGGGGCGGGATTGCGCTGCAACTTCGTCGTTGCGGCGCACCCGTAAGTGCGCCGCACCCCTCAGTTTTTGCGCGCCTTGTCCCGCTTATGGCGGGAGAGCTTTTTACGAGTTCA
>Ga0113563_10000993_pt1 | contig 15304 bp, 12 predicted proteins | sample Mud3Dept3metaG_FD_80117 | JGI IMG/M metagenome (GOLD analysis project Ga0113563, IMG submission 80117) | Freshwater wetland microbial communities from Ohio, USA, analyzing the effect of biotic and abiotic controls - Mud 3 Core 4 Depth 3... | ecosystem: Environmental > Aquatic > Freshwater >...
CACCGCGCGCAGCACCGCCGGGTTCGCGTGCCCGAGCACCAGCGGCCCCCACGAACCGACGTAGTCGATGTACGCGTTGCCGTCCGCATCCCAGATCCGCGCGCCCTTGCCGCGCACGATGAACGGCGCGACGCCGCCCACCGATCCATACGCGCGCACGGGCGAATTCACACCCCCCGGAATCACCTTCCGAGCCCGCACCATCAACTTCTTCGATTGATTCCGCTTCATCGCATCCACCGAGGAGGTGCTCCGCCGGGTGAGGGGTCCGCGCGCAGTTCCGCAGGCCGCTGAGCCTCACCGATCAGCGCGCAAACAGTCTTGAATCCACCGAGCCCAGTCGAATCCGCACGGTCGAGAGCGTGCCGAGGATGTTTGAGCACGGACCCCTCACCCGGCGGAGCACCGGAGCAACGAAGCGAAGCCTCTACTCTTCGACCGCCGCCTCATCCGACTCCGCGAGCTGCGCGATCGCGACGAGCTTCTCGCCCTCTGCGAGGTCCATCAGCGTCACGCCCTGAGTCGCGCGGCCCATCGTGGAGATCCCGGACACGCGACAGCGCAGCACCTTGCCGCCGTCGGTGATCAACATCAACTCGGCCTCGTCGGTCACCTGCGCGACGCCGATCACCGGCCCGTTCCGCTCGCTGGTCTTGATCGTGATGATGCCCATGCCGCCGCGCTTCTGGAGCCGGTAGTCCTCGAGCGGCGTGCGCTTGCCGAAACCGTTCTCCGTGACCGACAGTACCGTCGCGCCGGGCGACAGGATCTCCATGCCGACGACGCGGTCGTCGCCCGCCAGCGAGACGCCGCGCACGCCCATCGCGTTGCGGCCCATCGGCCGCACGTCGGTCTCTTCGAAACGAACCGACTTGCCGTTTCGCGTCGCGATCAGGACCTGCTGCGTGCCGGTGGTGCGGGCGGCGGCGATCAGCTCGTCGTCGTCGTCGAGATTGATGGCGATGATGCCCATCCGGCGCGGATTCGAGAATGCGCCGAGATCCGTCTTCTTGATCACGCCCTTGCGAGTACATAGCAAGACGTATCCTGACTCGTCGAAGCTGCGCACCGGCAGCGTCGCCTGCACGCGCTCGCCTTCGCCGAGCGTGAGCAGATTCGCCAGCGAGCGTCCCTTGGCGGCGCGGCCCAACAGCGGAAGCTCCCAGACCTTCTTCCAGTGCACGCGGCCGCGGTTGGTGAAGAAGAGCACGTAGGCGTGCGTGGACGCGACGAAGAGCCGCTCGACGAAATCTTCCTCGCGCGTCTCCATGCCGCGCAGACCCTTGCCGCCGCGGCGCTGCGCGCGGTACTCGGTGGCGCGGTTGCGCTTCGTGTAGCCAAGGTGCGACACGGTCACGACCATCTCTTCCTCGGCGATCAGGTCTTCGCTCTCGATCACGTCGACGGCGCCGGTGATCTCGGTGCGGCGATCGTCGCCGTACTTCTCGCGGATCTCCTGGAGTTCCCGGAGTACCTCCTCGGTGACGCGCGCGTCGCTCGCGAGCAGGCTCTTCAGGTCTTCGATGCGGGCGCGGATCTCGGCCAGCTCGTCCATCACGCGCTGGCGTTCCATGCCAGTGAGGGCGCGCAGCCGCATCTCGAGGATCGCGTTGGCCTGGCGTTCGGAGAGCTGGAAGTGCTCCATCAGCGCGGCGCGGGCTTCCGCGGTGTCGGCAGCGGCGCGGATCAGCCGGATCGCGTCGTCGAGGTTGTCGAGGATGATCGCGAAGCCTTCGAGGATGTGGGCGCGCGCTTCGGCCTGCTTGAGGTCGTAGATGGCGCGCCGGATCACGACTTCGCGGCGAAACTCGAGGAACGGCCGCAGCATGCCTTTCAGCGGCAGCGTTTCGGGCCGGCCGTTCACCAGCGCGAGCATGTTGACGCCGAAGGTGCTCTGCAGCGGCGTCTGCTTGTAGAGCTGGTTCAGCGTGACGTCGGGCGTCGCGTCGCGCCGGAGTTCGATCACGATCCGCATGCCCTGGCGATTCGACTCGTCGCGCAGGTCAGAAATGCCCTCGATGCGGCCTTCGCGCACGTGGTCGGCGATGCGTTCGAGCAGCGACGCCTTGTTCACCAGGAAGGGGATCTCGGTGATGACGATGCGGCTGCCGCGCTTGGTGTCTTCGATCGCGGCGCGACCGCGTACCGTGACGAGGCCGCGGCCGGTCGCGTAGGCCTGGCGGATTCCCTCGGTGCCGCAGATCAGCGCGCCGGTCGGGAAATCCGGCCCGGGCATCTTCTCCATCAACTGCTCGAGCGTGCACTCCGGATTGGTGGCTTCGAGCACCAGCGCGTCGATCAGCTCGCGCAGGTTGTGCGGCGGTACGTTGGTGGCCATCCCGACGGCGATGCCGGCGGAACCGTTGGCAAGTAGATTGGGAAGTCGCGTCGGCAACACGATCGGCTCGTTGGTCGAGCCGTCGAAGTTCGGCTGGAAGTCGACCGTCTCGCGGTCGATGTCGCGCAACAATTCCTCGGCGATGCGCGCGAGACGGCTCTCGGTGTAGCGGTAGGCGGCGGGCGAGTCGCCGTCGATCGAGCCGAAATTGCCCTGGCCGTCGATCAGCGGATACCGCAGCGAGAAGTCCTGCACCATGCGCACGAGCGCGTCGTAGACCGCCGAGTCGCCGTGCGGGTGGTAGTGCTTCAGCACCTCGCCGACGACGCCCGCGCACTTCGAATAGGCGCGCGAAGGGAGCAGGCCCTCCTGCTGCATCGCGTAGAGGATGCGGCGGTGAACGGGCTTCAAGCCGTCGCGCACGTCGGGCAGCGCGCGGCTGATGATCACGGACATCGAATAGTCGAGGAACGAGGAGCGGACCTCGTCCTCGATGTTCACCGAGATGGCTTCGTTCGCACCCGGCGGCGTCGGGGCGGGCGGTGTCGGCGCTTCGGGCGGCGGCGTTTCGTCGGCCACTGCTAGATGTCCAGATTCTGCACGTTGAGCGCGTTCTTCTCGATGAAGTCGCGGCGCGGCTCGACGTCGTCGCCCATCAACTTGGTGAAGACGTCATCGGCTTCGTAGCCATCCTCGATCTTCACCCGCAGCAGCGTGCGCCGCACGGGATCCATCGTGGTTTCCGCGAGCTGATCGGGATTCATCTCGCCGAGACCCTTGTAGCGTTGGATCGCGAGACCTTTCTTCGCGATCTCGAGCAGCCGTTCGAGCAGGCGCGGCGCGGTCGTCACGGTTTCGGGCTCGGCGTCGTCGCTTTCGATGCGGAAGCCGGCACGACCGCCGATCGCGTCGCTCTGTGCGGCGAGCGCGCGCAGCCGGCGCCAGTCCGAGGAGCGCAGGAAGCTGGTGTCGAAGTTGGTGCGCAGCGTGATGCCAGCGCGGCGCGTCTTCGCTTTCAAGGCGTTCGCGCTGTGTTCCGGATCGGCTTCGACGGACCAATGGATCTCGCGGGCTTCGGGATCGATTTCGCGGAGACGTTCGGCAATGCGCGGCGCGATGCGATCGCGCAGCGCCGCGGCGTCGGCGAGATCGGCTTCGCTCGGCCAATCGAGCGCAACGGCCGCGTCGACGACGCGATCGTCCATGCGACGTCGCGCCAGCATGCGCAGCAGCTTGCCGTACTCGCTCGCCTGCGAGAGCAGCGTGCGGACGTCGTCGGGCGCGATCGGCGCCTCGCGTCCGGCGGCGATCACGCGGCAGCTCGCCATCGCCTGGCTGAGGAGGTGCGCCTCGAGGGCGGCCTCGTCTTTGATGTAGCGCTCGCTCTTGCCCTTCTTCACTTTGTAGAGCGGCGGTTGCGCGATGTAGAGGTAGCCGCGGTCGAAGAGCGGCTTCATCTGGCGGTAGAAGAAGGTGAGTAGCAGCGTGCGGATGTGACTGCCGTCCACGTCCGCGTCGGTCATGATGATGATCTTGTGGTAGCGAGCCTTATCGGGATCAAATTCTTCGCCGATCCCGCAGCCGATCGCGGAGACGATCGCCTGGATCTCGACCGAGGAGAGCATCTTGTCGAGGCGCGCACGCTCGACGTTCAGGATCTTGCCGCGGATCGGCAGGATCGCCTGCGTTTCGCGCGAGCGACCCTGCTTGGCGGTGCCGCCGGCCGAGTCGCCCTCGACGATGAAGAGTTCGGAGCGTTCCGGCGCGCGTTCTTGACAATCCGCGAGCTTTCCGGGCAGGCTGAAGTCCGAAAGTGCGCCCTTGCGGCGGGCGAGATCGCGGGCCTTGCGGGCGGCCGCGCGCGCGCGCGCGGCATCGACGACCTTCGCGACGATCAGCCGCGCGATGCCGGGGTTTTCTTCGAGGTATGACGAGAGCTGCTCGTAGACGAGCGCTTCGACCAGACCGCGCACTTCGCTCGTGCCTAGCTTGGTCTTGGTCTGACCCTCGAACTCCGGCTGCGGAAGCTTGACGGAGATCACGGCCGTCAGACCCTCGCGCACGTCGTCGCCGCTCACCGACTCGGCTTCGCCCCTGCCGTTCTTCTTTTGAGCGGTGAGGTAGCGGTTCAGCGCGCGCGTGAGCGCGGTGCGGAAGCCGATCAGGTGGCTACCGCCCTCCACCGTGTTGATGTTGTTGGCGAAGCTGAAGACGCTCTCGTTGTACGTCTCGTTGTACTGGAGCGCGACTTCGATCGAGACCGGCGTCTCGCTGCCGCCGTGCGATTCGAACTTGCGCTCGCCCGACAAGAGGATCGGCGGCTGATGCAGTCCCTGCTTGCTGCGGTTCAGGTGCTCGACGAAGGAGACGATCCCGCCCTCGTAGCAGAAGTCGTGCGACTTTTCGGAGCGCTCGTCCTTGATGTGGATCTTGATGCCGGCGTTGAGGAAGGACAGTTCGCGCAGTCGCTGCGAGAGGGTGTCGAAGCTGAACTCGGTGGTCTGGAAGATCTCCGCGTCGGGATGAAAGGTGACGCGTGTGCCAGTGCGGTCGGTCTTGCCGATCGGGGCGAGCGGCGCCTCTGGCACACCGCGGTGATAGATCTGCCGCCAAACCGTGCCGCCGCGGCGAATCTCCAATTCGAGCAATTCGGAGAGCGCGTTCACCACGGAGATGCCGACGCCGTGGAGCCCGCCTGAAACTTTGTAGCTCTTCTCGTTGAACTTCCCGCCCGCATGCAGCGTGGTCATCACGACCTCGGCGGCGGAGCGCTTCTCGGCAGCGTGCTCGTCGACCGGAATCCCGCGGCCGTCGTCTTCGACCGTCACGCTGTTGTCGGCGTGGATCACGACATGGATCTCGGTGCAGTAGCCGGCGAGCGCTTCGTCGATCGAATTGTCGACGACCTCGTAGACGAGGTGATGCAACCCGTCGGGCCCCGTCGTGCCGATGTACATCGCGGGCCGTTTGCGGACCGGTTCGAGGCCTTCGAGGACCTCGATGGCACTCGCGTCGTACGCCACGAAGCTCCTTCCGTGCGGACCGACCTGCACCGACTCGAGGGGCGCCGCCGGGCACGGCGCGCACTCGCTTCAGCGGAGGTCACTGCGCGGCCGCGGGGTTGGCGGTCGCGTGGTTCTGGCTGCGAATCGCCCGTCTACGTCGCGAGAGGCCAAAGGCGCGACGGAGTTCGGGAAGCCGGCGCGAAAGCTAGTGGATCACGGTGCCTGCGTAAAGGCGGGGGTAGTCATGTTTTCTCGAAGTGCGCCGCGGGCTTAGAGTCTCATCGGCATCACGACGGCCACCGTCTCCGGGTCGTCGATCGGACTCAGTCTGGCGGGTGAGAGTTCGTCCTCGAGACCGAGTTCCACTTCCTTGGTCTTGAAGGCGGCGAGGCTGTCGAGCAGATAGCGCGCGTTGAAGCCGACGGTCAGAGATTCGCCCTGATAATCGATGTCCATCTCTTCGCTGGCCTCGCCCAGATCAGGATTGGTTGCCGAGAGCCGCAAGCGACCGGCACTCAGCTCCACTCGAATCGCCTTGCTGCGCTCGACCGAGAGCAGCGCAACGCGACGCAACGCCTGGCTGAGCGTCTCGGACGGCATCGTGATCTTTCGCGAGACGACCTTGGGCAGCACCTGGCGATAGTTCGGGAACTCTCCTTCGATGAGTCGCATGGTCAAGGTCACTTCACCTTTGCGAACCAGCGCGCTGTTGCCCTCGATCCCGAGATCGATTTCGTCGGAATCATCCTCATCGACGAGCCGTTTCAGCTCGGCGAGGCCCTTGCGTGGAAGGATCACACCACTCGCCAGATCGCTTGCGCCAGCGGACAAGATCCGGTCCACCATGGCGAGGCGGTGGCCATCGGTCGCTACCATGCGGATCTTCGCGCCCTCGTCTACCAACTCGAAGTACACGCCATTCAGGTTGTACCGCGTCTCATCGAGCGATGCGGCGTACATGGTTCGCTCGATCAGACTCGAGACGACTGCCGCCGGGAGTCTCACCATCGCGCTCGGTGAGAATTCGGGCAGCGTGGGGAACTCTTCTGCCGAAGTTCCCGCAAGGGTGAAGCGCGAGCGACCACAATGGATTTCGAGGTACGAGTTGGCCGTGGCAGCGAGTTGAACCGGCTCCTCGGGCAATTCGCGAATGATCTCGAACAACTTTCGGGCCGAGACGGTGAGACTCCCCGCCTTCGAGACATCCGCGGGGTGAAAGCCGCGGATCCCGACTTCCAGGTCGGTTGCGGCAATTTCCAGCTGATTCACGTCACCCTTCGAGGCGCGCAATAGCGCATTGGCGAGAATCGGCATGGAATTGCGTTTCTCGACGATCGCTTGAATACGACCGAGCCCGCGCTGGAGTTCGGATCGGGGGATCGAGAGTTTCATCTTCCTACTTTCTCCCCTATTCAAATGGAGTCTTGGAGTCGTTGAAGTAGAGGCCGACGGACCCGACAAAATGGACTCATCTGCTCGTTGCGACTCGGATTACTTTGTCCATAGGCGAAGCCGAACGCGACCGGCAATGACAGTGCGAAATCCACCCGGTCCCCGATCTTATCACGTGACCGTGGCGACCGATGCGATCAATCCATCGGGTCGGTGGTGAAAAGGTCCGTGCTTGACAGCTCCGAAGCCATCTAGCTACGGTGCACGTTCCGAAAAACCTGGACGAACCATGAAGCGCACGTATCAGCCCAGCCGAATCCGCAGGCGCCGCACGCACGGATTTCGAGCCCGGATGAAGACAAAGGCAGGCCGCGCGGTCTTGACGCGCCGCCGTGCCAAGGGCCGCAAGCAGCTCTCGGTGTCCACCGGGACGAAGTGACGAGGAGCGCGAGCGAGCGCTTCCGACGCAGTGACCGTCTCCGCAAGCGGCGTGACTACCAGCGGGTGTCCAGAGAGGGCATCCGCTTGAACTCTTCCTCGTTCGTCCTGATGAGCGTACCGCGGCGGGAGTTGAACGAGAGAACGACGCGTCTCGGGATCACGGCGAGCCGACGCGTTGGAATAGCGGTCGTTCGGTCCTTGGTGAAACGACGAATTCGCGAGTGGTTTCGTCGCCATCGCGGAGAGTTCCCGGTGAGCAGAGACATCGTTGTAATTGCCCGCGGCAGCATGGTCGTCGAGGCGCCCGCCTCTCTCGAGAGGGAACTGAGCGCCGCTGCAGCCAAGCTCACCACGATGCTCGCGGACTCTCGGGTTCGCGGATGACACAGGTTTCCGCCGTAATCGGTAAGTGGGCCGTCATCGTAATCGTGATGGTCGTCCGCGCGTACCAGTTCGCGGTTTCGCCATTGCTGGGCCCAACTTGTCGCTTCGCGCCGAGTTGCTCCGAGTATTTCATCGACGCCACCCGCCGGCATGGCGCCCTTCGGGGATCGTGGTTGGGCGCGCGCCGGCTCCTTCGATGCCACCCGCTGCACGCCGGCGGGCTGGACCCGGTTCCCTGAGGATCGCTTGGACCGCAACGCATTCCTCGCGTTTGCTCTTTCGTTTCTCGTCCTGAGCGTCTGGATGACGTGGGAGGCGAAGCGCCATCCGGCGCCGCAGCCCGGAGAGGTGATTGCGCAGAAAGCTGAGCGGGCCACGCCACCGCCCCCGCAACCCGCGCCAACGCCAGCTGCGCCCAGCGATCCGGCGGCCCCCGCGGCTACTCCACCGGCGGCCGCTGTTCCGGAACAGCTGATCGATGTCGTGACGCCGCTCTACCACGCGGTGTTGACGTCGCACGGAGCGGGCGTCCGACGCTTCGAGTTGACTCGCTACAACGCGCCGCACGGCGAAGGCGGCGGCCCGGTGGCCCTGATCTCCCGCGAGGAAAACGGCAGTCCGGCGTTCGCGACGCCACTCGTCGAACTCGGCCTCGGCGAGCTCGAAAACGCCGACTTTCGCGTCGTTTCGGCGGATTCACGCAAGGCGGTCTTCGAGCTGACACAATCAGGTGTCACAGTCCGGAAGACCTTCGTCTTCGACGAGGACAGCTACCGATTCCGGCTCGGGCTCGAGATTGCCAACGGGACGTCGGGCGAGATCTCTCCAGAGTTCGGCGTGGTGCTACCCGCGCAGGTGCAACCCGGCTCGGACTTCCGCGAGCTGACGATCGCCGCTCTCGTAAAGGGCAGTGTCGAGCGCGAGATGATTGCGTCCTTCGGCAAATCGGGCGGGATCGGCGCGATGTTCGGGAGAAAACCCGAGCCCCAGCGCGATTTCGCTGGCGAGATCGACTGGTCCGGCGCGTACAGCCACTACTTCGTGACCGTGCTGCTTCCGGACATCGCCCGCGATGCGCGGGTTCGTTGGCTCGTGGCGAAGCCCGGCGAGGAGACGCTGGTGACCGTCTCCCAGCCTGCCGTCAGCGTGCCGGCCAAGACCTCGATCACACGGGAGTATGCGATCTACGCGGGTCCGAAGGATCCAGACCAGCTCGCCGCAGTGGGCGCCCAGCTCAATCGCTCGATCGATCTCGGCTGGGCGTGGATTGCGCCACTCACGCGTGCTTTCGTCTGGCTACTCAAGGCCTGCCATTCGGTCATCCCCAACTACGGCGTCGCGATCATCCTGCTCACCGTCATGGTGCGGCTCTGCACGGCCCCGCTTGCCGCAAAGCAGATGAAGTCGATGAAGCGGATGGGCGAGATCCAGCCGAAGCTGAAGGCGCTCCAAGCGAAGCACAAAGACGACCGCCAGCAGCAGTCCCAGGAAATGATGAAGCTTTACAAGGAAGCCGGGGTGAACCCGCTCGGCGGCTGTCTTCCGATGGTGCTCCAGATTCCCGTCTTCATTGGTCTCTACTACGCTCTCCAGAGTTCGATCGACCTGCGCCAGGCACCGTTCATGCTCTGGATCGATGATCTGTCGCAGCCCGAGACGCTCCTCACGATTCCGGGTGTCGGCTGGCCGGTGCGCGTGCTCCCCGTGTTGATGACGCTCAGCATGGTGCTCCAGCAGCGGATGACGCCGATGACGACGATGGATCCGACGCAGGCGCGCACCATGATGATCGTGATGCCCGTGATGTTTTTCTTCATGTTCTACGGCTTCCCGGCCGGCCTGGTGCTGTACTGGTTCGTGAGCAACCTGCTGGCGATCGCACAGCAGCTCTACTTGAACCGGCAATTCACGCCCCAGCCGGCATAGCGAAGCATTCAGGAGGTAGTGGTGTACGACTCCAGTTCGGAAGCGCGCGAGTTCGTGGGACGCGATCGCGCCGAGGCAGTCGCGAAGGCGGCTGGTTTCTTTGGTTGCCCGCAGGAAGACCTTGCGATCGCAGAGCCCGAGGTCGGCGTGGTCGCCGGACTCGGCGCTCGAACGGTGGTGGTCGTGTACCCGCGAACCGCACGGCCGCCCAATCGCGGCGGAGGCGGCGGCGGTTCTCCGGAACCGCGCCGCGGGGGCCGCGAGGATCGCGGAGGCCGTGAACCCCGGCGTGACGAAGAGGGTCGTGGCCGCGGCGGCCGAGGCGCCCGCGGTCCGCGCGAGTCTCGTGACACGGGCGGCCGCCGCGAAGCCCGCGAGTCGCGACCCGAGCGCGAGCCCCGCGAGTTTCGGGAGACGCGCGAGGCTTCCGGGCCGCCCCGCCCCACCGCCGAGGCTGGGCCGTCGATCGGCACCGCGACGAACGAAATCGGCGAACTCGGTTCGTTCGTGAAGGGACTCGTCGAACGGATGGAACTGGGGGCGTTCGAGATCACCGAGACGCGAGAGAACGAGGCGCTCGTCGTGATCCAGGTGCGCGGCGGGGCCGCTCAGCGGCTCGTGGGCACCGAGGGTCGAACCGTCGACGCAATGCAGCTGCTGGCCAACCAGGCCTCGCTTCGCATCAGCGGCGACGATGCCCCGCGCGTCGTCCTCGACGTCGAGGGTGACGGAGAGCAGCGCGATGTCTATCTCACGCGGGTCGCCGAGCGCGCTGCATCGCGGGCGCGGGAGACCGGGCGCCCGGTCGCGCTCGAGGCGATGAACCCCAGGGACCGCCGCAGTGTGCACGTTGCACTGCGCGAGGCGGATGGGATCGCCACGATGAGCGTCGGGGATGGCCACTATCGCCAGGTCGTGGTGGTTCCCGACAACGCGCCCGAATACGAAGAGGCGAAGCGCTACGAGTCGCAGTCGCAGCAGCACGAGAGCCGCGATTGATCGTGTTCCACGTGGAACGCGAGGCACCCTTCGTTCCACGTGGAACCCCACCCCCACCAGTCTCTCGAAGCAATCCTTGCTGCTGGCCTCGCGGAGCTCGGCCTTCCGGGCGACCGCGTTGCCGCCCTGGCCGAACTCTCCCGTCTCGTCGCGCGCTGGGCGGAGCGCATCAATCTCACCGCGCACCGACGCCCCGAGGCGGTCGCCCGACGCTTGGTGCTCGATGCGGTCGCCCTGGGCGCTGCACTCCCCATCGTCCCGCCTCGAACGCTCGCGGACCTTGGTTCTGGCGCTGGGTTCCCGGGGCTTCCCCTCGCGATCCTCTGGCCTTCCTGCCAGGTCACGTTGATCGATTCCCGCGAGCGGAAGCATCACTTCCAGCGGACTGCCATCCGGACGCTCGGCCTCTCGAGCGCGCGGGCCCTGCGCGGCCGCGCCGAGTCGCTGGAGCCCACGCCGCACCAGGTCGTCGTCGCGCAAGCCATGGCTCAACCCGCGACGGCACTGCAGTGGATGCGCCGTTGGGTCACGCCCGACGGGTGGCTCGTTCTGGCGCAATCAGATCGCCCCCGGAGCGTCGTGGCGCCTGCGGATGTCCGGTTCGAGGAGATCCGTCGCTACCGCGTCCCGCTGGGAGACGTCTCGAGATCTCTGTGGCTGGGTCGCCCCGCAGGGGAGTTCCTGGACGGCCCCCGCGCAGCTGTGATACCTACAGCTTGATCCCCAATGATGTCCCCAGAGGGAACTCCCCGTGGGAAGCCGCGCACACGTCTTCGCCGTCGCCAACCAGAAAGGCGGGGTCGGCAAGACCACGACCGCCGTGAACCTCGCCGCCTCGTTTGCCGTGTCCGAGCGGCGGACGCTGCTGATCGACCTCGACCCGCAGGCCAACGCCAGCAGCGGGATCGGGGTCGCGCCCCAGGCGACACACGTCTACGACGCGTTGATCGGGCGCTATCCGCTGAAGGACGTCGCGCAGCCCACCGAGCTCGCGTTCCTGCGCGTCGTTCCCTCGGGCCCGGACCTGGTCGGCGCCGAGATCGAACTGGTGGGCGCCGAGCATCGCGAACGCCGCATCGAGCGCGCGGTCGCCGAAGTGCGCAACGACTACGACATCGTGTTGATCGACTGCCCGCCGTCGCTCGGGTTGCTCACACTCAACGCGCTCACCGCCGCGGATTCCGTGATCGTGCCGCTGCAGGCGGAGTACTACGCGCTCGAAGGACTCGCGCGGCTACTCGACACCATCGAGCTGGTGCGCAGCAACCTGAATCCGCGACTCGTGCTCGAAGGCGTCGTGCTGACCATGATGGATGCGCGCAACAATCTGAGTCGCCAGGTGGCCGACGAAGTTCGCAATCATCTCGGAGATCGCGTCTTCACGACCGAGATCCCGCGCAACGTGCGACTCTCCGAAGCCCCGAGTCACGGCCGCCCGGCATTGCTCTACGACGTGCGCTCGAAGGGCTCGGTGGCCTATCTCCGCGTCGCCGAGGAAATCCTCCGCCGACACGCGGCGACTCACCCCGCTGGAGGCGACCGATGACGACCCCGAAACGCAATGCCCTCGGACGTGGCCTCGGCGCCCTGATTCCGGGCGCCGCGCGCACGCGAGCGAGCGAGCCGGAGCCCGCGCCGTCGCCCGATGCGAAGGTCACGAACGAGCTTCCGATCGAGCGGATCCGCCCGAACCCCGAGCAGCCGCGGCGCCGCTTCGACCCCGCCGAACTCGAGCGACTCGCGGATTCGATCCGCCGTCACGGCGTGCTGCAGCCGGTGGTCGTACGCGCGGTCGAGGGCGGCTACGAACTCGTCGTCGGCGAGCGGCGTTGGCGCGCCGCGCAGGCCGCCGGTCGAACCACGATCCCCGCCGTCGTCGCCGACGTGGCGCCGCGCGACCGGCTGGAACTCGCGCTCGTCGAAAACGTCCAGCGCCACGACTTGAATCCGATCGAACTCGCGCTCGCCTTCCGCGCGCTCGCCGACACCGGCGCGACGCAGGAAGCGATCGGCGAACGCGTCGGCTTCGAGCGCTCGACGATCGCGAACCACCTGCGCCTGCTCGAGTTGTCGCGCGAGATGCAGGCCGACATCGAAGGCGGCGCGATGAGCATCGGCCACGCCAAGGCGATCCTCGCCGTCGCGAACCCGGAGCGCCGGCGTTCGCTGCGCGACCGCATCGTGCGCGACGCGCTCTCGGTGCGACAAGCCGAAGAGCTCGCGCGCGACCTCGGGGCGGCGACGCGCGCGCCCCATCGCAGCCGCATCGCCACCGCCGATCCCGACCTCGCGAACCTCGTCGATCTGCTGCGACAGCGCTTGCAAACGCAGGTGCGACTGCGCGGCTCCGCGACTCGCGGTCGCATCGAGATCGACTATGTCGGCGCGGACGAGCTGAATCGGCTCGTCGAGCTGGTCCTGGGAGCGCCGTGAGCGGGCCGATCGTCGAAGCGACGGGAGATGCCGATCCGGCCTGCGCGATCGGGCCCGGCGCCTCGTTCGACGGCATCGTCAGTTTCTGGGGACTCGCACGCATCGAGGGACGGCTGCGCGGAGAAGTCGTCGCCGACGGAACGCTCCAGGTCGGGCCCGAGGCCGACGTGCACGCGCGCATCGAGGTGGACGTGCTCGTCGTCGCGGGTCTCGTCGAAGGCGACGTCGTCGCGCGCGAGCGGGTCGAGGTGCTCGCCACCGGTCGCATCACCGCAGACGTGCGGACGCCAAGCCTCGTCCTCGCGGAGGGCGGCCGCATCGAAGGGCGCCTCGAGATGGGAACGACGAAGGGGTCCGCCGCGCCGTCGCCGACGTCCGCTTCCCCTGCATGAGAAGCGGCGCTTCGGGCCTCCCCAGTCCTTGAAACGCAGTCGATCTTTGTAAGAATCCGCCCGCCCGAAGGACCCACTGGTGTTCCGGTGCGGCCGACCCAAAGCGCAGCCACGGTGCGCCGTTCCGCCACGAAGCGACGCCTCGCGGGTTGGCCCCACGAAAAGGGGGCCCGAGAGCCCGGAGCGAGACGTCCGGCCGAGCGCGGGTCACGCTGGGTCTCGTTGAATCTCAAAGGAGAAGCGCGATGCGCCGCCAACCCACTGCGCTGCCCGCGCCGCTGCTGGGGTTGGTCGCGGCGGCTGCGTTGCTGTCGCCGCAGCTCGCCGCCGCATCCGAAGAAGGCCTCGAGATCTATCCCGATCCGACCCGCCTGCTCGTACTGCTCGTGCTCTTCGTGACCCTCGTGCCGGTGTTGAACCGCCTGCTCTTCAAGCCACTGCTCGGCGTGCTCGACGCGCGCGCGGAGCGCATCGAAGGCGCCCGCGCCCGTGCTGCGGAGCTGGCTCAACAGGCCGCCGCACTGCTCGCGCGCCATGACGAGGCCGTGCGCCAGGCACGCGAAACCGCGCATGGCGAGCAGGTACGACTCGTCGAGGAAGCGCGCCACGCCCATCAGGCGACGGTCGGCGCGGCCCGCAGCGCCGCCGAGCGCGAAGTCGGCGGCGCGCGCGGCGAGATCTCGCGCGCGGCCGCTTCGGCGCGCGGGGCGCTCGGCGCCGAGGCGGAACCGCTGGCGCGCGAAATCACCGCACGCCTGCTCGGCCGGAGCGCCGCGTGAGGCGCGCCCGAATCCTCGTGACGGTGTTTCTCGTGCTGCTCGCGCCCGCGCTCGCGCGGGCGTCGGATGAGAGCGGTGCGCACGAGTCGAGTTTGCTCTGGCACGCGATCAACCTCGCACTCGTCGTCGGCGTGCTCGGTTACTTCGCGCGCACACCGATCCGCACCTACATGGCCGAGCGTCGCCAGAACATCGAGGCGGGCATCGAAGCGGCGCGCCGCGAACTGTCGGAAGCCGAGAGCCGGTTGGTCGCGTGCAACGATCGGGTGGCGTCGCTCGATCGCGAGATCGAGGAGATCCGCCGCACCGTTCACGCGCAGGCCGAGAACGAGCGCGAGCGGCTGCTCGCCGACGCCCGCGTCGCGGCCGAGCGAATCCACCGCGACGCCCACGCAGCCGTCGAGCAGGAGTCGCGTCGCGCGCGCGAGGATCTGCGCAACGAGGCCGTCGAGATGGCCGTGCGCCTCGCGGGCGATCTCTTGAAGCGACAAGTCACCGATGCGGACCGCGCACGGCTCGTCGACGAGTTCGTCGAGCGCGTCGAAGCCTCGCCGCCCGCTGTGACGACGCGGAGCTGAGGGCATGGCCGGCAAGCGCTCCGCCGCACTCCGCTACGCCAAGGCGCTCTTCGGCCTCGCGCACGAAGCGGGCGCGGTCGAGTCGGTGCGAGCCGAACTCGATCGTGTCACCGAGGCGATGGCGACGGTTCCCACGCTCGCCGACGTCCTCGTGCTTCCGATGTATCCCGCGGCCGAGCGGCGCGCAGCGCTGCAAGGGCTGGCGGGTCCGCTCGGTCTCTCGCCGCTGCTCACCCACTTCCTCTCCTTCCTGATCGACCAGCGCCGGACGCGCGATCTCGCGGTGATCCACGAGGACTACGTGCGGCTCGCCGAGGAAGCGGCGGGTCGCGTGCACGGCGAAGTGGTGTCCGCGACGCCGCTCGACCCGGCGCAACTCGCTCGCATCCGTACGGCCCTCGCGCGACGCATGGGCCGCGAACTCGACCTCGCGATCCGCGTCGACCCCGATCTGCTGGGCGGGCTGGTGGCCCGGGTCGGCGACCTCGTATTCGACGGCAGTCTGCGCACCCAACTCGCGCAGCTCCGCGCGCAACTCACGGGAGAACGATGAGAGATGCCTCTCGACATCAAGCCGGCTGAGATCACCGACATTCTGAAGCGCGAGATCCGGGAATACGGCCGCGAGATCGACATC
>Ga0113563_10000997_pt1 | contig 15277 bp, 16 predicted proteins | sample Mud3Dept3metaG_FD_80117 | JGI IMG/M metagenome (GOLD analysis project Ga0113563, IMG submission 80117) | Freshwater wetland microbial communities from Ohio, USA, analyzing the effect of biotic and abiotic controls - Mud 3 Core 4 Depth 3... | ecosystem: Environmental > Aquatic > Freshwater >...
CAATCCCTCAATTGGTAATACTGAGATTGCTTCGCAAAGAGCGCTCCTAATGACCTAGGAGATTGCTTCGCAAAAAACGCTCGCAATGACAGGTCATTTATGAAGGAAATGAGCGGAGCAGCGTGGAGTTACTCGCAATGACAGGCCTGTTAGGGCACCCAGCCGGCCCATTGGACCGGGGCCGGAAGCTGGTTACTAAACGCGATCTGTTCCCCATCCTGCACGTTGAAGGCTGGCACACCGCCATTACCGGTTATCGCCAGCACCCAGCGCCCATCCGGCGAGAAGGCGGGTGGAAAGCCGGCAATCCAACCCGTCTCGGGCAGGTCAGTCACCTGGTGAGAGGCGATATCGAGCAGGCGGAGGCGCATACTCTGGCCTTTGGCGAGGTAACCGGGCAGGGCAACTTTGCCGCCATCCGGAGAGATCACAAGGGGATCGAGCGCCGACTGAGATTCCAGGAGAAGCTCGGATTGGCTGCCGTCCAGACGCTGAATGCAGATGTTGAATTCCAGGCCATCTTCACAGACATAGATGATCGAAGTATCGCCGGGCAGCCAGGCGGGGGAAAAGTCGTGGCCCTGGGTTGGAGGCTGCAGCGGTCCATTCAGGCCGATGAACTCGCCGTGCGCAGAAAATTCGCCAACATACAGGCCGCCCGACCCGTTGCCATTCTCATCCGTGCCGCAGAAAGCCATCTTCGTCCCACGGGTCGACCAGGCCGGGCAGTTCAACGTCACCGTGCCTTGCTTCCAAGAAAATGGAATGTTTGCCTGAGCGCAGCCCTGCGGAGAGGCGCGGCAGGTCGCCAGGTCGACAAGCATAGGTTTGGTCTCGCCGTTCTGGCTGTGGCGGGCGGTGTAGAACAACAGCCCTCCATCCGCCGACCAGAGCGCGGTATCTACAAATGGTAGTGGGCCGAGCAGCTCGACCGGCGACGAACTGTCCAGGCGTAAAGTGAACAAGCGCGCCTGGCTCAGCGCACCATCCTGGTTTGACTCGGCGAGCAGATAATCCAATCCCCCTCGGTCGGGGTGAATAGTTACCCGGAAAACCAACCCGGGCAGCGCGGCAATCCACTCGGGCGCATCCGGGGCTGACGGACTTGCGACATATAAATTGGAGAGCCCATCTTTCTGGGCGACCAGAAGTACTTCGCCGGATCTCAGCGGGCGCCCGGTGTAAGAGAACCCATCCAGCGGCAGCAGCGCAGCGGGAGTCGGCTGGACGAAGGTTTCAGCGCCGATCACCAGCGGTGGAGGCAACTCGGCGGCGGTTATGGTCTCGGAGAGCTGCCACGTCAGCCCAAACGGCCCAATCCGGCTGATCTGGGCAGAAACGATTGGGATGGTCAAGAGGCCGGTAAATACCTGACCTTCAGGAGAAGCCAGGGCGACGTTGATGGTGTGCTGGCGGGTCTGCGAGTCAAAGCCATAGCCAAAGCGGTCGACAATCCCTTCCGGCTTGCCGATCTCCAGGCTTGTAACGATCCGTCCGTCTTGCGCCTGCACAGGCTGGCTGGTCAGTTCCAGCCGAGGCAAGCCGGTGCCGTCCTCGACCAGGGCAGCCTGGGTAAAATGAACCTCCAGACCGTCTACCTGTACCGGCAGGTCTACCTCCCAGGTCTGGCCGATTTGAGGATAGAGGCCCAGGTCAATGGCGATGCTCTCGGATAACGGCAACGAATAGCGGACAACCGGAATTTCCAGGGTCGCTGCGCCGTTTGATCCCGATAATCCGGTGAAAGATAAGGACTGTGCGCCAGGGATATCGGCGGTCGTAGCCGGTGAGCGAGACGGCTGGCAGGGTCGCCAATCCCCGGCGCCTCCCTGGCCAGCGTCGAGTCGTAGCGCACAGCCGCTGTATGAATCGAACGGATTAATTGTGGTCTCGTCGACTGGCAATAGATTTTGAGGCCCACCTGGCTGCGGTAGCTGCTGGATCAGGACGGATAGCCCGTTCGCTTTCCGCGCGGCGGCCAAAAGGCACAGCCGCGCTTCAGGGGTCTCGAGGCAGACGGCTGAGGGCAGGCGGGCTGAGGCGAGGCTCAGATCAGCGGCGGTAGCGAATTGGACCGGCAGCCGCCAGCCTTCGTTTAATCCCAGAGTGGTTGCCTGGCTCGGCTCCGCTAAAGCCGGAAACTCCAGCATGGCCAGGTTCGGATCATCCTGGTTGTAGTTTATCCAGTAATTACCGACCGGCAGGCGCTGACCGCCGGCATCTTCGAGCCAGGCTTGCTCGAAGGCGGGCATTTCACCACTATAGTGCAGCCACAAGCGAGTTCCGGTCGGCGAGGCGAGGCCCTGTTCGACCGTCAAGCGATCTCCATTGGCTTCCTGGACGAGCGGGGCGCTGAGGACATGGTCAGCAGAACGGTTAAAGAAACCTGCCAGTGGAAGGTAGCCCAGGTCGAGATCTGTAGCAGGCGGCTGGGGGGGCGGTATTGGGGTAGCGGTCGGTTTCAGAATGGGCGCTCCGGTCCGCTCGGACCGGGTGAGCGGGGCAATACCCTGGCGGTCTGGCTGGGGTGTGAAAGTTTTCAAAATCCAACTCAGACCCTCAATGAAAAGCAGTCCCACGATTACCAGCGCGCCCCACTGAACCCCCAGGCGCGCCGGACGACGATCAGAGTTATTCCTGATCTGTTCCTGGACCTGGCGAATGTTTTCCTGGCGCTGCTGCTCGCTGCGGGCGAATGAGGGTACGCTGGTAGCCAACTCGCTCTTCAACCGCTCGATCAGAACGGCATATTCCCGGCAGTCGGAGCAAGCTTTAAGGTGCATTTCCACGCGCTGCTGATTCAGAGGGGCGAGCGCTTCGCCCGATTGCAGCCAGTATTGCACTTGTGTGTGACTCAACTCTTCTGATGGGCCTGACCCGCGCTCAGTTTTTGATCGATCCGTCATGGCGCTTCTCCGTTATATTGGGCAAGGCCAGCCAGGCGGGCCTGCAGCTTGCGAGCGGCATAATGCAGCCGGGAATGAACAGTGCCTTCGCGGATATTCAGGATGGAGGCAATCTCACGGACCGGTAAGTCATGGACATAACGCAGCAGCACCGGTAGACGGTGTTTTTCATCCAGACTTTGTACAGCCTGCCATAATTCCCTACGGTGCTCATTCTGTAGCGCTGCCTCCTCCGGGGAAGGCGGGTAATTTCCTAGATGAAAAATGGATTCGATCACACCTTGTAAGGTCTGGCGGGTTCTGCGGCGGCGCAATAGATCCCGGCTGGCGTTTATTGCGATGGTGAACAACCAGCTGCGGAAACTGGCGCCCGGAGTGTAGCGGCTGAGGGACTGGTAGGCGTGAATAAAGGTCGTCTGTGTTGCATCGTCGGCATCGTCCGGGTCATTGAGGATCGACAAAGCCAGCCGGTAGATGCTGTCGTAATATTGGGCTACCATGATCTGGCTGACGCGCGGGTCGGCCGGAGAGGCCTGTTTCAGGAGCTGCTCGATGTCATTAATCATAAGGAAGGTTGCGCGCGAGTTCATTCTACTAGATAAACGCATCCTGGGCATGAAACCTTCAAATTAAAAAGCATGGACCGGCGCGCAGCCAGCCCATGCCCGACAGATCACTGGATCAGCTTAGCGACGACGGGGTCGCATCATGCGCAGTACCAGGCTCGCCATAAAACCGAAGGTTGTCAGCGCAGCGATAGCGACCTTCGTCACATCGACGACCGGTTGAACCTGGACGCCCTCTCTTGACGCTACGATCAGCGCCACCGGACGGGCGAAATTCCAACCTCCGCCTCCACCGCCGCTACCCTGAGACGGGTTGGGGCCAGAGCCAACCCCAAAACCCATCATCGACGCGACCTCGGCCGCCGGAATGATCAGCACATCATCTTTTTCAACCGGCTCGCCATAAACAGCGTCAACACTGGCGACTGCCTGGAAGCGATCGAAGGTGTTTTCGGCGACAAGCAGCCCGGCATCATCCAGGACCGGTTCTTCGTCGGCAAAGACCAAATCATCCAGGTCATCATCCATCATTTCAGGCATGTTATCATCGTCCATTTCAATCCTCCATTATCTCATTTATTACTTGAGGTTTTCAACCCGGTGTTGGGGTATCATTCAAATCTAGATTTTTCTACACTTTCAGCCAATCATCTGCGTCTGAGCCTGGCCAGGACCCAAAACAAAATGGCAACCCCCAGGCTGACGCCAACCAGCGAGCAAATCACCCGCCGGGTGTAATCACGGACCGGTACAATTTGTTCCTGGCCGTCGGGATGGCGCGCCAGCACTGCTGACGGGCGACTCCAGGTAATTCCAAATTTATTGCCCGGAGCCCGCAGCCGCCAGGTGCGGACAAACGGGACCAGGGTCCAATCGCCTGCCTTGATTTCAGTGCCGGCCTGGTATTCTTCGCTAATCAATCCAGGCATATCAGGATTCCTCCGTTTCGGTTGAGCTGGGAGGCTCGACCGGTGATTCGGCGGGAGTGTCGCTTGTAGACTCAGCCGTTTGTTGGGCCGCGACGGTCGCAATAGTCTCATCTGCTACTGCCCCTTCAGCTTGCTCGACCGCAGGCTCCGGCCTACTTGAAGCCTCTGTACCGCTGGTCGACAGTACATTTGCCACCTTTGCCAGCTCGGCGTTCATGATGTGGAGTGCGCCGATCAGCTCTTCGCGTACTTTCGTCTCGATCTGAGTATTCCGAACCCGAGTTCCTAAATCTTCGACCTCGGTTTTAACGCGTTGGGTAACCGGGCTCTCGGAAACTGCCTTAGCCTCCTTGCGAAGGGTGACGCCCAGATCGACTAACCCGGTCTCAATTTCTTGTTGTAGTTTCTGGCGCTCGGGTCTATCCCAGGCTGCCCGCAGAACATCGATTAAATTCTTGCCCAGGCTGGTGAATTCCCCAACCAGGCTTTCTTCTGGATCTTTGTGCAGTGGTTCTCCTTCCGGTATTTGTGTTCCGCTCACCTAATCCTCCAAAGTCTTGCTTCCTTTCATGCTATCCGGTATTATAGCAGAAGGAGGTGAGCCATGCGACATCCACTCGAATCAATTCCGCAATCGAAACGAAAGCCTGTCTTTTGGTCATTATTTACCGCTACCGTGATCTGGATGCTGCTCATGCAGCTCGTTGGCCTGCCATTGGTAAATTCAGCAGCGCCGAGCGGGATTGTCTCTTATGAACTGGCCGGCAGCCTGGCAGGCGCGCGGACAATCCTGAATTCGTGGGATGTCCAGGCGCGGATGTATGCCGCCTTCGGCCTGGGCATCGATTATGTCTTCATGCTTTTATATTCCACGACAATTGCTCTGGGTTGTCTGTGGTCTGGCCAGGTCTTACGTGGGCGCGGTTGGCCGTTGAGCGGGCTGGCAACCGGGATCGCCTGGGGCCAGTGGGCGGCAGCTATTTTCGACGCCCTGGAGAACCTCGCCCTGATCGTCATATTGTTCGGCAACCTCGTTTCCCCCTGGCCGGAAGTAGCCCGTTGGTGTGCACTGCTAAAGTTTACTTTGATATTTCTAGGCCTGGTGTATGCCTTTTTCGGTTTGATCGCCTATGTGGTGAATTTCAAGCATACGTAAGACGCAACTTTTTCCTTTCCCTGGCGTATATAGTACTGTAAATCCATTTACCCAGGAGGTCTAAGATGTTTCCTAAATCGATCTTTGTCGCAATCCTTGTCCTTGCTTTGGTGAGCATGGCGTGTGGAGTTACTGTCGACGTACCCGTTACTAAATTTCAAACCGGGCCTACCCAGACAATGACCATAAATATCCCGGCTCCGAGCGGCGGCAGCGCGAACCTGACGCTCCAATTTGGTGCAGGCGAATTGCATTTGGCTCCTGGCGCAGTGAACGCCCTGGTTGACGGGACCGCCACCTACAACGTGGCTGAACTTAAACCGGTAATCACCACTACCGGCCAGGACGTGCGCGTGAGCACGGGTAATTTCGAAATCCGGGGTATCCCTAGCATTCAAACAAAAGACTTTCAGAATGTATGGGACCTCAAGCTGGGCAGCCAGCCGATGGCATTGAAAGTCAATGCCGGCGCTTATCAAAGCACGATGGAATTTGGCGGCTTAGCACTGAATAACCTGGAAATCAACGATGGCGCCGCGGAGGTCAATCTTAAATTCAGCCAGCCTAATTTAGTGGAGATGAAGCAGTTCACTTATGCTACCGGGGCTTCAAGCGTCTCTTTGAACAACCTGGCGAATGCAAATTTTGCCGCAATGACTTTCCGCGGCGGGGCGGGTACTTATACACTTGATTTCTCCGGTGGGTTAAAGCGGGACGCTGGCGTGACGATCGAGTCCGGGATCAGCACGGTGACTGTGACTGTACCGCAAGGTACGCCGGCGACCGTCGTTTTCAAAGGTGGTATGTCCAGCGTCAATGCGCATGACGGCTGGCAGAAATCCGGCAATGAGTACACCAATCCTGGCAGTGGTCCAGCTTTAACCATCACGGTCACGATGGGCGCTGGAACGTTGGAACTGAGAAATTAATTCTTTGAGACATAAAAAAATCGACCGCTCAATGGCGGTCGATTTTTTTATATCGTAATTACATATCCAGGGCTTTGTAGCCGGTGCCGGATTGGTAGTAATCGTAGTTAGGCTTGATATCCTCAGTCAGGTCGACGACTTCGCCAGCGGCGAGTTTCTTTACACAGTCCAACACGACCTTCTCGCCGTGGTGGTTTGTGCCCTCAAAATGCCCGGTCAGGCCAACCTTGGCGATAAACTCTCCGCCCTTCGCAGTATACGCTGAAGGAACTTCATCCTCGGGGAAAATCGCCTCATAAGGGCACTCGGGAATGCAGGCGCCACAATCAATGCATGTGTCGGGGTCGATATAATACCAGGGCCACTCAGCGACGGGCTTGCCAGGGACGATGCATTCTACCGGGCAGACGTCGACACAACCGGAATCTCGCAAACAAAGGCTGGTGATAATATGGGTCATAGGAATACTCCTCTCGAACTATTTTAAAAGCGGATTTTGTTATCCAGGATGATCGGTAATTTTCCTACCGATTAATCACAGAAATTTTGCTATTGAAAATTTTAGCTTGCCCTTATCCCTTTGTCAAGCAATGTAGATCGATTTGGTCAAACTATAGCATGGTTTTCACAAAAAGCATCTTGCTTCCAATGCTCATAACATGAGTATAAATTTTAATAATTTATGGTATGATTTTTGGGATTGTAGTTCCAACCAATAACCATTCATGCTCAAATAGGAGGTTTATATGTTCTATAGATTGCTGGAAGCCTTAGACCGGAAGGTCGGTTTTGAAGAAGCTAAGGCTCATTGTGACATCCCCTGCGGTATTTATGACCCAATCGTGGCCCAGATCAGCGCTTTGACAGTTGTGCGCATGCTCGACCTGATGGCGGCCAAGGAAGCGGAGGGCGGTGAGAAAAACGCCGCGTTCTATAACAGCATGTCGCGCTATGTCGCGGTGAAGGAAGAGCATGCTGAGAAGGTCAAATCCGAAATACGCGTGATCTGGGGCGATTTCATTAAAGCTCCCCAGCTCGAGCAGTTCCCCGAGTTGCATGGCCTGGTGCATAAGATTATGATGCTTGGTTCTAAAGCCCGCCAGACCACAGATCGAGCCAGCGCCGTCGAGCTGGTCGAGTCAGTCAACCAGTTTGCCGAGATTTTCTGGAAGGTAAAAGGCCTCGGCGTCCACCGGGCGAAATACCCAATGGCCCCCAACCTGGAGCTCGTCTATCCCAACCTGTAAGATATTTAGTCGTACATGCTGCGCATCTTCAAGGTTTCAGAAGATAGCCTGAACCCTGTGATTCGCGAAGGGGATTTTGTCCTGACCAGCAAAATCCCCTTTTTATTGGCACGCCTCAAGCCGGGGGATATCGTCGTTTTAGATCACCCGATCCATGGTCGCCTGATCAAGAAAATCGAAAAAATCTCCGCGGATGGGCGGGAAATCTATGTCATTGGGACGCATGAATTCAGCCTGGACAGCCGCCAGTTTGGCCCGGTGAGCCGGCAAATAATCCTGGGCAAAGTTATCTGGCATTCCAGGCGGCCTGGTCGATGAACCGCCGCCCACCCGTCCCGCCGCTGCTGGTCCTGGCTTTTGGTATACTGGCTGTCTCCACCGCTTCAATTTTTATCCGCCAGGCGCAGGTCTACGCACCTTCCCTGGTTATCGCCGCTTACCGCCTGGCGCTGGCTACACTGGTATTATCGCCAATTGCATTAACACGACGCCGGAAAGAGATTGCTTCGCTTGGTAAATTGGAATTAAGGCTAGCGTTGCTATCAGGAATCTTCCTGGCGATCCATTTTGCCACCTGGATTACTTCCCTGGAATATACATCAGTCGCCAGCTCAGTAGTGCTGGTTACCACCACACCGCTGTGGGTGGCTTTGCTCGCGCCGATAACGATCAAAGAACCGCTGACCCGCCCGATCTTGATCGGCTTATCGCTGACTATGTTAGGAACCCTGGTGGTTGGGCTGAGCGATGTCTGCCGGTGGAGCGGCGCAGGACTGGCCTGCCCTCCGGCGAACGAGTTCTTAAGGGAAGGAGCCTTCCTGGGCGACCTGTTAGCCCTGGCCGGCGCGTGGGCGGCGGCGGGCTATATTATCATCGGCCGGCGTTTACGGATTGGTATGTCACTGATCGGTTATGTCTTCGTCGTTTATGGTATGGCTGCGGTCGTATTAATCGGGATCATGTTAGCGGCCGGCGAGAGCCCCTTCGGTTACCCACCGCAGACTTACGTATGGTTAATCCTCCTGGCGCTGGTCCCACAGTTATTGGGTCATTCTTCATTTAACTGGGCCCTAGGCTTCCTTTCAGCAGCGATTGTCTCGATCAGTCTGATGGGTGAGCCGATCGGATCGACCATCCTGGCATACTTCTTATTAGGCGAAACGCCGACTACCCTGAAAATTTTTGGTGCTATACTTATCCTGACCGGGATCTATGTTGCTTCACGGAACCAAACCTGAACCCTTGTTGGATTAAACTGTATTCATGGCGCAAAAAGGAACTCAGGCAAAGAAGCCATCCACTCCATCTCCTACGAAGGGTGAACCGGTTGCGCCCTCTACAGGCGTAGACCGCAGTCTTCGCATTCTGACACGCTTCCAGCGTTTCTTCTGGGATATTGGCGGCGTCGCCTGCCTGGCCCTGGCTTTCATGACTCTGCTGGCCTTGCTGGTGCCCTCGTGGTCGGCGGGTGTGCTGCGCTGGTGGGTTAACTTCCTCCAACGATGGTTTGGGTGGGGTTGCGTATGGATTATCTCGGGAATCACCGTAATTGGTTTTTGGATGCTTTTTCACCAGAATGCGAGTCGTCCGCCGGCAGTGAATTGGGGGAGGGTGCTGGCGATGGAGTTGGCTGCGCTGGCATCCCTGGCCCTGCTGACTGTGCTCGGCGGTAATTCCATAACCCGCGCAGAGGCCGGGCAGTACGGCGGCAGGATCGGATGGGGGATGGTCGAAATCCTGCGCATACCCCTGGCTTCAATCGGCCTGGATGGATCCTTCTGGACAGGGTTGATTTATCTGCTCATCTTTGTGTTATGCCTGGTCGTCGGGCTGGGGTTGACCGGTGTCTTGCGAGGCCGTTTGCGGGGTACAACCGGACAAGACAATGAGATCGGCGCGACGCCTGGGCCGGTGGTAAGTACCTCGCCAACTTCAGGCGCGAAGACCCAACCGGTTGCCGTAGGCGGCGCGGCGGCTAGCGCACAGAAGAAACGCGCGCCGCTGCAGCCTGAATTTCGCAAGAACTTCCGTATCGAGCCAGAAGAGGAAGAACCGTCGGCGCCGCGGGTGCGAGACGAACGTCTACCGCCGGTTGACCTGTTAATGCCTGAGCAGAACGCTCGCCAGGACGAAAGAAATATCAACCTGACCGCCGGACTGATCGAACAGACCCTGTCTGAATTCGGCATCCCGGCTAAAGTCGTCGGCTTTCGGGTTGGCCCGACGGTCACCCAGTTTGCAGTCGAGCCCGGTTTTGTTGAAAAGGATAAAAACGGACTCGAAGGGGATCCGAACCGGCAGAAAGTGCGCGTGGCGCAGATTGCTGCTCTGCAACGTGACCTGGCCCTGGCGTTGTCTGCCGAGCGTTTGCGCATAGAAGCGCCGGTGCCCGGACGACCTTACGTGGGCATCGAAGTGCCAAATGTGCGTTCAACTACGGTTCGATTACGGCCAATTCTTGAAAGCGAGTTATTCTATAAGGTGAACTCACCGCTGGCAATCGCCCTTGGACGGGACGTTTCCGGCCAGCCGGTCGTCGCCGACCTGGCGCGCATGCCCCATTTGTTGGTGGCCGGTACGACTGGCTCCGGGAAATCGGTCTGCATCGCCGCGCTGACCACCTGCCTGGCGATGAACAACACGCCAGAAGAGCTGCGCCTGGTGATGATCGATCCAAAGATGGTCGAGCTGGTGCGTTTCAATGGCCTGCCGCACCTGATCGGCAAGGTTGAAACGGAGCTAGAGCGCATTTTGGTCGTCTTGCGCTGGGTTGTGGTCGAGATGGATCGCCGATATAAGTTATTGGAAGCCGCCCGCGCCCGGAACATCGATTCTTACAACCGTCGGGTTGGCAAAAGGAGCGGTGGGGAAATCTTGGCGCGCATCGTGGTGATGATCGATGAGCTGGCCGACCTGATGATGTCGGCGCCAGACCAGACTGAACACAGCCTGGTGCGCCTGGCTCAGATGGCGCGAGCCGTGGGTATCCACCTGGTAGTCGCCACTCAACGGCCCAGCACAGACGTGGTCACCGGGTTGATTAAGGCTAACTTCCCGGCAAGGATCTCCTTTGCTGTCACCTCTTCCGTTGATTCGCGCGTGATCCTTGATACTGTCGGCGCCGAATCACTGCTTGGACGCGGCGATATGTTGTTTACACCACCAGAAGCCAGCAGCCCAATTCGTTCACAAGGCGCGATGGTCACCGACCAGGAGATTGAGAAGATCATAACTTTCTGGCAAAAAACTCTGCCGGCATCCGGGCAGGCCGGTCCAACGCCGTGGGATATCATGATGGAAGATGAACAGGTGCTGGCTGACAAGGATGACCTGATTAACAAAGCCGTCGCCTTGGTGCGGGAATCGCAGCATGCCAGCGTTTCATTGCTTCAGCGTCGCCTGCGGATCGGCTACCCGCGCGCTGCCCGTTTAATCGACGAGCTCGAAGAACTGGGTATCGTCGGACCCTCTCAGGGTGGAGGTCGCGAGCGAGAGGTATTGATCGACAAGAACGACACGACCCATTATCAGCTTGATCCATGAGTAAAGTCAATCGCTTCCGGATACTTGACACTCTCCCTGCGATGCGATAGCATACAGGTCTTGTCAAATTTAATGTAGCTACGAAAGGTGTTCCCGGCATTGAACAATACAAACGTTAATAAACCTCGCCTGACCTTAACCGACCAATTCCGAGTAAGGTTTAAGGGCATTCTGGATCCGCTTGGGGCTTTCTTTAATCGCCTTGGGTTGATGCCCAATACGATGACGATCCTGGGTCTGGTAGGGAATGTTATCGGCGCTGTATTTATTTCGCAAGGACAGTTTGTCCTGGGTGGAATAATGATCCTGATAATGGGTCCGGTAGATGCTTTGGATGGCACCATGGCGCGCTTGCGTGGGATGGCTGGGCATTTCGGCGCCTTCGTTGATTCGGTTACTGACCGATACTCGGAGCTTGTGATCTTTGCCGGCATGTTGTACTATTACACAAAAGAAGGGGATACCCTGGCGGTCATGCTGGTCTTCTTTGCTGCGGCTGGATCAGTTTTGGTATCCTACATCCGCTCGCGCGGCCAATCGCTTGGGTGGGATACTAAAGTGGGTATCTTAACCCGGATGGAACGCTACCTGGTGTTAGCGCCTGCGTTGGTGCTAAATTTCATATCACCATTAATTACGCTGATTGGCATCGCTATTATCGCCGTGTTGTCAAATGTCACGGCCGTCCAGCGAATTTTGGACATCCGCCGCCAGGCTCATACCGATCAAGCAAAGTAAGCTGAATGGCTGCTTTATCTCAATTGGGTAGAGGGTTTTAAACATGCCAAATGGTTTTACAATTCCGATTCCGTTCTTTGGTCCCCTGACCATTCATTTTTATGGCGTTATTATCATTATCGGCGCGCTGGCTGCAGCCTGGCTGGCTTCAGTGGAGGCCAAGCGGCGCGGCCAGAGCAGCGAGACAGTCTGGGATGCCCTGCTATGGATCTTGCTGGGTGGAATTATCGGCGCACGCCTGTGGCATATTTTCACCCCGCCGCCTTCCATGGTGGCAATAGGGATTACGACCAAGTTTTACTTGACCCATCCGCTGGATGCAATCGCGGTATGGAACGGCGGCCTGGGCATCCCGGGCGCAATTCTCGGCGGAGCGTTGGCGTTGTTCTTGTACTGCCGGGCTAAAAAGCTAAATTTCCTGATCTGGGCCGATATTGCTGCACCCGCCCTGGCCTTAGGACAGGCGATTGGTCGCTGGGGCAACTATGTTAATCAGGAGCTATACGGTCGCCCGACCACCTTGCCGTGGGGAATCACCATCAGCAGTGCTACCAGTTATCCGGTGGGAACACGGTTTCATCCGTTATTCCTGTACGAGTCGGTTTATAGCCTGCTGAACATGGCTTTCCTGCTCTGGCTAGGCCGGCGCCATGGCGATAAGTTGCTGCCCGGAGATTTGTTCCTGGTTTACTTAATTATCTATCCAATCGGCCGGTTCCTTCTTGAGTTTCTCCGCCTGGATGCCGCCCAGGTGGCCGGTCTCAATATTAACCAGTCCATCATGCTGATTGTGGCAATCTGCTCAGCGGTGACGCTCCTGTATCGCCACCAGCGCCAGCGTGTTATTAAATCAGGTGGGAAGAAGCTAGAGCAAAGTTGACCATGGCGAAATTAATCTTGTTGGGGACTGCCAATGCAGTTCCAACCGAACGGCAGGAGAACACCCACATGGCGCTGGTAGGCGCAGCGCAGATTGTGTTAATTGACGTCAGCGCTAATCCGATTGTCCGCCTGCACCAGGCGGGCATCGCGCCGCTCAGCGCAACCGATCTTATCTTGACTCATTTCCATCCCGACCATGTATCCGGCGTGCCGCTCATGCTGTTGGACAGTTGGCTGTTAGGGCGAAAAAACCCGTTGAATATTTATGGGTTGCCATTTACATTGGATCGCGTTGAGAAAATGATGGAACTCTACGGCTGGCAATACTGGCCGGGCTTCTTCCCAGTTAATTTCATCAGACTTCCGGAGGAAGAGATGGCCCCGGTGATCCAATCGGATGAGTTTGCGATTTTTGCCTCGCCCGTTCAGCATATGATTCCGAATATCGGCCTACGAATAGAATTCAAGCGCTGCGATCAGGTCGTGGCTTATTCCTGTGATACTGAGCCAGCACAAGAAGTTATCCGCCTGGCGGCGGGCGCCGATCTGCTGATCCATGAAGCTACCGGCGCCGAGCATGGTCACTCATCGGCTGCCCAGGCGGGGGTGATTGCCCGCCAGGCTGAAGCTGGTAAATTGGTATTAATCCATTTTGATTTGGATAGCAACGGGGATACGCTACTCGATCAGGCCAGGTCAACTTTCCCTGGACCGGTTGAACTGGCCTATGATTTAATGGAGTTTGAATTCGAATAACTGGGGGTTGACTTGAAAGTTATAGTTTAGAAACATGACACACCCCTAATTTAATCTAGGGAGAGAAAAAGGTCTGAAAGCGAGCCAAAGCTGGCTCAAAGCCAGACGAAGACGATAAAGCGGAGCTGCGGTAGAGCGGCTCCGCTTTCCGGTTCGATGACACCAATGATCCAGGAGCCAGGTGCGCAAGGGTTGGAGGCGATCATCCAAAAGGGAGAGCAGGAAAGCCTGAACGAGGGCAGCGATGGCCAACAGTTTAGCGCGGCGTTCCCAGGCCAGGCAGCGCGGGCTCTCGAAGGCGAGTTCGGATTTGCTATAGCGAATAGAGACTTCGATTTGCCAGCGGCGGTTGTAAGCTAGCACGATCCGCCAGGCATCTTCAGTGGAGGTGATTGGCTCATTGGTGATGAGATACCAGGGCTTACGACCAATGCCTGGACGTGAAACAACCAGAGTGAGGGGGGAATCAGGGAAATCTGGGACATGCACGGGTAAGAAGATGATGCCTGTTTTGCGTTCACAGCGCCGGCGGGCATCGTAGATCATACGGTAGTCCAGCGAGCGTTTTCCCCGCGAGCATTCCCAGGCTTTGAGCGGTCTGCCATCCGGGGCAATCAGTTTGTAGTTTTTTTGCCAACGAACGATGAAACGGACTTGGTAGAAGATCACCCAATCCAGCCAAGGAGCGCCTGCAAAGCCCCGATCCCAAACATGAATGACGGATTTGCCCCAGCGCTTCGCCAAATCTTGCAAAAGCAACTGTTCTTCTTCCCGTTTGGTTGTTTTGGCTTCGCCTCGGGTGGTCCAAAAGCGAATATGCGCCAGTACAGGTGCGCCTTTCAGACCAGTCACCACCACTTGCAGCCAATTCAAGCCGGGTACAAACACCGGACGACCGGTCGGTGGGTTATAGTAACCGGGCTTGATGCGGGTCAGACGACGAGATTTGCTCGAGCGCACCGCACATAACCGCTCGGCTTTCAGGCTCTCCGGTTTCTCCAGCACACTTTCATCCCAGATGACATAGACTCCCTCGTGCGGGCTCAACCTTTGATCGATGGCTTGATTGGCTTGCTCCCAAAGATAGGTTTCCACTTCGCTCTCTGTCCAGCGGTCACTACCAATGAGATTGCTGATGCGCTTGGTCCCTGCTGGTGCATGCTCCGCCCCCAGTAGATAACCTCCTAATTCGCTCAGCAACAAACCCTGGTTCCGGTGACGATGCATTACGATCACCCTCATCAAATCTAAAAACGTTTGGATGAGCCGCCGATCCAGTTTCTCATGTAATCGTTTCAGCAGCGGCTGCACAAATCGATAACATAGGTCACTCAACACATCCGATTGCTGTTCTGACCCTTGACCGCTGAATGAGCTTGTTGTATCTTTCTTCATCGAAGACCTCCTGGTTTTTAGATTGTCTTTGCTCAGACTTAACTTACCAGAAGGTCTTCTTTTTTGCACCCCTTTAAATTGAACACCTCCCAAATTTATTAAATTCGGGAGGTGTCATGTCTATCAAAAAACATCCCTCCAAATCTTAGGTAGGAGCAGTAGTCGTGCGGGTCCGGCTCAGGCCAGGAACATGTAGCCATTGGCCTCGGTCAGGAGATGATGGGGCTGGC
>Ga0113563_10000998_pt1 | contig 15271 bp, 14 predicted proteins | sample Mud3Dept3metaG_FD_80117 | JGI IMG/M metagenome (GOLD analysis project Ga0113563, IMG submission 80117) | Freshwater wetland microbial communities from Ohio, USA, analyzing the effect of biotic and abiotic controls - Mud 3 Core 4 Depth 3... | ecosystem: Environmental > Aquatic > Freshwater >...
TCTTCAACAACTATCAGTATCTCTGCCGGGCGAAGGTAACGTTAAAGGTTGCCCCTTCTGAGCCTGTTGCTCCAACGATCTCCCACGTTTACGATTCTGCCTATTTTTACGAAAGAGAGATCCACGAATTCTTCGGCGTGGTGTTTGAAAATCATCCGAATATGACGTACCTATTTCTCCACGAGGGTATAGAAGCATACCCCCTCCGGAAAGGGAATGTGCCTGTTCCTGAGGCGGACAAGAAGCTTCTCGCCTCCTTTAAGCCCAAGGAGGAAGAAGACTCGTTCTTCGTCAATATGGGTCCTCAGCATCCCAGTACCCACGGGGTGTTGAGGATCGTCCTGAAAATGGATGGTGAGTATATTCAGAGTGCGCAGCCTGTACTCGGATACCTCCACAGGATGCACGAGAAGATGGCAGAAAATAGAGGATACCTCCAGTTCCTCCCGAATACGGGGAGAATGGACTACATGAGCGCCATGTCATTCAACCTGGGGTACGTGACCGCAGTGGAGAAACTTTGCGGCATTCCGGTGCCTCCAAGGGCTGAATTTGTGAGGACCATCACTACCGAGCTGAGCAGGATCTCGAGCCACTTCCTGTGGCTTGGTGCATACCTCGCTGACCTTGGGGGACTCACACCGTTCCTCTATGTCTTTGACGACAGGGAGCATATCTTAGATGCCCTCGAAAGTGTGACAGGCTCCCGACTCACATTCTGCTACTTCAGGTTCGGAGGTCTTTACAACGATATCGACGAGACCTTTATTGGCCTCACCAAGGCATTCGTGAAGCGTATGTGGAGCAGGTTCAAGACCTATGAGAACCTGATCACGGGGAATGTGATTTTTGTCAACAGAACGAAGGGGCTTGGGATACTTGAGGAAGCAACAGCACGGAAATACGGAGTCTCCGGGCCCGTGATCAGGGGCACGGGGATCGCTTTCGATCTGAGGAAGAGGGAGCCTTTCGCAGCATATAGAGATATGGATTTTCGCATTCCCACGGGGTCAAGGGGTGATGTCCTCGACAGGTACATGGTACGGATGCAGGAGATGGAGACGAGCCTCAGAATCATTGAACAGGCACTTGCGAAGATGCCTGACGGGCCCTTTAGGACAGAAAAAGTCCCGAAGAAGCTGAAGCCTCCGAAGGGTGACCTCTATCACGCGACAGAATCTCCCCGCGGACTCCTCGGTATCTACATCGTGAGCGACGGCAGCAACACTCCCTACAGGATGCGGTGGCGTGTCCCCTCGTTTTCGAACCTCATGTCGTTCCCGTATCTCTCGCGAGGGACGCTGATCGCGGATGCCGTATCCATCTTGGGTAGCCTTGACCTTGTGATACCGGAAATGGACAGGTAATGAACGAACTGATACAGCTGATCGGGAGGGAGACCGTAAGGATCATTCTTGGGCTCATGGGCGTGATCGCCTTGGTCGTGATCAACACCATGATGCTCACATGGGCGGAGCGGAAAGTGTCGGGGCGTATGCAGGTCCGGATCGGGCCGAAGGAGGTCGGCCCGTTCGGGCTTCTGCAGGCCGTTGCAGACACCTTTAAGCTCATGGGGAAGGAGATTCTCACACCGGCCAGTGTGGAGAAGCCTCTCTATTTCCTCGCACCGATCCTCATCTTTGTCCCCGTTCTCGTCTCCTTCATCGTGATCCCTTTCGACTCATCCCTTCAGGTAAGAGACATGAACGTGGGGATCATGGTCATCCTCGCCTTTTCATCGCTTTCGGTCCTTTCAATTCTGCTCGCAGGTTGGGGGTCGAACAACAAGTACTCCCTCATTGGCGCGGTGAGGAGTGTGGCGCAGAATATTGCCTATGAGATCCCATTACTCCTCTCTTTGCTCGCGATTGTCTTTATGGCAAACTCCCTCTCCCTGAGAGATATTGTGGAAGCCCAGAAAAGCATCTGGAATGTCGTATGGCAGCCGTTTGCCTTTCTCATCTTCTTTATCGCCAGTGTGGCGGAGACGAACAGGACCCCTTTCGACCTCCCGGAAGCGGAAAGTGAGCTTGTTGGAGGATTCCATACAGAGTACTCAGGCATGATGTTTGCTTTCTTTTTCATCGCTGAGTACACGAACATCTTTATTGTGAGCGCCATTGCCACCACCTTTTTCTTAGGCGGCTACGGAGGACCCGTATTGCCAGGGATCGTCTGGTTTTTCGTCAAGACGTATTTCCTTGTATTTGTCATCTTATGGTTCCGGTGGACATTCCCGAGGGTCAGGTTTGACCAGTTGCTCAACTTCTCCTGGAAGCTCTTGATCCCTGTATCGTTCCTCAATCTGCTCTTCACAGGAGGGTTGTTAAAGATATGAGGACAGGCCGATGAGTTTGACATCGCCGGGGGATATTGTTAAAGGCGCACTCTCCCTCCTGAGAGGCATGGGGGTAACCCTAGGGGCATTCTTTCGGCCCGCAGTGACCTGTCAGTACCCGAGAGAGGTCATTCAGATCACCCCCCGCTTCAGGGGACACACAAAACTCCTCGGTGATAACGAAGACCCTAACAAGACGCGGTGCACCGCATGTGGCGTCTGCGTGAAAGAGTGCCCTTCGAATGCCATTAGAGGAGTGGAGGGCATGAAGAAAGAAGGAGAGAAAAGGAAGACGGCGACAGGGTATATCCTCGATTTCAGCCTCTGCAGCCAGTGTGGTATCTGCGTGGAAGTCTGTCCCTTTGATGCCCTCGCCTTTTCAGCAGATTATAACCCCGTAGGAGTCACACGGGCGGAGTGCATCTATGACTTGGTGAAAGAGTACGAGAAGAGGAAGGATGTGAGATGATCATTGCTGAGGTCATATTCATCCTCGTGATCCTGCTTACCGCCGCGGGGACCCTGTTGACGGTGCTCTCAACCTCCTTGATCTACGCCCTCATCGGACTTGTGGCGACGATGTTCGGGATTGCCTGTCTCTATGTTTATTTGAACGCACCTTTTCTTGCGACCGTGCAAATCCTTATTTATGTGGGGGCGATATCGATCCTGATCGCCTTTGCGATCATGCTCGCAGGGCCCTATTCACGCAGACCCAAGGAATGGACCACGGTCACGAAGTTTTCCGCAGCTCTTTTCGTTTCCTTGTCTTCCTTCGCAATCATCGTAAAGATCGTATCATTAGCATTCCCTGTGAATGGGAAAACCGCTGCCATGGCCCTGTCGACTAAGGACATCGGGAGGTCGCTCTTCGACACGTTCACACTCCCTTTTGAGCTTATCTCCCTTCTCATTGTGGTGAGTATCATCGGTGCGATCATGCTCGCACTCTTTTCGAAGGGAGAGAAGTGATGGGACTCCTTTATGATAACCTCCACGTCTACCTCTTCCTCTCCCTCTTCCTGCTCGCTGCAGGAATCCTTGGAATACTGTACAGGAAGACCCTGATCGGCATGCTTATCTCCGTGGAACTCATGATGAACGGTGCCGGCCTGAACTTCGTCGCCTTGAACAGGTTTGTAGCTCCCGAGAATCCGTCAGGAATGACATTCACGTTGTTCATTATGGGGATCGCCGCAGCTGAAGCGGCCATTGCATTAAGCATCATTATTCTGATTTTCAGGAGATATAGACATATCGACGGTGAAGAGTTGAAGGAGATGAAAGACTGATCCATGACGATTGAGAGTGCAGCACCCCTGATACCGATCCTCATTGTCCTGGTCACCTCAATCCTCGTCATCCTTTCGAGGAAGCGACCGAACTTACGTGAGTTCTGGTCTGCAGCAGGTGCAGTGCTTACATTCATCTCTGTCGCAAAGATGGTCCCTCAGATCATGAGCGGGCAAAGGATTGTTTATACGCTTTCGACCATCGCCCCGGGTATCAACCTCAATTTCAGGGTGGACGCACTCTCCCTGATCTTTGGGATCGTCTCATCGTTTCTCTGGATATTGGCAACGTTCTATAACATCGGGTATATGAGGTCCCTCGAAGAACATGCCCAGACACGCTACTATACCTGTTTCGCCGCGGCAATTCTGGGGGCTCAGGGCGTCTCCTTTTCCGGTAGCCTCTTCTCATTGTACCTCTTCTATGAAATCATCACGATTTTCACCTACCCCCTTGTTGCCCACCATCAGGATGACGAGGCTTACGAAGGAGGGAAGAAATACCTCGTCTACCTCATGGGGACATCGAAGGGATTGCTTCTGCCTGCGATCGTGCTGGTCTATGTGCTCACAGGGACACTTGATTTCGCAGATAACATCACCTCTGGCATCTTCCGACAGGGTGTTGATAACCTCTGGGTGAGCGTGGCCTATGTGCTTTTTATCCTGGGTTTTGCAAAGGCTGCAATCATGCCCCTCCATAACTGGTTGCCTTCGGCAATGGTGGCACCGACCCCTGTGTCTGCCTTACTCCATGCCGTGGCTGTGGTGAAGGCGGGCGTCTTCTGCATCTCACGGGTCATGCTCTCCACATTCGGAATCGAGCTCTTGAAAAGCCTGAATCTTGGCATCGCCACGGCCTATTTCGTCTCCTTCACCATCCTCGCCGCTTCGGTGATCGCCCTCACGAAAGACGACCTGAAGGCCAGGCTTGCCTACTCGACGGTAAGTCAGCTCTCCTATATCGTGCTCGGTGTGGCGCTCCTTGATGCGTCCGCTGTCACAGGAGGCATCCTCCACATTGTCAACCACGGATTCAGCAAGATCACCCTCTTTTTCTGCGCAGGGGCGGTCTATGTTGCGCTACATAAGAAAAAGATAAGCGAAATGGAAGGGATCGGGTATGCCATGCCCTTCACCATGGGGGCCTTTGCCATCGCCTCGCTCAGTATGATCGGTGCGCCGCCGGTGGCTGGGTTTGTGACGAAGTGGTACCTCCTGAATGGTGCGCTGACGAACAAGGACCTCATCATCGTAACCGTCCTGATGGTGAGCACCCTCCTCAACGTCGGGTATTTTGCCCCGATTACCTATAAGGCCTTTTTTCAGGGGAAGAAGGACTCATGGAAACGAGAGGACGTAAAAGAGGCGCCCCTCATGATGGTGGTGCCGATTGTGCTTGCCGCACTCCTATCCATTGTCCTCGGTTTCTTCCCTGGATTCTTCACAGGGCTTATTGAGAGGTTGTTTTCATGAACATTCTTGGATATATCGAATTTTTGCGCCGCCACATGAAGACCCTGAAGTGGGTGCTCATGGTGTATCTCGTTGCACTCGTTCTCCTCGACGTGCTCCTCCATCTTGAAGAAGCCCCCGGGCACTTCTTCATTGATAGGATATGGGCTTTCTGGACGATCTTTGGAATCATAGGGTGTTCCCTGCTCATCAGGGTCGCTAAAGCCATTGCGCACCTATTTCTCTCAAAGAACGAGGACTACTATGGATAGGTGGGTTCACCCGGCACTCTTCTTCTTCTTAGGAAGCCTTCTACTGCCATTCCTGAAGGGCAAGGTGAAGAAGTTTTTCTTGCTCTTCATCCCGGCCCTTTCGATGGTCGATGTGGCGATGATGAAGCCGGGCATATACGGGAGCTACACATTCCTCAAGATGACCCTCATTTTCGGCCGGGTCGACAAGCTGAGTCTTGTCTTTGCATGGGTTTTTGTCATCATGGCCTTTCTCGGTGCACTCTATGCCCTTCATGTAAAGAAGGATGGGCATCACATCGCAGGATCATTCTATGTCGGGAGCTCCCTGGGTGCGGTATTTGGGGGCGACTATTTCACCGTATTTATCTTCTGGGAAATCATGGCCTTTTCTTCCGTCTTTCTTGTCTGGTACAGAGCGAATAAACGATCCATCGATGCAGGGTTCCGATACCTCCTCGTCCACATCTTTGGCGGCCTCTTATTCTTTACCGGGATGATGCTCTACTACTATAAGGTGGGGAACCTTCTCTTTTTGGCAAATCAACCGGGCAATGCAGGCCTGGCCGAATATTTGATCCTTGCAGGGTTTGCGTTGAATGCGGCAGTACTCCCCCTTCACGCCTGGCTGCCCGACGCTTACCCTGAGGCCACCGTGGAAGGGGCCGTCTTCTTATGCGCCTTCACCACGAAGACCGCGGTCTACGTGCTCGCAAGGGGATTTGCAGGGTTTGAGGTGCTTGCGATATTGGGCACGGCCATGACGGTCTACGGCGTTTTTTACGCGGTGATTGAGAACGATATGAGGCGGGTGCTTGCCTACCATATCATAAGCCAAGTGGGGTACATGGTCGCAGGGATAGGGATCGGCACTGCACTGGCAGTGAACGGGGCATGTGCCCATGCGTTCGCTCACATCCTTTACAAAGCACTCCTTTTCATGGGAGCAGGCGCAGTGCTTTACATGGCTGGCACGGCGAAGCTCTCCGAGCTGGGCGGGATGTATAAATGTATGCCGCTCACGATGATCTTTTATATCGTCGGTGCTGTCTCCATCTCTGGCTTCCCCCTGTTCAGCGGTTTCGTAAGCAAGTCCATGATCGTGGCCTCGGCCCATGAAGCGGGAAGGCTTAATCTCCTGGCGCTCATGGAACTGGCGGGGATCGGTACCTTCCTCTCCGTCGGTCTGAAGGTCACCTACTTTGCCTTTTTCGGGAAGAGGGAAACACCGGCCATTGCGGCAGAAGAGCCGCCAAAGAATATGCTCTGGGCCATGGGGATTACGTCGGCACTCTGTTTTATCATAGGGGTCTACCCTCAGGTGCTCTATGATCTTCTCCCCTTTCCTGTGGAATACCGCCCATATACAGCTTCACACCTCTCTGAGATGCTCCAGCTCCTCTCCTTCACAGGACTTGTCTTCTTCCTCCTGGTCAAAAAGCTTGTGCCGGAAGACAAGATCAACCTCGATATGGACTATGTATATAGAAAAGGGGGACGGCTCTTCATGAAGCTCGATGAGAAGGTATTCGCGGTGATCGACACCGTTTGGGGAGAGATCTATAGGACACTGGGTCTGAGAGTTCTTTTCAACGAGGCTGAATTCTTATATGGGTTCGACAAGAAAGTCATCGACGGCGTGGTTGACGGAAGCGCACTTTCCGTGAGGGGCGTTGGTTCGGTGGTGCGAAGACTCCAGACAGGGAGGATACAAGTTTACATTGGGTGTGCCGTGCTCATCCTCTTCCTTGTTCTATGGTTTGTAGTATACGGAATGTGAGGGAACGGTCGGTATGGATCAGTACCTCTTAATGAACACGCTCCGTTTTCCAATACTCTCAACCACGATCTTTTTGCCGCTGGTCGGGGCCGCCCTTTTCCTCTTCATGAAGAGCGCCAGGGCAGTACGTGTTACAGCCCTTCTCACCGCGATGGTCACGTTCCTGGTGTCGTTCATGCTCTACTTGAACTTTGACCCTGGAACCCACCTCTTTCAGTTCGGAGAGTTCAGATCATGGATCTCTTCCTACAAGATCAACTACGTCCTTGGAATTGACGGGATTACACTCTTTTTGGTACTTCTCACCACCCTTCTTGCGCCGCTCTGCATACTCTGTTCTTGGACTGCAATTACCCAAAGGGTGAAGGAATTCATGTTCTGCATCCTCTTGATGGAGGCGGCAATGGTGGGGGTTTTCTCAGCCCTTGACTTCGTCCTGTTTTACATCTTCTGGGAGGCAATGCTCATCCCCATGTACCTTCTCATTGCGATCTGGGGGGGTCCTCAAAAGGATTACGCTTCGATTAAATTCTTCATCTATACTCTCTTTGGAAGTGTTTTCCTCCTCGTTGCGATCATTGCCCTCTACCTCGCAAATGGAAGCTTCAGTATCCCCGGTGCGATGTTTCAAAATTATAGCTTTCCTTTCCAGTTCTGGGTGTTCTTGGGTTTTGCCATCGCCTTTGCGATCAAGGTTCCTATGTTTCCGTTCCACACATGGCTGCCTGCAGCACATACCGAAGCACCCACCGCAGGGAGCGTCTACCTCGCGAGTGTGCTTCTTAAGATGGGCGCCTACGGGTTCCTCAGGTTCTGTCTGCCGATAACGCCGAAGGCGAGCCTCTACTTCGCACCGTATATGGTGGCACTCTCGGTGATCGCAATCATCTATGGTGGATTCGTCTGCCTCGCCCAGACCGACATGAAAAAACTGATCGCCTATTCGAGTGTCGCTCATATGGGATTTGTGACCCTCGGTATTTTTTCGTTGGTGCTCATCGGTCTTCAGGGGGCATTGCTTCAGATGCTCAACCACGGGATTACAACGGGGGCGCTCTTTCTCTGTGTCGGCATCATTTATGAGCGGACCCACAGCCGTGAGATCTATGACAACGCAGGTCTCGGGAAGATTGCCCCGATCTATATGGGGTTCTTCGGCTTCTTCGCCCTCTCTGCATTCGCCTTTCCCGGGACGAATAATTTTGTCGGTGAGATCTACGTTTTAATCGGAATGTTCTCAAAGAGCAAGGTGGCTGGGTTCTTCGCAATCATTGGCGCAGTGCTTGCGGCTGCCTATATGCTGAGACTTCTGAAACAGGTGGCGTGGGGCAGAGACGACAGGAGAGCGATTCAAGACATGAACACAAGGGAGGTGGTGTACCTTTTGCCTCTGGTGCTCTTTGTGTTCTGGGTAGGCCTGTTTCCGAGACTCTACGTGTTGACAGCGGAAAAGACCCTCGCCCATCTCCTTGCTCAACTTCACACGGTGGGCCATTGAAAGGGTTGCCTATGTTGATATTGCCTGAGATAACCCTGTTATTCTTCTCTGTGTTCTTCCTTCTCGTCGCCGTGAGCAAGGCTAAGGCAACAATCGTATCCACCCCTGTGAGGGGGCTGTCCCTTCTCGTGCTTCTCGCTTCTGTCTTGAGCATCACGGGGTCCGGGGTGCTCTTTTCTGGCGCCTATCAGATGACTCTTTTCTCCCAGATCTTTAAGCTGCTTCTCGCCGCAGGTTTTTGCCTCGTGATCTTCATGCTTGATATTTCGGGTGAGATAGAGAAAGGGTTTTACGCAGAATACTTCATGTTTCTCTCCTTCTCCGTGCTGGGCTTGATGATGCTCTCGAGTGCGATGGAACTTATGACCATCGTTATTTCCCTTGAAATCTCTTCGTACAGCCTCTATGTGATCGTCCCCCTCAGGAAGGCCCAGACCAAGGTCCAACTTGAAGCATCCGTGAAATACCTTTTCTTCGGCGCGGTTTCGACAGGCATCATGCTTTACGGCATGAGCTACCTCTATGGGATTTCCCATTCCACCTTCCTTGCTGATATCATCACGGCACTTCCAAAGTTCACCAACAAGCCCATGATGGTGTTTGCCCTCATCTTAACTCTCACCGGTTTCTTTTTTAAGCTCTCCCTGTTTCCGATGCACTTTTGGGCGCCGGACATCTATGAAGGCGCATCGAATGCAACGACCGCATTTATCGCCACGGTCCCAAAGATCGCAGCAACGGCCGTTTTGATACGGATCGCGATGCTTGGCGTTTTCGGCTCTCCCGACTTCGCCAGTGTCCTCATGGTGCTCTCGGCCCTCTCCATGACCTTCGGGAACCTTGTGGGCCTCGTCCAGAAAGATATCAAGAGGCTTCTCGCCTATTCCGGCATAGCCCATGCCGGCTACCTCATGATGGGCGTGATCGCCCTTACGAAAAATGGGAATGCCTCTGCGATCTACTACATGGCGGTCTACCTTTTCATGAACCTTGGTTGTTTCTACGCGGTCATGCTTCTCTCTAAGTCCGGGGGAAATGTGATGCTCAACGACCTGGTGGGTCTCTCAAAGAGGGCACCGCTTCTCGGATTCATGCTCGCTGTCTCGGCCTTTTCACTCGCCGGCATCCCGCCTACAGGCGGATTTATGGGGAAGTTCTTCCTATTCACAAATGCCCTTGCACAAGGATATCTGACCCTCGTGATCATCGGAACCGTGAATACGGTGATCTCCATATTCTACTACCTCAACATTGTTAGGATGAGTTACACGAAGGAAGCTGTCGGGTCTGAGTCACTGTCACTGGCGCTTTCCTTCCCTCAGAAGGTGGTGTGCCTCATTTACATCGCCATCATCCTCTATCTGGGGGTCATGCCTTCCAGCCTGATGGAAATTTTCAGGGCCTCGATCACATTTTAAGATCTCTCCATTTTCATTGGAGATGATGCACTTTGTTCTAAGATCAATTCCACCTCGAAGGGATTTGCCGTTCAGTACCCTCTATCACTCGAATGCCCCTTGAAAGCTCTATATTTCTTATTCTCTCAGGCTAGGGTATAATCGTCTCCTTAAGACGAGCTGGCCCAAAGATTCATCGGAAGGTAATCTCAATGCCAGGCCATGAAAATCCTCGTTCGCCTTGGTTCATTCTCTGGATCGTTCTGCTAGCCAGTGTGGCAGCCTCGTTGAACCAGTTCAAAGTTCCTCCGGTTCTCCCTCTCCTCATGGATGCCTTTCAGCTACGGGCCGCGGAGGCTGGGTTGCTGATGTCCATTTTCGCCTTTACCGGTCTGCTGCTGGCTATCCCGGCAGGTTTCATATTCCAGAGATGGGGTTACCGGAAGACCGGACTGATCGCGAGCGCCTCGATTATTGGGGGTGCAACCATCGGAGCATTGACCCGCAACTTCGAAACTCTCCTCATAAGCCGTTTTATCGAAGGGGCGGGGATGAGCTTGATGTCTGTCGTTGCCCCTGCCATCATCGCCATTTGGTTTACTCCTGAGATACGCGGACGGGCGATGGGGGTGTGGGCCGTTTGGGTGCCCCTCGGTTCGACCGTAATGTTCATGATCGCACCTCTCTTGGCTCGTCAGTGGAGCTGGCAGGGAGTATGGTGGTTCGGGACCCTTTACGCACTCTCGGTGGGGATTCTCTACTTCCTTTTCATGAAGGGGACGGAACAGAGCGGCATCCCGAGGCCTGCAGTTTCACCTCACGGGCTGGCGGGGCGAGATCTGGCAGGCGTTTTTCGCAACCGTGATTTGTGGCTGGTTAGCCTTCTTTTCTGTTGCTTCAATTTTACCTTTATCGGTTTTGTTACATGGGTGCCCACATTCCTCCACGAAATACGGGGTCGATCTCTTGCCAACGCTTCCCTGGTAGTCAGCCTCGTCACCCTGGTAACCATGCTCTCCACTCCTCTGGCAGGCTGGATATCGGACAGAATAGGCTCTCGCAAGTGGATCTGCGTCATCCCCATGGTTCTTCTCATGCTCCTGTACCCGATCTTCTTCTACGTAAGAGGGGAGGGGATCATTGGTTTGGGTATTGCTCTGGGGTTCATCGCAGGGTTTGTTCCAACGGGGGTCTTCTCGGCAGGGATCGAAGTGGTAGGAGACGAAAGGCTGGGAGGGATGGCCATGGCCATCATCCAGATCGGCCAGAATGCAGGCATGCTGCTGGGGCCCCTGGTCCTAGGGTGGATGATTGAGTCTGGGGGGAGTTGGGCGATAGCTTTTTGGGCGCTGGCGCCTGTAAGCGCTCTAGGAGCAGCTGCAAGTGGGTTGGCGAGGGTCCGTTAGAGTCTCCGGATTGTGTCAATCCTATTCAGACGGAGGCTCAAAGGTGGACAGATTCGGCTGCAGGCGATTCGTTAAGCCTGATCAAAGGTGTATGGGGGATTTCTATGATATCGAAGATTAGGCATTTTCTGAATATCGGCATCTGGGAAATAAGGTTGACAGAGATCAATCCGTTCAAAGCGTTCCTCATTCGATGGTTACGAGTCTTTCTCTTCGCCTCTCGCGAGTTCTACCAGGATAAGTGCCCAGAGAGAGCCTCGGCTCTAACCTACTATTCCTTGCTTTCCATCGTTCCAGTGATCGGTTTGGTTTTCGGGATCGCAAAAGGGTTTGGCCTTGATAGAATTATCCAGAATCAGATCCTCCAGTTTGCTCAACGAGGAGGATGGCAGGTGGAAGTCGTCAACAGGATTCTTACCTTTTCGAGTTCCCTATTAGACCAGACGAAGGGAGGACTCATTGCAGGGGTCGGGGTTGTTTTTCTCTTCTGGACCCTGATCTCGATTCTCGGCAATATCGAAGGGTCCTTCAATGACATCTGGGAAGTTCGGAGATCGCGGACCTACATGAGAAAGTTCACGGATTATCTGGCCATCGCAGTCTTCACCCCGATCCTCGTCATCATTTCCAGCAGCTTCACTGTTGTGGCGGCGAGCCAAGCCAAACTCATCGTTCAGAAGATCGCCCTTTTGGGTCCGATCAGTTCTGTTATCTTCTTTCTTTTGAACATGCTGCCCTACGTCTCCATCTGGGTTCTGCTGACCTTGAATTACATGGTTCTGCCGAATACAAGGGTTCCTCTCCGGGCAGGCATCTTTGCAGGAATAGCAGCAGGAACGATTTACCAGATCGTCCAATGGATCTACATCAAATTTCAGATCGGAGTGGCCAGTTACGGAGCCATTTATGGCAGTTTTGCTGCTTTGCCCCTCTTTTTGGTGTGGCTTCAAATCAGTTGGATGATCGTGCTCTTCGGGGCAGAGATCGCCTTTGCTTATGAGCATGTTGAAACCTTCGGATTTCATCCGGATCATTCGAGAATCAGTATGTCTTCAAAGAAAGTCCTGAGCCTCAAGATATTTCATCTTCTGGTCAAACGATTCTCTCAAGGTGAAGTCCCCTTGAGCGCACACCAGATAGGCCATGCTCTGGCAATTCCGGTTCGGCTGGTTCGGCAACTGCTCAACGAATTAACTGGTGTAGGCCTGGTGATTGAGACGACCAAAGGGAAGGAGCACGAAGTCACTTTTCAGCCGGCCAAAACGATCGAAAATATTACGGTGAAACATACCCTGGATGCCATCGAACGCCATGGCGACACTTTTCTTCCCGTGACCCAATCAACAGAAGAGGAAAAACTTTCAGATCATCTCAGAAGCATTGCGGAAGCCGTTGAAAAGGCACCCGGCAATGTGGTTTTAAAAGACGTATAATTGTTACATCAAGGGATTAAAAAACGCTTGACCCCAATGAAGGATTTAGCCTATAGTGAAAGCGAATAGAGTAAATCCTGTACTGGGAGGTGATTATGCACCTGCTCGCTCGGTTGGTCATCAATATTGTTGCTATTCTGATTATTTCCTATCTTTTCCCGAGGGTCATTCGGGTGGAGGGCTTTTGGGCCGCACTGGTTGCTGCCTTTGTTTTGGGGATCATTAATGCCATCCTCCGGCCAGTGCTCGTTTTTTTCACCCTCCCGGTGACGATCCTGACTCTCGGACTCTTTCTTTTGGTCATCAACGGGCTCTTGCTCTTGCTGGTGGCGGCACTGGTCCCGGGATTCCAGGTTAATGGCTTTTGGGGAGCTGTGCTGGGATCCGTGCTGATCAGCATCGTTAGCTGGATGCTGTCCTGGTTTCTGCCTCGGTGATCACCTGAAGAGCAGTCTTCATGATTCGCTTCTTTGCTCCTCTGCGAGGGGTGACTTGACCCACCCGTTGTCCAGGTCTATCGAAATGGACTGCAAACTTCTTGAGCCGAACTGGGATATAAGTGAAGAAGACAAATGCAGCAAGATATTTAGATCGTCTGAATATTCCTTACCAATTGTGTGAGTACGATGTGGATGAATCGGATCTCAGCGCAGAGCGTGTGGCAGAAAAGGTGCATCTACCCTCCGAGCAGGTCTTCAAGACGCTGGTGGTTCACGGTGACAAGACAGGAGTTTTTCTTGCCTGTGTTCCCGGAGGGGCTGAGCTTGATCTAAAAAAGATGGCCGAGGTCAGTAGAAATAAGAAAGTTGAAATGGTACCAGTGAAAGAAATTCTCTCCCTCACAGGGTATGTTCGAGGTGGCGTCTCACCGATCGGTACCAAGAAACACTATCCTGTTTATCTGGATGAGAGCGCCCTGGGTTTTCCATTCATTTCCATCAGTGCCGGCGCGCGTGGTTCTCAGCTCTTTATTGAGCCAAAAAGGCTGTCAGACGTCCTGGAGGCGAGAATCGGTCCAATCAGCCAGGACAGGTGATATCAGGACAGGGCTCCTTATCTCCTCTTTTCTAAACCAGTTCCATTCCGTGCCCCTTTATCCTTGCATCCTCGAGGGAGGATACGCCATCTTTTGACTGGCCTGTCCCGATCTTAGCCGGGGGATGTCGCCCCGCAGGGACGAATGAATGGGACCAGACCTGCCTGCGGGAGGCAGGGGCTTGTCCTTGGGGGTCCATTGACATCAGGGAGAAGTTACATAAGAATAGTATCTGATAGAAGACCTCTATTGACACCGAAAGGAGAAACAAAAGATGATGGACCCCGCTAAGGACTCAATTGATCTGGGTGTTGTGGTCAGTGACATCAAGGCCAGCCTCCATTTCTACCAGGAACTCTTGGGGCTGAAATTCATAGAGAAGGTCCCTCTCTGGTTCGGAACGATGTATCGCCTCAGGTTCGGTACCAGCGATTTCAAGCTGATCGATCCCAGCACCCGGCCACCCAAGGGTCTGATCGGGTTGGAGAGCCAACTCGGCTTTCGTTATGCCACGTTTCTGATCAAGAATCTGTCGAGCCTTTGCAAGAAGCTTCAAGACAAAGGCATCATCTTCGAGATCCCAGAGAAGGAGGTTCGTCCCGGCGTCCGTATTGCGATGGTCAGGGACCCGGACGGAAACGTGGTGGAGTTTGTTGAGCGCAGCAAATAATCCTTCGATCTAACGATCCTTATCGTGTCCAAGAGTCGCATTGTTATTACTTGTGCAAAAGGAATCTCCTCCTACTTGAAAGAGGAAGTTCTCGACCTGGGTTTTCCTATCCTGTTTGAAGAAATATCAAGCATTGGGACGGAAGGCACCCTCGAGGATACCCTCAAGCTCAACCTCTTTCTTCGCACCGGGCAACGGGTCCTCTTCCTTCTAAGAGAATTCAGGGCAAGAGACCCCGAAGAACTGTACCATAAGGTCTTAACTCTTCCATGGGAGAACTACATCTTGGAAGGGAGTTATTTATGCGTGACGTCCACGGTGGATACTGAAACGATCAGGGATTCACGTTTTGCCAACCTGAAGTGCAAAGATGCGATCGTAGATCGTTTCTATCAAAGGTTTCGGAAGCGTCCGGACTCCGGACCAGAAAGAAAAGGGGTCGTGGTCCATCTCTACTGGAAAGGGGAACGGTGCCTTGTCTATCTCGACACCTCGGGCGAGCCCCTCTCAAAACGGGGATACAGGAAGACACCCGTAGAAGCGCCCATGCAGGAGACTCTTGCTGCGGCTGTCCTCCTAACTGCGGGATGGAAAGGGAATGGGAATTTCATCAATCCTATGTGCGGTAGCGGAACGCTCGCCATCGAAGCTACCCTGATCGCCCTAGGTCGAGCCCCGGGTTTATTAAGAGACCATTTTGGATTCATGCATCTCA
>Ga0113563_10000999_pt1 | contig 15271 bp, 5 predicted proteins | sample Mud3Dept3metaG_FD_80117 | JGI IMG/M metagenome (GOLD analysis project Ga0113563, IMG submission 80117) | Freshwater wetland microbial communities from Ohio, USA, analyzing the effect of biotic and abiotic controls - Mud 3 Core 4 Depth 3... | ecosystem: Environmental > Aquatic > Freshwater >...
TCAGGGAATCAGGAGATGCTTGGACTTATCGATCAGGCATTTGAATCCATGCAACCCTCAGCACGGATGGCAAACCTGGCACTTTTGTATAAACGTGACTGGGACGGATTCGTTGAGGCTACCAACTGGCCCTGCTGGTGGATCCAGAATTCTTTCGGACCATCATACGGTATGATGCCATTTCTTCAGGAACCCTATGCAACCTGGCTTGAACATTCACAGGCATTATGGTTCAGGCTTATGGGAGACGGGAAAAGAATAAACGAGAGGGGTGACATGGCTCCTGATGGTTGTCTTTGTGACGCAGCAGGAGTATATATGAATGGTGGAGAAACACTTGGCTTTGGAGATCCCAGGATTATTGGCAGATATACTAATCCGGTACTGGATGGAACTATACACAATGACCATGTCAGTTTCCGGCAGGGTGACGGGAAAGTTGATCTCCACGACTGGTTCATTGGGACAACTGCTGCCGGACTTATCCTTGAATCGGACAGATTACTGATCCGTCATGATCCGGACAAGGCAAGAGAACGTCTGCCGCAATTGCAAAGAGTTGCCGCTTTCCTCGATTCCCGACGAGATTCAGTAACTAACCTTTTAAAAGCAGGTCGTGCAACAAATCTGCTTGCCCCGGCATATAAGGGCTATATTAATCAGCATGGAATCCCGGAATTTGCTTATCTGACCGAGTTGTCTGTCAACTTTGCTGCCGGTCTGACCCGACTTGCAGAGGTATGTGACATGACAGGCAAAACGGATTTAGCTTCTGGTTACCGCCAGACAGCAGACAAAATTAAAGCTGCACTTCCTATGCTTATGGATGACGAAGGCTCCTTTATCATGTCTCTCGATCCGGATGGTACCAGACACGGAGTATTTGGCGCAGAAAAACATGGATATTTCGAAGCAACACCCAACCATGATGCAGTTTGCATGGGGGTCGTTGACGATAGCACTGCAAAACGCATAATTGCACGCATGGTCTCCATTCCCGGACTTGCTCCGCATGATCTGATCCTGCCTAACTACCCTTCATATGATGACCATTCCGGAGAAGGAGCAATGACTTACGGGACCTGGGTCAATGGAGGCCACTGGACCACCACACAGGGACGTATGAATATTGCCTGCATGCGTGTTGATGAATTTGAGCATCCCCTTAAATCATGGAAAGTCATACTGGCTTCAATGCAGGGATTCCGTGCAGATGCTCCCAGAAAGGAGCTTGGTGCAGTTGGCTGGTTTAACGGACGATTCCCTTTTGATATTGTTTATGACTGCTGGGGAGCTCCCGGGGGTTTATTACGCGGTTTATTCGAATATGACTACCGGGCAGATGGGCTAAGGATCAGACCGCACCTGCCTCCTGATATTACCAGCTACACTCAGAAATGGCCTGTAATGTTCGGTAGAACACAAATATATTTAAATGTAAACGGAACCGGACCTGTGAAATCAGCTGTTGCTGCCGGACATGAATGTTCCATAAATAATGGATGGATTGAACTTGATCCGGATGGGAACCCGGGCATTATATCTGTTGAAATCGTACGCGGTGATGAAAGTCCCGGCGTACAATGGGAGCCTCTCTCACCAAAGGTTTTGAAATTGCCTGATAAAAAGGAATTCTGGCAGATACCTGAAAAAGCTAATTCAGACGACCGGCATATTGCACTTGAGAAAGTTTATTCATTCTATAAGGAATTGGTAAGAGCAGGTTTTGAAAATAGTTATGAAGCTGCCCAGGCACGGGCATCTCTGGAGCTTCTTATGGCCAGGAATGAGAGAATGAAAATGTTGATTGACAGAAGCCTGGTAATTCCCGACCTTGGTCCGATACCTCCCAGTGATCAGGATGCAGTCAGCCTGAATTATTTTGAAAAAGCCAGGCACATTGCCGGGGGACTGGCTGACAGGCTGAATGGTTACTCGATATGGAATGAGCGTTCAGATCCGGAAATTGTTGCTATAGCCCGTAAAACAAAGCTGATAAAATAATAATTAAACAATTAATAATTAATCATGAAAAGACTACCAATTGTTCTTTTAGCTTTTTTGTTTTCAATCTCATGTGATCCGGATTCAAAGAATTTGAACCGCTACGAAGGTAAATTCTGTTCAGGTACGGGCGATGTTGATTACCTCCGCCTTATTGATGAATCATTTGGTTTTGTCAATCCTAATCCCGCAGTTCCAAATCTGTCAATGATCTATAATCCTGATTGGGATACTTTTGTTGAAGGTGCCGGCTGGGATGCCTGGTGGATCCAGAACAGTTACGGATTCTCTTATTCTGTTACACCATTTTTAAAGGAACCATGGTTTACCATCCTGCAGAACTCCTGGGATCTTTTCTGGAACAACCAGGGAGACGGCAAACGGATGGGAGATCCAGATTTCAAGGGTAAGCCAGGTGCTTTAATGGCGCTGGTAGCCCCTGATGGGAGCCTTGGCGATGCTGCCCGCCCTTCAAATATTATTTATAAACAGGGTGATGGTAATTTTTCGATCCACGACTGGTTCTATGAAGCTACTGCCGCGGGTATTGTAATGCAGACAGAAATCCTTCTTACCAGCCGCGAAATGAAGGATATCAAATATTATTTGCCAAAAATGGAACGGGCATGTGATTTTATCGAAAGGGTCAGGGATCCGCAAAATAATCTCTTCCTTGTCGGGCCTGCCTGCAATCTTCTGGCGCCAAGTTATGGAGGAGTCAAACAACCTGATGGAACTTTTGGTAAAGGATACCTGGCAGGTGTTTCGATCAATTATCTTGCAGCTCTTGACCGTATGGTCGAGTTGTATAAAATGACCGGTAATAAAGAAAAACTTGCAGAATATGAACGCCGTCAGGAGATTACACGCGAGTCATTGCCCCGGCTGATGACAGCAGCAGGCTATTTTGTCAAATCAATCGAACCCGGAGGCATTAAACATGGTGTTCTGGGGCAGAAGCAGTATGGTTATCTTGAGGGTGTTGCCAATGCTGACGCTGTTGCAATGCGTGTGGTAGATGACAAAACTGCCGAAGGAATCTATAAACAGATTGCTTCATTTCGGGAAATAAGGCCTTTTGATTTTCTGCTTACAAATGCACCAGGGCTGGATGATACATACAGGAACTGGGGAAGTACGGATCTGGATGGAATATTTAAATTCGGCTGCTGGGTCAACGGAGGCGTATGGGGAACTGTCGAGGGCCGTGCTATACTTATGTACAGCCGCCTTGGCAAATTTGAGGACATACGTCGTTCGGGCGTCCGGAATATGAAATGGTCCAAAGACATACGAATGGACGCACCATGGACACAAATGGGTGAGAATACCAGCAATAACTGGTATGACAAAGGTTTCTGGCTGCATGGTGAAGGGGTTGCTGTAATGGTTGATAACTTTGCCATTCCGGCTGCAACAATCCGGGGTTTATTCGACTACGATTACAAGTCAGACAGGCTTGTACTTCGTCCCCGCGTCCCGGGAACAATTACCCGATATACTCAGAAGGAACCGGTTCGTTTCGGAGAAAAGAGTATTTACATTTCCTGCATTAATGGCGGGCCACACGTAAAATCGGTCAAAATTAATGGCAAAAAAGTCAATGTTGTAACACCCGAAGAGGTGGTTCTTATGTACAGCGAATTGCCGGCAAAAGCACAGGTAGAAATTGTTACCGAAGGCGGCTGGCAAACTGAGGAAATTACAGCAGAATATCCTGTAATCCCTGCTCTTGTCATTGAGAATGTGCAAAATACGCAAAAATCTGAAATGCCGGATTCCTTGCAGAAACCTTTTGCCCTGCTTTCAGAACTGGAGAAAATACTGGTCAAAGAATCAGCTTCAGAATTTGATCGTTCATTTGTTGCTGCGGCGATAGAAACATTCAAATCTTACCATGACAGAACATCCCTGGAAGTGGGGCCGGGATATTTCCGTCCAATTGACGAACAAAGGAAGTTCGCAATGATAAGGTCATATGCAAAAGCTGCCAAAGGGATGTACCGTGGCGTTGAAAAGAGAATGGAAAAATACAGTCAGCAGGGTGACCAGGAAGAGAAGAAAATCGCTTCTTTTTTCTTTGAATTACAGAAAAAAATAATGAAATGATAACGAATTATTGCCGGTTAAGGTACTACTTTCTTTTTGGAACAACGATGCTCTCTCTACTGTACTCATGCTCATCGCCATTAAAAGAGTTGAATACGCATGATGGACGAATAAGTCGCTACAATGTAGTCTGGACTTCGCCCTCGAAAGATGCCTCCGGGGTAATGCCCATTGGTAACGGGGATATCGCTGCAGGTGTATATGTTATTCAGGATGGCGACTTGTATCTGCTGTTGGCTAAAAATGACGCTTACACGTACATGGGTGACATTTTCAAGACGGGTCGCATTCGGGTTTCACTCGATCCCAATCCCTTCAAGTCCGGAAAAGCTTTCAGGCAAACCCTGGATTTACCGAGCGGATCTATCCAGATTGAGGCAGATGGAGTCAAAATCCGTATTTGGGCGGATGCCAACCGGCCGGTTTATCACATCGAGATCAATTCGCCCGGAAAGGTCGCAATAAAAGCCTGTCCGGAGTTCTGGAAACGGTTCGAAGCCTGTGTTTTCAATACAACAAATTACTACACCCCTTCGGTTCTTTTACAACCCTCTGCTGAGCCTACACAGGATGTGAAGCTGGAGCGTAACGGTAAATTAATATGGTATTTCGCTGTTGGGAACAGAAGCGTCTACCACGACGACCTGAAGTATTACAATGTTGATCACATGGCAGAGAAGTTTCCTGATCCATTTCGGTTCAACACCTTTGGCAACCTTCTCGAATGTCCCGATCTTCAGTTGAAGGATGGCGAATTCATCGGTACAGGCAAGAGTATAGACATACGTATCCATGCACTGACCATGCAGACTCCACAACCCGAGACATGGATTGAGACAATCGAAAACCAGGCTGCCAGACCTGTTAATACAGAGGTAGATTGGAAGAATCATTGCGCATGGTGGGAAGATTTCTGGGACCGGAGCTGGATCATAGCTTCGGATCGGACAGTACCGGTGGAAGAACGTGGAAAACTCAATGGAGAAGCTTCACAGGCAGGAATTCGTGAGGAAAAGGATGGAGCGTCATTGGCCGCCCAGAGTTATAATGTATTCCGCTTCCTGATGGCCTGTCAGAGCCGTGGGAATGTCCAGACCAAGTTCAATGGAGGACTCTTTACTCAGCAACTGCGGGTAAAGGCCACAGATAAAAATAACCGTTCCGGAACCTTAATACCAATGAATGGTGACCTTCTCACCCATGAGGATGATCGCCTGTGGGGCCGACGTTTTACTTACCAGAATCAGCGGCTGCTATACTGGCCATTGCTGGCCAGTGGAGACTTCGATATTATGAAACCTTTTTTCAATTACTATTCGAACCTGCTTCCGGTGCGCAAGGCAATCACAAAAGCCTGGTTTGGTCACGAAGGAGCATATTACAGGGAGAACATTGAACCCACTGGCGCTGAGCGCGATTGCGGTATGGATGGTCGTCCGCCCCGGCGACTGCCGGGTCAGCCTGCAACCTTTTATCACGATTATTATTTCACCTCCGGGCTTGAAACAGTGGCAATGATGACAGATTACGTGAATTTCACCGGCAATGGTGCCTTTCGCGACAGTGTTCTGGTACCGTTTGCACGGGAAGTTCTGCAGTTCTTCGACCAGCACTATTCCCGCGGATCAGACGGCAAGCTCCGAATTGACCCGGGGCAGGTTGTTGAAACCTGGTGGTCCGCAGTCAACCCTTCCCCTGATGTTTCCGGCCTTAAGTTTTGTCTCGGCGAACTTCTGGATTTGAAAGCCGGCACACAGGAAGACCTGGGACACTGGCAAAAATTCCTTTCCGAAATCCCTGAAGTGCCAATGCAAATGGTTGATGGGAAAAAAGCTATTGCACCCGCTGAAAAATGGGATATAAAGCGTAATTCCGAGAATGGAGAACTCTACCCGGTCTTCCCCTTCCGGTGCTTTGGTCTCGGTTTGGGCTCAGAAGACATTGTTGACTGGACGATGAAACATCGCAGCGTTAAAGATGCCTTCAACTACGCATGCTGGACACAGGACCAGATCCACTGGGCCTTTGCCGGCAATGCCGCGGAATGCGTCAAAGGTCTGGTGCAGCGTTTCCGTAACGCCTCACCACTGTGCCGCTTTCCCGTTTACGGCAAAGAGGGCCCGGATTCCTGTCCTGACTTCGATCATTTTGGTGCAGGTTCAGTCGCTATTCAGAAGATGCTGGTACAGGAAGCAGACGGAAAAATTCTTCTCCTCCCGGCCTGGCCTGACAGCTGGGATGTGGATTTCAGGCTGCATCTGTCAAGTAAAACTATAATTACCGGTAAAGTGGAGGAAGGGAAACTTCTGAATTGGGAAATAATCCCGGAATCACGCAAAAATGATGTTATTGTTTATCAGCCGCAAAGTATATGAAAAAATCCGTGAAGCAAGTTTTCCTGCCAGTTTTCATTCTGGTGATGCTACTGCTTTTTTGCAGAGAAGAGGGTTATTCTCAGGGAGCTTTCAACTCTTTTGAAAGGGCAAAACTTCACCCGATTACGTATGACCACCCTGCAATAGATTTCTTTGAAGGAGCCTTGCTGGGAAACGGTGCAATGGGTGTTGTTGTAACAACCCGGCCTGACGCAATAGTTCTCTATTTTGGGCATAATAATATATGGGATATCCGCATTGCAGAAAATAACAGGGAGAAGATCGGAACATTTAAAGAAGTATTCAGTAAGGTTAAGGCAATTTCCGACACTTTATCTTTACTGAGCCAGGACCCATGGTATAGGGAGTACAGCATGATGGCCCAGGAAAACTACCGGAAACCTTATCCCCGTCCGTTCCCATGCGGTTCGGTGTTATTGGGTTTCGACCGCAGGAACGCAGAGATGATAGGACACAGGCTGGATATCTCAAACGGAATATGCGAAATCATCCTCAAGACAAAAGATCTGAAAGAGGTTAAGTTGCAGGTTTTCACAGATATGACCAGTGATAAGTTGTGGATGCGTCTGGTGGATCAGCATGGCAATCTTTGTGAAAATGTTTTCGATCGTATCCGCGTTATAATTGATCCGTCAACTCCCGCTGAATTCCCGAGAGCGGAGGCAGAGGAAGAGTTATCAAAAGGGGTGCTTGCATTCCGTCAGATTTTACCATATGCGGAACCTGAAAAATATGATCTGTTAAAAGGAGATCCGAAAGATAAAGCCTTCCGTCTGATAGCAGCCATTAACGGCTCTCTGGAGAAAACTCCCGGAATCGACCGGAACAGAAACATACAAGAGATATCGAAACTTGAGGGTAGTTTTAAAAGAAAAGATCAGTTAATAGGATGCATCACTCTTCAGGAGGGATCCAACAAAGATTTAACTGTCGATTTGTCAGCAACCACACCACCCCTGTCCGAAGACCTGGTTACTTCTATGGATAAAAATATCCGGATCTGGAAGGAGTACTGGAGCAAATCGGGAGTAAAGCTGAGCGATCAGTTTCTGGAAAGGATGTGGTACCACAATCTCTATTTTCTGAATTGTGCAACAAAGGATGAAGCCACCACACCAGGAGTATTTGCCAACTGGATGTACAATACTATTGGAACAGCCTGGCATGGCGATTATCACATGAATTACAACACCCAGCAACCATTCTGGGCAACTTTCTCGAGCAACCATCTGGAGAAGAACTTACCCTATGTCAACCTTATTGAATTCCTGATGGATGTCAGTACACGCTGGGCTAAAGAGTATTACGAATTGCCAGGTGCTTATTTCCCTCACACCTCTTATCCCGTGGATATGACCATGAATCCTTACCCTGTTCCTACCTGGGGATGGGAAGTATGCGAGACACCATGGGCAGTACAGGGATTATGGTGGCATTATCTCTATTCCGGAGATACTGAGTATTTAAGAACCAGGGCTTATGGTCCCATAAAGGCGGCAGTTGAATTCCTGATAGCTTATATGAAAAGACCCGAAGCAAGAGGACCTCAGTGGAATGATGACAGATACCATATTTTCCCGACTGTACCTCCGGAATTGTACGGGTTGCGGCCGGGATTCAAATATAATTATGATTGCAATGTAGACCTGTCGCTGACAAAATTCATCTTCAAAGCTTATATTGAGGCCACCAGAGTATTGAACCTGGATGTAAAGGAGAGAGTGTTGCTCAGGGACATTAAAGATATTTTATCACATTTTCCAGAGTATCCCACCGCTATTTCGAAGGAAAATGGAAAGGTTCTTGTATCAGTACCGGAAGAACACGCCCAGGTTGTCTATAATGTCCCTAATGCACTGTTTACTGTCTTCCCTGGCGAAGATCATGGACTTCATTCAGACCAGGCTACAATGGAAATCCTGAAGAACACCTGCCGTAATATGCAAAATGAAGGAGGTAATGATCTGGTGTTTATTAATTTACAGGCAGCCAGGATTGGAATGCTGGATCTCGAACGGTTTAAACGCCAGGTAAACTATTGCCTGCTCCCAAATGGTACTGCTTCAGACCGGGTAATGCAGGTCCATGGCCGGTACAATGATATGACCAATTATGGTTATCTTGATAAAATGGGGATTTGGATAGAAAATTTTGCGTTACCTGTTGTTGTCAATGAATGCATGATGCAGAGTTATAATGGAACTATCAGGTTATTTCCTAACTGGCCGATGGATAAGGATGCCGAATTCCATAACCTTCGTGCAGTCGGAGCATTTCTGGTAAGTGCGTCATTAATCAATGGTAATGTGAATGAAATAAAGATTGTAAGTGAAGCCGGAGGATTATTGAAAGTCATATTACCCTGGAGTGAAGGGGCTTCAATTAAAACCAATAATGGAGTTCAGTCCCTGACATCAGCTGTGGTTGAGCTCAAAACTGAAAAGGGGGAGATCATCATGTTAAAACCATATTAAGTGCAACATAACTATTCCTCCGCAAAAAGCTTTACCGGTCCCAGCAAACCTGAACTGACCAGTGGTGAATCTTTTGTAAAATAATTCCACGTGGTGAAACAATACCTGTTCTTCGACGGACGGGTCTGGTTTTTTATAAACCATTCGGGAAATTGCTTCAACCAGCTGCCTGATTTATAACCACTGTAACATGGGGACCATTCAGCATCCGGTGGTTCCTGTTCATCCCCTATCAGCCTGTTTGCCCATACATTCGTTATCTCAATCTCAAGTTTGTTGCCTTTCTTTTTCAGAATGGAGGCGGGCAATGTTACACTCCATGGAGCAGTCCATATCACACCAAGATCCTGTCCGTTCAACCTCACCCTGGCAATATGTTTAACAACTCCGAGATCAAGGTACAATTTTGCCCGTTTACCCAATTTCTTTTTGGAGGGGACGTTAAATACAGTTTCATAAGTGGCTGTACCACTGTAATACTTAATACCGGGTTCCGGCCTTTTTATCCAGTCCTCCAGGAATGTAAATGTAACCGGCTCAGCAGGGCCACCCCAGACTGGATCAAACATAACCTTCCAGGGACCTTCTATTGCCGATATTTCTTTTGTCGCCGGGGTATTGCTTTTCATTCCGGAATTTCCCCTGTTAACTTTACTACGAAATACTATGAAAAAGCTCTGTGCATCATCAAATTTTAAGGGGATATTAATTTCTTTACCCGAATCCTCAAATTCAGGAAGATTCTGCATTGTTCCGTTAACAGGATCCCATAATTCAGGCTGCATACCTGAATTACTGAAACTGCAGGTTGCACTGCCTTTTTTATGCGAGGTGTTGGCTATAAAATAGATCTCTTTATCATCCATCTTCCTGTGAATGTGGTTGATTATAATATTACCCTCAGATCCTTTAATAGTGAAATCATTCTCGGGTTGATAAATTTGTCCCCATTGCAGCAGAGCCTGGCATCGCTGCCAGTACTTCACCATGGCTTTACCGGGTTTCCACCATGTCTGTGTCCGGTCCATATGGCTGCCCCACTGGCCCATGGTTGCCCCCGGTTTGTAACGATCATCCCATGGCTGATGGACAAAACGGTGAATAATAAACCGGTTAACTCCGGCGCAAAAAGCCCCGTCGCCAATTGGTTTAAACCATACCGGCGATTCGGTCCATTTACTGTATTGAGGCTGCCCCGTAAAAGCTTCCGCTTCAATAAGATTCTTCCCTGCTTTTCGTAATGCTGCTACGGTCGGATCAAGTTCATACGGATGATATACACCTTTATCTGTCCAGAATTCGGTCATAACATTATGTACAAGCGGCATTATTTCATCATTGTTCCACGGTCCGCCATATGGCTCACATAAAAAGGTCAGGCGGGCGTCAGTCAGTTTCTTTGATACTGTTGTGTAATAAACATCCCTGTAAAGGTCTTTTATTGTTTCATTAAAATCTTTCCTGAATCTGAGCGAATCTTCTGTGCTCCCGATTCTCCTGCCTGCAAAAGTCACAAGGTAAGGAGTCAGGTCATATCCCCTTCTCCTTAGAAATTCTTCCGGCATTTTTGGTGTCCATGTTGGCATACCAGCTTCATAACTGTCAAAATGGACATGTGTGAATCCCGTACCTATAAGATCACCCAAATGCTTCCGGATCTCTCCAATTACATGGTCCATGTGGAAATCAACTGCTTTCTGGCTCATTTTATCGCATTCAAGGCCTGATGCCTGCCATTGTGCAGGAAAAATAATTGCCCCCTTGGTTGTATGTCCGAATCTGTATATTTTCCATTCACCCGGCGGGGCATCCCAGATCAGATTTCCGCTGTCCTCCATCTTACTGTTTAAATTTATCACATCCTTTTCAGTAATCATCCCAGTTGAAGGTACAGCCAGAACAGCAATATCCTTATAGTATGTTTTTCGTGCAGGGACAACTGGCCTTTCTTCCTCACCTGTCTCCCTGTTATATGCAGGGAAGGGATGATTAGCCCTGGGATCGACCTCAGGACGTTTGAGTGTCAGTACAATCCGGTCATTACCTGTTACAAGCTGCTCTGACCAGCAGATATCCTGCATTGAAAGTTCGGGGGTTATCCATGTACCGCCGCTTGTTTCATATCCCGGGCAGTTGAACATGCCAAAATCCATTCCCAGACGTTTCGACTCCTCTGCAGCAAAACGAACCATATCCCACCATGGTTCGGTCCATGATATTATTTCAGGTTCGTGACGATTGCCAATTTCGGCTGACAATGAGGTAGTTATGTCTGCAAGACTGAACATGGTCGTCCTGCTGAATCCGGCTTCTTTCAGAGTCTCCAGATCCTTTGTGATTCCTGCCCTGCTCAGGTTTGAACCCATCCACATCCACAAAACGCCGGGTTTTGCATTTTCAGGAGGATTGATGAATACTTCTGCCGGATCAGCTTGTGAAACAGATGGATACTTTACAACCAGCTGAGCTTGAATAAGAAAAGATAATGAAGTAATAATTGACGTTACAATTACTTTTAAGCTTTTCATTATGTATATAATTGACGTAATTAAAGTATTATAGTCTCAGCCCGTCGGGGATTTAAAATTAACAGTATTTAAAATCCGGATGTTGCATTATTATATACAATTACATCTTCTGATCTTGATTCAGGAATAACTTTCAGTCTTTTTATTTCTCCTTCTCTGAAGCTACATTCAATTGTGGTATTTTCAGGAGCATGAATTTTGAAATTCACATTCCAGTCTTTTGGCCAGGCGGGGAACAGTATTATCTTATTTCCAATGGTTTGCACAAGCATCTCCTGCAGTCCAATCATGCCTGAGCCTCCCCAGTTATGGTCAGGTACCCAATCATGTCCGGGTCCCCAGAATGTAGGGAAACGCCGTTCACTGTCGCTGAGTTTTTTTGTATTATATTCTGCTGCTTCTTTTGTCATTCCCATCCGGGCAAAAAATATCCCATCCTGATGCCAGCTTTGTACCTTACCTTTCCTGAATTCCGGTGCATGCAAATAGGTATTTTTGAATATCCGGATTTCTTCATCATTAATATTAAACCGGTTGAATGGAAATAATGGATAGAATTGGGGAAGTTCCTGATTACTTTCCTGTAACCATTCATGAGCGGGATTGATGATAGTCATTCCTTCGACTTCATTAAAAGAGTAGTCAGGAATTCTGTTTAAAAAACCTTTATAATACTCTTTTTCTGAGATGGAGATATATTTTTCGTCTAATTCCAGAATACTTTCCAGACAAGCTTTTAATCCCGCGATAAGATCACTGGGATTTTTTGCCCCTCTGTAAGATTCGCAGGATGTTGAGGGAAAGATTACCAGTTTCCCGTTTTCATCAAGCATTTTCCCATTACGCATTTTCTGCCTTATTTGATAATGATTATCAAAGAATATTAGTGCTGATTTAATGAATGGCATATATTTCGAAATGTCAGCCCCTGTAAAACGGTGATATTCCAGAATCATATAAGCATGTTCAATCTGTGATTCCCAATGATATGAGATCGAAGGATTTGCCATAATACCTTTCTCCACAGGTTTTTCATACCCGCCCAGGCCAGTTATCCCCGGATCACCGAAAGGGACCTCATCACCGCGTATTCTGTATGTTCCGTCTTTCCAGCCCCAGCCGGCACCTAAGGCGAGTCCGGGTACACCGGTATATTCACTGTAGACAGCTCCTTCATGACTGAAATGAGTCTTTACTCTTGCAGTTGCACCCGGCAAGCCTTTGCGATACAATTCAAACTGAGGCAATATAGCATCAAAATCACCTGACTTAAGCATCGGCCAGTAAAGAAGTCTCTGATTTTGAGCAGTAAAAACATCACCTCCCCATGCCCGCCAGTCCGGATCAAAAGGATAATTTTCTGCTATCAGATACGGATCGAATGTAAGATTTCCTCCGTTGAATTTTGTTGGATACTCACCAAAAACATTGCAGCCAAGCTGATATCTGAATAACTGATAATTCCTGCCCATTTGCCATGCTGGATTATTATTATCAGGATTCTCCTGAAATATTGTAATATAGCTCCTGTCCCAGAATTTATGCCACCACTCAACTGTATTTTTGAATGATTTTTTATTGTTTTTTACCACGTCATTTGATATCTCGCCCAGTTTTTCTTCCCACTGCTCAAGTGTTTCTGTCTGACCGATATGTGTTGTAATAAAAAGCCGGTGTTTTTCAGAAGCTTTTCTACTTCTTATTATCCACGATTTATAGGGAGTAATAATATACTTACCTGAATCGGTGCCAGCCGGAACAAAATCTCTTCCAGATAATAGTCCTCCGAAAGTCCGGTTCTTTATATCATCAGGAATTGAATCCCTGCTGGCTTCCAGTCCTTGTTGCTTTATTAATACATCAGGAATCAGCTTGTCTTCCGGATTTCGGTGATAAAAAAGGATACCTCTCTCAGTATGCATAATAATATCACGGGTCTTAATGACCTTACCAGGAAATCCTTCAAGGTGAAAGCATCCAAAACGTTCACGTCCGGATGCAATGGGGTTGAGTTCTTTATCTTCTGTACGCCAGCTTTCATAAGCTGCCGTTACCTCAACTGGCTTATCTGCTTTTATATCAACATGAATAACCGGATTGTTAACTTCTACCCAGAGGTTAATTTTTACGTTTATTGAATTAACATTTTTTGTCCCTGCAGATTTTATCTGAATGTAACCATCTTTCAGGATCAGTTCCTGTCTGAATGAGGAAGAATGTTTAAAAGGATTGGGGGAGAGCTTTATTCTTACCCTGCCCAGTTTAAGATATTCACCATTCTCACTGAGGCTCCCGCTTCTTTGAAAATAAAACAGCAAATCTCCGTTTTCGACCCAGACATTACACCCAATATCACCTCCTCCCAATGGCATGGATTCTGAGGAATTTTTACTTTGGGATTGCCATACAATGTTATACTTATCCAGCCAGGTAAACTTTTCAGAACCGTTAATGATCTGATATCCAATAATTGCAATTAGAAATATTGTAAATAACGTAACAGTAATCTTAGAAACTTGCTTCGCCATTAAATTAAATTTTGTTTAAATAAAACTGATTTTTTTATTCAGATATTGTTACTCCCTTTCAGAACTGCCGGATCAAAATTAAGAAAATCCGGTGGAAGCTTCTGCAAACTCAACGGAATAATAATTGTTATATTTGCAGATTAAATTTCTTCCAATGAACCAGGGGGAAAGCCTGCTCTTCAAATTGTCCACTCCTGAAGATCTCAGGAAGCTTGATCCGGCCGAACTTGTAAGGGTAAGTGCCGAGCTCAGGCAATTTATTATTGATGAAGTCAGCAGTAATCCCGGCCACTTCGGAGCAAGCCTCGGTGTTGTTGAATTGACTATTGCCCTGCATTATGTTTTCAACACTCCATACGACAAGATTATCTGGGATGTGGGTCATCAGGCATATGGGCATAAGATACTTACCGGAAGGCGTGACAGGTTCGCCACAAACAGGAAATACAAAGGGTTAAGCGGCTTCCCGAAAATGGATGAAAGCGAGTATGATGCCTTCGGAACAGGTCATTCATCAACCTCGATATCCGCCGCTCTTGGAATGGCAGTAGCTGCCAGGCGGAAAGGAGAAAAAAGACATGTAGTTGCCATCATCGGCGACGGCGCTATGACTGCGGGAGAGGCTTTCGAAGGACTCAACAATGCAGGTATTGCAAAATCAGACCTGCTCGTAATCCTTAATGATAACAAAATAGCTATCGATCCGAATGTTGGAGCCCTCAAGGAATATCTTCTCGATATAACCACCAGTAAAACATACAACAGGTTCAAGGACAAGATCTGGAACCTGCTCGGTAAGGTCAATAAACTTGGACCGGATGCACGCACACTGGCCGCCCAGCTCGAAGCCGGGTTCAAGAGCACATTCCTCGACAGAAGCAACCTTTTCGAAGGTATGAATTTCAGATACTTCGGACCAATCGACGGACACGATGTTATGCACCTTACTGAAGTCCTGAAGGATCTTAAAAGGATACCGGGACCGAAGCTGCTTCATTGTCTTACTGTCAAAGGAAAAGGCTTTAAGCAGGCTGAAGAGCACCAGACTGAATTTCATGCTCCCGGCAGATTTAACAAGGAAACCGGGGAATTAATTATTTCGGGAAAAGAATCTGCTCCCCCTCCATACCATATAGTGTTCGGCAAAACGATCCTTGAGCTTGCCAGAATGAATGAAAAGATAGTCGGTATCACACCTGCAATGCCCTCCGGCTGTTCATTATGCATTATGA
>Ga0113563_10001000_pt1 | contig 15269 bp, 13 predicted proteins | sample Mud3Dept3metaG_FD_80117 | JGI IMG/M metagenome (GOLD analysis project Ga0113563, IMG submission 80117) | Freshwater wetland microbial communities from Ohio, USA, analyzing the effect of biotic and abiotic controls - Mud 3 Core 4 Depth 3... | ecosystem: Environmental > Aquatic > Freshwater >...
ACATGACGCTTATTGACCCTGAAAAGGTCACTGTTGACGCGGCCGTTAAAGTTGCGTTAAGCTCCAAAAACAGCGGCACCGCTGCCATAATGATTGGGGGATCAACTTTTATTTCTCAAACTCACCTCGACGAAGTCGTCAAAGCCATTAAAGACGCCGTTAATCTCCCGACGATCCTTTTCCCCAATAACGTCACAGGCATAAGCAGTCACGCAGACGCCATCTGGTTCATGTCTCTGCTAAACAGCGTAGACCCCTACTTCCTTATCGGCGCCCAAATCTTGGGGGCTCCGCTGGTGAAGAAATTCAAAATTGAACCACTCTCCATGGGCTATGTGATAGTCGGCGAAGGGGGCACCGCAGGTATAGTGGGAAAAGCCATCACCGTTCCCTACAACAAACCAGAACTAGCCGCGATTCATGCACTCGCAGGGCAATACCTCGGTATGCACTTTATTTATCTTGAAGGAGGCTCAGGAGCATCAAACCCTGTTCCACCCGAAATGATATACGCCTCCAAAAACTTAATCGAAGTTCCATTAATTGTGGGCGGCGGTATCAAAACCAAAGAACAAGCGATTGCCGCGGCTTCCGCAGGCGCAGATGTTATTGTGACGGGTAACCTCACGGAAACCAGCGACGCCAACGAGCGCATATCACAGATAATCTCAGCCATCAAAGGCGTCAAGCACTAATTTCTTGCTTAGCTGTTTCTGTTTCTTTTTAGAAAGCCAAAATAACCTATCCTTCCATATCTTGCAGGAGAACTGTCCCTTGAACATCAGCAAAGGCTATCAAAATTACAAAGAAACCATGGAGCGCCAACTCAAGGAGCTATACGAGGTCAGCGACAGAGCCAGATCAAAAGGATTAGACCCCGCGCTGAAAACTGAATGCATCGTAGCCCAAGACATTGCTGACTTAGTGGAAGGTCTCGTTGGACCCAAAGGCGTAGCTTTAAGCATCCGCGAGTTAAGCGCCAAGATACCGCGGGAAGAAGTCGCCTTCAAAGTAGCACAACAAGTCGCCCAAGGCAAATTCGCCGATACTCCACAAACCCCCGAACAACTAGCTGAGCAAGCGATTAGGACGGCTCTTGCCATTTTCACTGAAGGCTTAACGGCAGCGCCGATTCAAGGAATCGCCCATGTAAAAATTAAGGCTAATGAGGATAGAACCCGCTACCTCGCTGTTTACTTCGCAGGGCCAATCCGTTCTGCAGGTGGTACCGACCAAGCCTTAACGTTGGTGGTGGGTGACTATGTGCGTCGAGAACTCGGCTTGGATAAGTATAAACCGACAGAAGAAGAAGTTTCCCGTTTTATCGAAGAACTCCGCCTCTACGAGCGCTCAGTGGGGCGTTTCCAGTACCACATCCCCGACGGGGAACTCCGCAAAGTCCTCAACTTGGTTCCTGTGGAGTGCACTGGAACTGAATCCGACCCCGTTGAGGTTTCGTCTTACCGCAACTTGGAGCGGGTTGAAACCAATCGTGTCCGAGGCGGAGCGTTGCGAGTTATCAACGACGGTATAGTTGGGCGCGCTCTGAAAGTCTACGTTATAATTGATAAGCTGGGTTTTTCAGGTTGGGAGTGGCTCAAAGACTTCAAGAAGAAAACCGAAAAGAAATCCGGAGGTTTCATGGATGACGTCATCGCAGGACGACCGATTTTCGCTTTTCCATCAACCAAAGGCGGTTTTCGGCTACGTTACGGCAGGTCACGAAATACTGGGCTATCTGCAGTAGGAATTCACCCCGCCACCATGCTTGTGGTTGAGGGGTTCCTAGCTGCAGGCACCCAGATGCGCCTCGAACTCCCCGGTAAAGGAGGCGTCACTATGCCCGTGGACAGCATCGAGAAACCCGTAGTGCTACTCAAAGACGGCTCGGTCGTGCGGGTTTCGCTGGAGAATTTTTCATCTGTAAAAGGTAAAATCCAAAAAATTCTTTTCTTAGGAGACATGCTCATCGACTTCGGCGATTTTCTCTACTGCAACAAGGCGCTTCCGCCATCGGGGTATGTGGAGGAATGGTGGTCGAAAGATTTAGCTAACGCTGTTTCAGAGAAATTCGGCGGCAACTACAAAGAAGCTGGGGCAGCCTGCAAAGTACTACCAGAAACACTTGAAGGGTTTGTACTTTCTCCATTCCAGAATAAACCAACTACAAATGAAGCTATTACAATCAGTCAAGTGATAGGAGTGCCTCTGTCGCCCAACTGTCTCTTTTTCTGGACAGGATTATCGACTGTTACTGAAGTTGATGTTTTACGGAATTGGCTTGGTTGCTGTGAAATCACCTCCGAAGATGGTGTCGCCTCCAAAATCACAGGAGCGGCTAGTGATGATGCAGTAAAGACTCTTCGGAAAATTTTTGTTCCATACAAAATTGTGGATGGCAAAGTTGTGCTGTCAGGCGAGGACGCGGCTGCATTAGCTTTCACTCTTGGTTACGGTACTCCTCGGCTAGCCGAACCACTTCAGGTATCTTCGGTTTTAGAACTGCTGAGCGTGTTGTCAGGTGTGCAGGTCAAAGATAAAGCGCCAAGCTACGTGGGAGGACGCATGGGCAGACCAGAGAAAGCCAAGCACCGCGAAATGAAACCGCTTGTGCACGTACTTTTCCCGGTTGGTTTGAAGGGTGGCTCCCACCGGGACCTGATGGAAGCGGCAAAACAGGGGCCCGTCTTCGTTGAGTTAGTTAAACGCAAATGCCCCAACTGCAAGAGCTACACAACAAAAATAGTCTGTGATGCCTGTGGAGTGGAGACAGTTCCTGAGAAAAGTTGCCCCCGATGCGGTAGACCCGTTAAAGATGTTGGGTGTGCAAACTGCAAATCCGACGGAGTGCTGTATCATCGGCAACCAGTCAACTTTAGAGAAATTGTGGAGTCCGCGTCTAAAACTCTGGGTTGCCAGGCGCCTAAAATGTTGCGTGGGGTCAAGGGGTTAACCAACGCTGACAAAACCCCTGAAAACATTGCCAAAGGCATCTTGCGGGCGAAGCATGGGCTTTCTGTTTACAAGGATGGCACCATACGGTTTGACGCAACAAATGCGCCGCTGTCGCATATTACTCCTGCTGAGATCGGCACCTCGATTGAAAAGATGCATCAAATGGGGTACTTGACTGACACTTATGGCAAGCCCTTGACTAACCCCAACCAAATCTGTGAGCTCAAAATCCAAGACGTCGTAATTCCTTGGAGTGCAGGAGAATACTTCGTGCAAATAGCCGCCTTCATTGATGAGCTCTTAACAAAAGTCTACAAACTACAGGCCTTCTACAATGTCAAGAAAGGCGAAGACTTGGTGGGGCACCTGTTGTTCGGTTTGGCGCCTCACACTTGCGCTTGCATCTTGGGCAGAATTGTTGGTTACACTGACCGCAACGTAATTTACGCACATTCGGTTTGGCACTCGGCGAAACGCCGAGACTGCGACGGCGATGAAGACGCAATAATGCTTGCCCTAGATACATTGCTAAACTTCTCACGGATTTTCTTGCCTGCCCAGATTGGCGGAATTATGGACGCCCCAATATTGCTAATTCCCTTTGTGAACACTAAAGAGGTACAGCGGCAAGCCCATGATTTCGACGTCAGTATAACTTACCCTTTAGAGTTTTACAAGAAGACGCTTGAGAAAGCTGACGCCAGCCAAGTAAGTGCAATCATGGATATAATCAGCCACCGCCTAGGCACAGAAGCCCAATTCGAAGGGTTCCAATTCACCACCCCCTGCAGCAACATTAACCTTGGCAACGCAAACAGCAGCTACAAGGAATTCAAATCTATGATTGACAAACTCGACATGCAACTGGAGTTGGGGGAAAAAATTGACGCGGTAGACGCAAGAAAAGTCGCCCTAAAAGTTCTCAACACTCATTTTATGAGGGACATCGCCGGAAACATGCGGGCCTTCTCCACCCAGGGCTTCCGATGCAAATCCTGCAATAAAAAATTCCGCCGCCTCCCCCTCAAAGGCAAATGCCCATTCTGCGGGGGCCAGTTGACGCTTACGGTTTACCGCGGCGGCATTGAAAAATACCTTGTTGCAGCGCAGCAGCTTGTCGACAAGTACGGGTTGCCCAAATACTACACCCAACGCATGGAGCTCATCAAAGAGGAGCTAGCCGTAATGTTTGACAACAAAAAACCTAAGCAAGCAAAGCTCTTTGATTTCACATAGCATAAACTTTTCTACGAGACCGCAAAATAAGCTACAGAGGGAAAGAAGCATCAAGCAAACCTGGCATCCTAACGCATACCTAAAACAAATCCGCAATGTCCAAAGCGGGCTCTCGGCTAGGACTAAACTTTTGGTGTTGCTTGATGCTCAAGGACTTAGCGCTGCCAAACTTGCAGGGCAATCAGGGCTTTCATATTCAGTTGCGATGCATCATCTGTATCTTCTAAAAGAGGAAGGAACTGTTGAGCGCAGGGGCAGTAGGCGTTATGTGTGGCTGTCGACCGGTTTGGGTCAGAAACGGCTCAGCTAAAACGTGCATGCACACGGCGAGTTTAGGCATTTGGGGCATTTGTGGGGGTACTTGTCTAAGGCGGCTTTTTCGAGGTCTATACCCTTAATGTTTGCCAGTGACGCGAGCCAGGCCATGACGTCAGCAAATTCTTTTTCGGTGGCTTCCCGGTCACTGCCTTTGAGTTCTTCGCCTAGTTCTGCGACTTCTTCAACCAACCAGTTAAACGTGCCGTATATACCGCGTACCATGTCGCGTTTGTAGTAGAGGTGTTTCATCATTTCTTGGAATTGACGAATTTCCATTATTGGTCACTGGGAAAGGTCGCTTTTGGAGGCTATAAGGGTTTAGAGGGGTTATTTGTGTGTTTAGTTGATGCTTTTGTATACAAGTACTAGAAAACGCTGAGCTGAGAAGGCTCTGGTGATTATTACTTTCCGTAGAGAGTCTGCATTTGTTTGTTTTCTCCTTAAGTTTGGGCCAGAGTCTCTGCAAACTCTTTCTGAAAACATCTGTTTCTGTAAATCATATTTATTCTGTTTTTAACAGTTGCAGAGTGTGAAATTCTAAAACCCTCCCCCAATCTAAAGAAAAAAAAGAACTTTCAGATTGGAGTTTGGTTGTTTTAAAAGGACCTGGCACCCAACAACTACTAAACAAAAACAAAAAAGAGCAACATTGTGGCGTAAGATTAATTAGTTTAGGCGAAGATTAGGCATGTGCTCAAAGTAATTTAGGAACGCGAAAACTTATGGGTATGCGGAAAAAAAAGAAAGACACTGGCCCAATGCCCGCTGCAAGCGCAGGGTTGCTTAGATTTTTTGAGGAAGAAACCGAAGGCATCAAAGTCCGACCCGAACTCCTCGTGATTCTCTCGGTATCTTTAATTGTAATTTCCGTGTTGGCAAAAATCTTCTTCTAAACTGTTGCTTCCCTACCTTCTAGGTGGAGTAGAATGCAACACTTCTATTCTCTGCACACTGTTTAGGTGCAGAAACAACTCGCTTCGCTCTTCGCGGCTAGCAACCTGGGGAATCGGCTGTGCAATGGTTGACCGCATCACGATGGCTTCAGCGTCGGAGAGCCAAATGCCTGAAGGTTCATGCGTAACCGCGGCTAAAGTGCCTTCAAAACCATACGCGGGGTCAAGAACTACTCTGATTTTTTTGCCCACGTTGCGCTCCAACATATGGAAGATTGAGGGGGGCAAATCTTGCTCGGGCATATACGTCAAACTTCGGTAAATCTATACATAACCCCTTCTAGGGATAAAACAGTTCGCCTTCCAGCGCATGGTGAATTTTGCGCTAGCTGGCTCAAAGAGCCTTCTGAAAGCATATTGCCTTGGCTTGTTTATGTTAAAATATGCATCGCTCGCCCTTGAGTTATAGTTGAAAATGTTTTTTGTGCGCTTCCCAGTAGGCTGTTGTTTAGCTAAATTTTAATAAGGCTAACATCTTTCTTTCTGGAGAAGCCTATGGCAAAAGATACTTCTCTCAACAAGTCAATAGATAGCGCGCAAAAACACTATTCCTCTATGTTCTTCCTACCCTCTTACAAGAAGTCTCTACTAGCCATAGCGGTAATCTGCATCTTAGGCGTCTCCACCTGCAGTTTCGCTCTATTCCCTTCAGTAACCAGCTTCCTATTAGGAGTAACCCTATTTGCCTTAGCAATAGCAGCCGACTTCGTAACAAGTGAAATTGTATTGAAAAGAGATCCCCTCTTCATTCCCCGAAGAATCTTGGCGATGTCCTTCTACGGCTGGGTGCTTTGGCTTGCCTTCCTCGCTTTAGGCGCCGCTTTAGGTTACGTTTTTGGGGCTTTGATGTGGATAAAAATTTCCCTTTTAGGGTTCGCGGCTGTTGTGACGTTGCGCATCATAGTGTTCGCCGCCGTTTCCTATTCTACAAAAGGACGGCAAATCGTGGCCATGCTGCTTCAACCAGTCGCGTGTAGCCTGATTTTCTTGGTGTTTTGGCAGACTCTATTTCCAGCAGTTATGCTGCAAATTGCGCTTTTCCTCGTGTTGGCGCCGATTTTTGCTTACGCCGCAATGGCGATTTTCCTATCAAAGATAGACCGTTTGGGCAAAACCGCATATTCCCTGCCTGGTTTGCGGCTTTTTAAAGCGTTTATGCTTAACTGGGTGACCGATGCAAACGAACCCTTAGAAAAACAGCTTGAAGAAATGGGTGAAAACGCAGACATAGAGGTAAAATTGCTAAAGTTCGACGCTGCCAAACCAAAAACCGCAATCATTGTTCCCCAAGTGCACCCTGGGCCATTCAAAAACATAGGAAGCAGCCTTTTACCATCCCTCCTCAAAAAAAGCTACGATACTGCGTACAATTGTGCCTCATGTGTCCCACTTGGAATTCTCGGGCATGAGTTGGACTTGGCTTCTCAACCTCAAAACCACCGAATTGTAGCACAGGTCTTAGCACACACAAAGGGTGAGGCACAGGATACTTTGGCTTCACCAATGGTGAGGGCAACCGATGGCGCCGCCCTTGCTTGCTGCCAAGTCTTTGGAGACACGGCATTCCTGTCTTTTTCTTTAGCACCCCAGACAACTGAAGACCTTCCACAAGAACTGGGCCTAATCGTAACTGAAGAAGCAAAAAAACACGGTTTAAAAAACGCATTAGTTGTTAACACTCATAACTGCATAAACAACGTAGTTGACACGGAACTTCATTTAGGTGAGCTTGAGCGCGTGGCAGCTTTAAGTTTACAGGAAGCCGTTGACCTTCCTAAGAAACCGTTCAAAGTGGGCTCCGCTACGGTTTACCCTGCTGAATTCACTTTGAAAGCAGGTATGGGAACAGGCGGAATAACTGCGATTGTGGTAGAAGTGGAGAACCAGAAAACCGCATACGTAGTCATCGACGGCAACAACATGATCCCCTACCTACGGGAAAAAATATTAAACGCCTTAAAAGAGCTTGAATTTGACGAAGGCGAGGTCTTCACAACGGACAGTCACGCGGTAAGCGCCCTTGTCACCGGTCGGCGTGGTTACCACCCAGTCGGTGAAGTTATGAATAACGCAACATTGATCCACTACATCGTGGACGCTGCGAAGAAGGCCGAGGCAAATCTTGAAACCTGCAAAGCGCAACACATAGAATTTATTGTGCCACAAGTCAGAGTAATCGGCGAAGAACGCTTAAAATCCGTAACTGCACTAGTCGACAAAGGCATGCAGAAAGCCAAACGCATAGTGTTGCCCATATTTGGCACGGAAGGCTTGTTGCTTATCCTGCTTCTGTTTTTCTTCTAAAACAACTATTTTATAGTGCGGCGGCGTGGTTTTCGCTTAAGTTCAGTGCCGCACACTTGGCAGTCTTTGAATTTGCAGTCGGCGGCGTACTGTTTGTGGCAGGCAGGGCAGTACCTTATCCACTCCAAAAGGCGCTTGATGCCGAAAGTGGCGAGAGAAAGGAATTCCACTCCGATTTGAGTGGCGACGTTTTGGATGGAATAGTCGTCGGTGACAATCTGTGGCGTGTAGTCAGCCGTCTTAAGATCTATGGTCAACGCAAGAAGTTGCTTATCGGTTTCTGAGAGTTTATGGGAGTCGCCGACTTTGTTGGCATACGCTTCCATCTTGGAAATGGCTTCTTGGGAGGGTTCTTTGACTTTGACTTTTCCGCTTTCAATCGCCATCTCAAACCGCATCTTCACCATGGAGTTCCGCTTAATCTCCTCCTCTACTTTAGGCACAGTTACCTGTTCTTGAGGTAACGAAAAAGGGTCAAAGCCTGCTACAAAAGCCGAGGTATCCAGAATAACCACATGTCTGACTTTGTTTTCTGTTGGGGTGCTCATTCGGTTCCCTTAAAGAGCAGTCGGTTTCGGAGGCGGTTGTAGAAGTCGCTTTCGAACCTTATGAATGAGGTCACGTTTTTGGAGCAGCTGACACTTATTTGTGGTTCATCGGTCCGGATTAGTTTACGGTAGTTTCCGTCGATTTGAACCAGAATTTCTTGCGGTCGAAGCACTTTGAAAGCGAAATTGGAGTCAACTGGGAAAACAAGCGAGTGAAAAAACGTTAAAGAGCAAATGGGAGTTAAAACAAAGCCGTTAACTGCTCTGTCTATTACGGGTCCGCCAGCTGAAAGAGAGTACCCAGTGGAGCCCGTTTGGGTGGCGACGATTAAGCCGTCGGCTTGCGATTTGAGGATGGATTTGCCGTCTTTGAAAATTTCTGCATAAACAATCTTTGAGGGCTCTCCTGAAGAGATAACGACGTCGTTTAGGGCGTCAGGGAGGATTTCTCCGCCTGCGGAAACGGCTAGGTTAGTGCATTTTTCTATTTTGTAGTCGCCCTTTAATATTCGCTCAACAGCGGCGCGCGCTTCGGAGGGTTCAACTTCCGTTAAGAAGCCCCTTACGCCCATGTTGATGGCTAAGATGGGGGGCGTGGGTTTGGGGGCGTTTACACATGTGCGGAGGATGGTGCCGTCGCCGCCGATTGTGACTATGAAATCTGTTTTCATTTTCGCAAGTGGGCTGAACTCTTCTTGGCAGGAAACTTTGCCGACGAGGGAATCTTCTACGTAAACCTTCAAGCCCTTGCTGCAGAGGTATGTGGCAAGTTCTTCGGCTAGCTTTAACGCCGGTTTCTTGTCGTAACGGGCGACTAACCCCACAGTTTTGAACACAGATCCACCGTTGCTTTACTAGCGTAAACCTTAGTCTATATTAGCGTTTTCAGTGTCGATTACTCCATTTTCCCCATTACTTTCCCCTTTTCTCCTCTATTGAACAGTTGTATGAAAACTCAAAATTGATACAAGTTCGCTTCTCGGTGTCTTGGTCAATCAACGATCTCTGAAGTTGACCTTGGTCATGTCCTTCAGCTAAACTAAAATGTGCAAATTCAGCGCCGAAGTTAAGCATACTTATAGATCTAAACCGTAAATAATGCAAAACGCGTTGTTGATGCAGCATCCGTGCCGACCATTGCTTCATCAGTTGCATCAGCCAACAGTGCCTTATTCCCCATTTGACCTCAATCATACTTCCTCTCGGCCTTCTATAGAATTTGAGGGAAACACAAGTTTTACCAATTTGTTTAGTTGTTGCAGCAACGCCGTAAGGCAAAGCTGCAACAACAACTTCTGTGGTAGCCAAATTCTCTGCTCTAATATGTCTTACCACATAGGGCAGGTGGACGGCAAAAAGTTGTTAGGACGCGAAATAAAGCAAGCAACCTACTGGGGTTTATCTATATGCCAGAAAGTAAATGCTAATCTATATATTGGGGTTGTTCAGGAATAAGTGAGTAGAACCAACACTGTGGTGAATGTATGAGCAGACCTGTAGATGTCGGAGAATTACGCGTTGGCGGTTACATGATGATTGACGGCGAACCCTGCCGTATAGTCGACATCGCAAAATCTAAACCTGGAAAACATGGATCAGCCAAAGCTAGAATCGTCGCGATAGGCATATTTGACAACCAGAAACGACAATTCGTTAAACCAGTTGATGCTGGCGCAGAAATCCCAATAATCGATAAACGACCTGGCCAAGTCTTCGCAGTTAATCCAACAGGCGTCCAAATCATGGACCTCGAAACCTACGAATACATTGATGCACCTTTTCCAGAAGAGGAAGACCTTAAAGCCAAACTTACTCCCGGCACCGAAATAGAGTACTGGAAGATCCTTGGCAAAGTAAAAATCGTTCGAGCAAAGTAAGCTAACAAAACTTTTCCTCTTTATCTATTCATCTCTTTATTTCAGGTTGCGCTTCCACTTTTTAGCCGTTAAAGTTTATTTTCTAGAGTCGAGCTTTTTTTGCTGAAGCCAATGATGCATGAAGAGCCGTCTGAATTGTGAAGAATGGTTTAATGGGGAAATTAACTGAGGCTTCAAAAGCAGACGGTCTGTCTAACGGCTCTTTGGGTGTAGATTTTAGGCTTAACCTCGGATTTATTTGTGTAATCTTTATTTAAAACGAGGATAGACTGTTTAGTCTGAGAGATTTCCATGGCACTTGACAAGTTGAGCTCTTCGCTTACTTCTGCGATTAAGAAGCTGTTTAAAGCCGGCGTAGTGGACGAAGCAGCAGTGAAGGAACTAGTGCGCGACATCCAACGCGCCTTGCTCCAAGCAGACGTTAATGTCCAGCTTGTGCTACAGATATCTAAGCGGATAGAGGAACGTGCCTTAAACGAAAAAATGCCGCCGGGAATCTCGAGACGTGAGCACGTTGTTAAAGTTGTGTATGAAGAGTTAACCCGATTTATAGGCGACAAACCAGTCCTGCTTAAAGTGGAGCCAGGCAAAAAGAAAATCGTTATGCTCGTTGGAATTCAGGGTTCAGGCAAAACCACCAATGCTGCAAAGTTGTCTCGATACTTCCAAAAAAGAGGCATAAGAGTCGGCTTGATATGCGCAGACACATACCGCCCAGGCGCATTTGCCCAACTTCAGCAGCTAGCTGCACGCATCAATGTTCCCCTTTATGGTGAACCCAAAAATAAGGACCCTGTTAAAGTCGTTCGGGAAGGACTCAAACAGTTCATGGACAAAGACTTAATTATCGTAGATACCGCTGGTCGGCACAAAGAAGAAAAAGACCTCATAAAAGAAATGAAAGACATCGAAAAACAAGTTAAACCAGACGAAGTTATCATGGTTGTTGACGGAACCATTGGGCAACAAGCGCTTAGCCAAGCTAAAACATTCCATGAAGCCACACCAATCGGCGCCATAATCGTCACTAAACTTGACGGTTCATCACGTGGAGGCGGCGCGTTATCGGCAGTAGCAGCGACAGGTGCTCCAATTAAATTCATCGGTACAGGCGAAAAAATCGAAGACATCGAAGCCTTCATCCCGTCCCGTTTTGTGGGGCGCCTCTTAGGCATGGGCGACTTAGAAACTTTGCTAGAGAAAGTGCACGACGCTGAAATTAAGGTACCACAAAAGAAAGCTAAAGAAATTATGAGCGGCAACTTCACTCTAACCGATATGTACGAGCAGTTCCAAGCCGTGAAAAAGATGGGCCCTTTCGGCAAAGTCATGAAAATGATTCCAGGTCTCTCCTCGACTGACGTTCCAGATGACATGTTGAATGCCGCGGAGGGGCGCTTGGATAAATGGGGAGTAATCATCCAATCTATGACGCCATCAGAAAAAGAGAACCCTAAACTTCTTAACTCTTCACGTGCACGGCGCATTGCCCGAGGTTCAGGAACCACTGAGAAAGACGTTAAGGAACTTGTCAAGCAATATGTTATGATGCGTAAGATGCTCAAGATGTTTAGACGTAAAAAGAAGCTGCCTTTCGGTTTAGGAGGCAAAGGTATGGGCATGGGTATGCCAGGCATGTAGTGGGCTTTTGCGATGGATATTTTAGAGAAAGCCTACGAGATGCTCAACAAACACCCTCTTTGCGACTACTGCTTGGGTAGACAATTTGCCCTTTTAGGCTACAGTATGGAGAATAACATCCGCGGCAAAGCCCTCAAAGTCAGCTTAACCATGCAAGCAAACGACATGTGCAACGAAAAAAAAGCTGATGGGGTGAAGCGGCTCAAGGTTTTGGCTTCAAATGGGTCGTCAAGGGAAGCCCAAAAAACCCTAAAGCACCTCAAGAAAAGAGTTACCAAAAAGGATTTAGAACAGAAATGCCTCCTCTGCGAGGGTACCTTTGAACTGTTGAACTCGTTAACGGAGAAGGCTTTAGGTTTTGCTGCAGATTATGAGTATACGACATTTCTTGTAGGAATCGAGTTGCCGATTAGTGTTGAAGAACGTGAAGACGAGTTCAAAGCAGTCTTTAACGTGAGTTACGGAGAAAGCATGCGGCATGAATTTGGCAGATTATTCGGAAAAGCCATCGCCGTAAAAGCAGGTAAAGAGGCAGATTACCTAAAACCTGAAATAGTTTTTGTTTTAGATCCCTTCATAGGAAAAGTTCGTTTAGAAATCAACCCTCTCTACGTTTCAGGGCGATACCGCAAACTCGCCCGAGACATCCCCCAATCGAAATGGTTCTGCTCTCGTTGCCGCGGAAAAGGTTGCGACATGTGTGGTGGCACTGGCAAATTGTATCCCGAGTCTGTGGAAGAGTATGCTTCCAAGCCACTTCTTGAAGTAACAGGTGGGGAAGACTCGTTTTTTCACGCTTCTGGGCGCGAGGATATTGACGCGCGTATGCTTGGTTCGGGGCGTCCTTTTGTGGTTGAAATTTCTAAACCTAAAAAACGCTTTGTAGACCTCAAGGCAATTGAGACGGAGGTTAACGCTAGAGCCGTCGGCAAGGTTGAAGTCTCCGATTTAACGTTTGCAAACAAAGATGTTGTGCGGCTCCTAAAAAAAGGAGAGAACGCTCAGAAAGAATACGCGCTTCTAGCGGAGTTCGAGAAGGAATTATCCGACTCTGACCTACAGCTTATAGAAGAGAAGTTTTCCGGTATAACCGTGAAGCAGCAGACACCCCAACGTGTTATGCATAGAAGGGCAGACTTAATCCGAGAAAGGTACATATATAAGGTTAAAGTTAAGAAGGTGTCGCTTAAGAGAGCCCTACTGGAAATTCGTTGCCAGGGTGGACTCTACGTTAAAGAATTGGTGTCTGGAGATGAAGGACGCACAAACCCCAACGTATCGGATTTGCTCAATAATAGAGCGAAGACGCTTAGGCTTGACGTTCTCAACGTAATAATGGACTAGAAACAGGTGAAAATTATATGAGAGGTTCAAAAGGCTATTACACTGGAACTCGCAGTCTACTGCGCAAGCCCACTCGTGAAAAAGGCAAGCCCCATATAGGTAAGCTTCTTCAAGAATACGCCATAGGCTCCGAAGTAATCATAAAGATGGATTCAAGCGTACAGAAAAGTATGCCTCACAAACGTTTTCACGGAAAAATCGGCAAAATCAAAGAGAAACGTGGAAGAGGATATGTCATCAGCGTGCCTCAAGGCGAAGCCGTTAAAGACATCATTGTACGCGCTGAACACATGGAGCCCTATACAGGTAGTTGAGTGAGAAGATGAGCAAGAGAGAAGTCAGCGAAAGCCGCCTAACCCTTCCACAAGTCAAAAAGGTATTGGAAACGATCGGGGAAGAAAACCTTGACCAGTTCCAACGCCGCACCCTTGACTACGTCAGCAAATTCAGCAAGACTGAGCCGGAGAAAGCTGAAGAACTCTTGCAGAAACTCACCAAGGAATACGAACTTGACGAAGCCGAAGCCGTCCAAATAATTAATTGCATGCCCGAAACCGTTGACGAATTGCGTGTGTTCCTCGCTGGGGGCAAAAAAATTATTGAGGCTTCAAAACTTAAGCAAATCGTTGAACTCTTAAACGAAAACCGGACGCTCAAGTAGCGGGAAACGGCTAAGTATTTTTAAGCAGTGAGCGCGAATTACTCTATAGGATACAGTGAATATTATGGAAAAGCGGTATGAAGAGAACGCTTACGTACTAGACTTTCTGCCCCACGGCAAACCAGGGTTCCGGCCAACTGGCCGCGCAGGCTATCACGCTGGCGCCTTGATTCAATGCGTTGGGGAAGAATTCTTCACGGTACTGGAAGCTCTTGTGAAGGAGGGGTTGGTGCTTAAGCCAGGTGACCGTGTACATGTCGGTAAAGACAGCCGCGAAGAAATCACTTACATCATTGGCCGCGTTGGTTTTGAGGAGTTAACTGCTTCAGCAAAAGCGGAGCTCCCGACCGTTATCAGCAAAATCGTGGCTAACCGCGAGAAATGGTTCGTTAACTTCTTTAACACCACACGTGCAATCACTCCACGTATGCATGCACTTGAGTTGGTGCCTGGCATCGGCAAAAAGTACATGTGGCAAGTAATCAATGAACGCCAGCGTAAACCCTTCGAAAGCTTCGAGGATCTCCAGAAGCGCACCGAGTTGCCTAACCCTGTTAAACTCATCACAAAACGCGTAATGGAGGAGCTGGAGGGGGACAGCAAGTACCGGTTGTTCACCCGGGCTCAGTAAGGCATAAGCAATGAGCCTTGACCAAATAGAGCACTTGCTTGAAACATTCAGGATAGCCCCCAACAAGGTTTTGGGGCAGAACTTTCTGGCTGACCCCTCACTGTACCCAAAGCTCTGCACTTACGCCGAGCTAAACTCCACCGATGTGGTTTTGGATGCAGGGGCCGGCTTTGGTTTTTTAGCTCTATATTTAGCCAGTAAATGTAAGGCAGTAGTTGCGGTAGAGAAGGATCCGCAAGTTGCCGCAGTGCTTCGTGACAAAGTCAAGCAGGTTCCGAACATAACTGCAATAGAAGGCGACATGTTGAAAGCATCGCTGCCTACATTCAACAAGGTAATTGCCCTTCCTCCATATTACCTTTCTTCAAACCTTGTCATGTGGCTACTAAACCGCCCCCTTGACTGTGCCGTGCTGGTTGTGCAGAAGGAGTTTGCCCAGCGTCTCAATGCAGCGGTCGGCAGCGAAGAGTACAGTTGGCTAGCAGTTGTCACCTTCCAACATGGTTCGGCTGAGCTTCTTGACGAGGTGCCGAAAACCATGTTTTATCCCCCGCCAGAAGTGGACTCCGTAATTCTTCGATTTACACCTCACAAGAATAAACCCTTCTCCGTCAAAGATGAAGTTAGCTTTGTGCGGTTGACAAAGTCGCTTTTCACTGAACGCAACAAAAAACTTGCCAAAGCTATTTTCCCTTTTATCCGCAGCAACTTTAAACTCAGCAAGCAAGAAGCTGAAAAACTCGCTCATACCCTTCCCTTCCACGAAAAACGCGTCAGAGAGTTGTCCCCTAAAGATTTTGG
>Ga0113563_10001002_pt1 | contig 15248 bp, 12 predicted proteins | sample Mud3Dept3metaG_FD_80117 | JGI IMG/M metagenome (GOLD analysis project Ga0113563, IMG submission 80117) | Freshwater wetland microbial communities from Ohio, USA, analyzing the effect of biotic and abiotic controls - Mud 3 Core 4 Depth 3... | ecosystem: Environmental > Aquatic > Freshwater >...
ATCATGCCGACGCGGCCCATGTAGCAGTTCGCCACCTGGTAACGCGTCAGGTCGATCGGGTGACTGGTGGTCAGGTCCGTGTAGACCTTCTTGTGGGTCTTGCCGAGGCCCTTGAGGGCGGGGTCGTTGTAGCCGCCGTTGAGCTCGGGGAGCTTCTGCTTGATGATATCGGCCTGGATCGTCACGCCGAGGTGGTTGGCCTGGCCCGTGAGGTCGGCCGACAAGCTCTGGTCGCCAAGCGGCGTCTTGAACGAGTTGTTGCGGACGTAGCACCACAGCACCGTGAACATGCCGAGCCGGTGGGCCTCGGCGAAGGCCTCCGCGATCTCCTTGAGCTGGCGCCTGGACTCGGGAGCGCCCCAGTAGATCGTCGCGCCGATGCTCTGCGCGCCCATGTCGTGGGCCTGGCGCACCGTGCCGAACAGCGTCTGGTCGTACGTGTTGGGGTACGACAGCAGCTCGTTATGGTTGATCTTCACCATGAACGGGATCTTGTGCGCGTACTTGCGCGCGAGGATGCCGAGCACGCCGAACGTCGATGCGACCGCGCTGCAGCCGCCCTCGATCGCGAGCCTGACGATGTTCTCCGGGTCGAACATCTGCGGGTTCGGCGCGAACGACGCGCCAGCCGAGTGCTCGATACCCTGGTCGACCGGCAGGATCGACAGGTAGCCCGTGTTCGCGAGTCGGCCGGACGAGAACATCCGCTGCATCGCACCCAGGACGCGCGGCGTCCGATCCGAGTGGGTGAAGGTATCGTCGATGTACGTCGGCGACGGCAGCGTGAGCTGGCTCGACGGGATGGTCTTGCACTGGTGATCGAGCAGCGCGCCCTGCTCGCCGAGGATCTCGCGAATCTTGCGGATGTCCATGGGCTCCGTTCTACCGGCCCGGGCGCGGGCCGCGCAAGCGGTCGGAAGGCCCCTACGGAAACTATTGATCGTGGCCACCAGGGTCGCTACAACACTCCATCTCTCGGGGAGTCACACACATGAACATTCGATTGCTTGGCTTGATGGGTTCTTTCGGCACGCTGATCGCGTGCGGCGACGGTGGCGGCGACAACCCGACACCGCCGGATGCGCCGGTGATCGACCACGGGTTCAACAAGCCCACGAAGTCGCTCAAGGCGAACATGGAGACGGCGCCCAAGGTCTGGGCCGAGATCGGACCGGCCGACCTCACGTGCCTCAACACCGCCACCGCCGATGTGGCGACCACGGTCGAGGTCACGGCCAGCACGACGGTCCATGACTTCCAGACCACCAGCCCGGTTCCAGGTGCCATGGTGGTCGCGTTCCCGGGCTCGATGATCAGCGCGCCGTTCGGCGCGGCCGTCGTCGCCGACGGCACCTCCAAGGTGTCGATCACGATCCCCGTGGGGACCAAGCGCTTCGGTTACAAGATCACTGACCCCTCCTCGATGGACACGTTGCTGCTCAATCAGACGGTGATGCCCGATGTCGCGCTGCAGGACGTCGACGTCCTCAAGCCGGTGTCCAAGACCACCGCGCAGACGCTGCCGGCGCTGCTCGGCGTGTCGCGAACCGCGGGGACCGGCGTGCTCGCCGGGGCCATGCGTGACTGCCAGAACCGCGAGATCTCGAACGCCATCGCCACGGTGTCGAGCACCTCGGCCGCGGTCACCCCCCTCGAGGGCGCGGACTCCTATTACTTCGCGCCGGCGGTCGGCCTGCCCGTCCGCCATACCCAGAAGTCCGCCAGCTCCGAGGACGGCCTGTTCCTCGTCCTCGAGCTCCCGGCGACCGCGAGTGCGTTCGTCCAGGTCTGGGGCTATCGCGATGACGCGGCGCTTGCGGCCGACAATCTCGAGCTCATCGCCGAGCTTGCCACCCCGGTGATCGGCGACACCGTGATCACCGGCTCGTACGAGCCGCTGCGTACCGGCCAGTAGCCGAGGTACGGTAGCGGGGACGCTCCGTGCCTGCATCCCCGCTTCCACCGGCCACGCTACGCAGTTCGGCGTGGCGACCGCCCGAATCGCGGATCTCGGCGACCCACGCAGGGCGCGATGCCGTGCTCGCGTGGGCGGTGGTGGGCACGCTCGTCACCGGCCTCGTCCAGATCAACGTCACGCTGCCCGCCATCGGGCACCTCGGCTCCGCCCTGGTCGCCGTGCTGTTCCTCTACGTGCCGGTGTTCTACGCCTGGCAACGCAAGGAAGAGCTCGACTACTACGGGTTCCACGCCGAGCCGATCTCGCGCGGGCTCGTCACGGCCGCCACCGCGATCGCCGTGATCTTTCCGATCTTCACGCTCGGCTACTTTGCGTTCTACGAGATCGCCTGCAACTCGGACGTGCTTGCCCACCTGGTGCCGCGCGGCATGTGCAGCCGCTACGGCGGGCTCTCGATCCATGCGCCCGCGCTGACGTGGAAGCTCGGCGAGTTCTGCCTCGTGCAGCTCGTCGTGGTGGCGCTACCCGAGGAGCTGTTCTTCCGCGGCTTCCTGCTGGGGCTGCTCGAGCGCAGGTTCCCACCGCGCCGCCGGATCCTCGGCGGCGGCGTCGGCCTCGCGCTCGTGCTGTCGGCCGCGGCGTTCGCGATCATCCACCTGCCGAAGGACGGCGATCCGCGCGCACTCGCCACGTTCTTCCCCGGGCTGCTGTTTGGCTGGATGCGATCGGCGACCGGCTCGATCCTCGGCTCGACGATCACGCACGCAGGCTCGAACATCCTGGTCCGGTTCCTCGAGCTGATGGTGCTGCGCTAGGTCGCCAACGCGCTCGAAGCGAGATATAGAACCGGTCCCGCGATGAAGTCCTCCCGGAATCCGGAGCGCGTGCTGGCGGGAGTGGCGGCACGCGGGTTGAAGCTCGACCTCGGTACGGTCGATCTGTGCTTCCTGGTCGCGCTGTACGTGCGAGGCGAGACCGCGAACCTGACGTCGTTCACCGAGTCCCAGCTCGAAGACGTGTTCGCCCAGGCGAGCGACGCCGTGCAGCCCGAGGCCGACCAGCTCCGGCGCCGCGCGACCCACGCGATCCAGCGGCTCCGCGACCAGCGGCTGCTCGCCCGCGTGGATGGTCAAGGTGTCGTGCGCACCGGCGAGTTCGCGCTGTCCCGCCTGGCGACCGGTATCGTCGAATTCTTTCTCGAGGAGGACGTGCTGACCCGCGAGAGCCTGACGTTGCTCACCACGAGCCTGGCGACCGCGCTCGCCGGCGTCCTCGAGTCGGCACGTACGGCGAGCGACGACACCCGAGGGACCGACGACGCGTGGCGCGATCGAGTCGTCGGTCCGCTGCAGATCACGATCGGCGAGCTCGTGGCCGGCATCGAGCGCCGGCAGCGCGGCCTCGATCTCCAGCAGGAGGACTTCCAGGCCGAGATCCGCCGCCTGCTCGAGGCTGATTGGTTCGGTGCGATCGATCGCTGCCAGGACCTGCTGGCGTCGACGAGCGCGACGTTGCACGAGCTCAATCAGGTCCTGCTGCGAGATACCAGCGTGCTGCTTGGCCTGCTCCAGGAGATCGAGGCACTCGCGATCTCCGCCGGTGCGGCCGAGGCCGAGGTGACCAGTCATCGCGTGATGGATCAGGTCGACCGCATCGCGACCTGGGGTGCGGCGCGGCAGCGCGCGTGGTCCGACTACTTCCAGTACGTGCATCGTTACCTTCGCGATGTCGTGCGGCTCGATCCCACGCGCGCGCTGACGCAGCGGCTGCGCGATCAACTCGCGGGCAACGGCGCGCGGTTCGCGCTGACGTGTGCCGGCGCGACCCCGATGCGGATCCTGCGCACGGTCGCGCCGCTGCGTGAACGTCCGCCGGTGGTCCGGCCCCGCGCACCGCGCGAGCGCGAGCCGGCGACGGAGGCGGGCGAGGATCCGCAGGCGGTGCTCGAGGGCAAGGTCCAGCGTGCGCTCGATGGGGGCGCGACCGCGCTGTCGACCGTGACCACCGAGGTCACCGCCGAGCTAGCGGGCCCCGATCGGCAGGGCGACCGGTTCGTCGAAGCCGGCCGGGTCGCGCACACGGTCGCGCAGCTGGCGCGAGCCACCGGGGAGCTCGAGCGGCCTTGGGTGGCGGTGGGCGATGATCTGGTGATCGAGGACTGGACCCTCGGGGCATCCAAACCATGACCCGCGCGGAGTTTCCCGAGCTCGGAGACGTGATCCAGGACGCCGAGTTTCCCGATCTCGACCTCGCGCTGCGCCGCGGCCGCCACGTCGATCGCGACGATGTCGCGTGGTACGCGCTGCTCACCGACGGCCAGGATCACCTCGAGGCGTTCTATCGCCGGTACGGCTGCGAGCTGGTCCACAAGCCCGACGGCTACTACTACCTGCTGCCGACCGGCGACAAGCTGTCGCGCCGCCAGCTCGCGCCTGGCGACATGCTGGTTGGTCAGACGCTGGCGCTGCTCTACCTCGATCCCTCTGCGATCGAGCGCGGAGGTCGTGTGGCGTCGGAGGATGTCGTCGCGCAGCTGGTTGCGGTGCTGGGTAGCGATGCGCTGATCGCGGCGTTCCACCCCAAGCGCAAGCGCCACGATGAACGCGTCGCGCAGAAAGCGGTACGGGCGCGGGTGGGGGAGGCCGTGCGGCGGCTGGCGGGCTTGGGCTTCGTCGATCTCGCGGACGGCGACCAGCTGCGACTGCGCGCGGCGTTGCTGCGGTTCGCCGAGCCGGTGCGCGGGCTGTCGGCGCCGGCGGAGGCGCTCGCGAAGCTCGTCGCACAAGGCGAGGTCGCGCTCGCCCCCGACGACGACGCGCCGGGCGATCACGACGACGAGTTTGATGAGGCCGAGCCCGGGCACGAGTCACCGATCGACGACTCTGGCGACAACGCCGGCGATGATCCCGGCGACGAGCCGTCGGCGTGAGTCGGGCTCGGGTTGCGGCACTCGCCCTGGTCAACTGGAAGGGCGTGTTCTACGAGCGCTACCTGCTCGATCGTCACGTCACCGCTCTCGAGGGTGCCAACGGCGCCGGCAAGACCACGGTGATGATCGCGGCCTACGTCGTGCTCCTGCCCGACATGTCGCGCCTCCGGTTCACGAACCTCGGCGAGAGCGGCGCCACCGGCGGTGACCGTGGGATCTGGGGGCGGCTGGGCGAGGTCGGTCGGCCGTCGTACGCCGTGCTCGATCTCGAGGTCGGCGACCACGAGCGCGTGATCGCGGGGATCCGGCTCGTGCGCACGACCCCGCCGACCGTCGAGCCGACGGCGTTCCTCATCACCGGGCTCGCCCCGACCGTGCGGCTCTCGGACCTGCTGCTCGTGCGCCAGCTCGACGGCGATCACGTGCCCGAGCTCGACGAGATCTCGAAGGCGGTCGCGATCGCGGGCGGCACGATCGAGGTGTTCAAGACGACGCGCGACTACTTCGCGGCGCTGTTCGAGCGCGGCATCACGCCGATGCGGCTCGCGTCCGAGGAGGAGCGCGGGAAGCTCAACGAGATGCTGCGAACCAGCATGACTGGCGGCATCTCGCGCGCGCTGACCAGCGAGCTGCGCAGCTTCCTGCTCAAGGAGGAGACCGGGCTAGGCGACACGCTGTCGCGGATGCGCGCGAACCTCGAAGCCTGTCGCCGGACGCGCAGCGAGGTCGCCGAATCGCGTCAGCTCGAGCGCGAGATCAGCGCGATCTACGAGGCAGGGCTGGCGATGTTCGGCGCCGCGGTCCACGCCACGCGCTCGGCCGCGACCGAGGCCGCGCAACGCGTGCACGCGGCCGAAACGGCGATCGAGGATGCGGGTCGCGCGGGTCAGGCTCTCGCTGACGAGCTCGCGGCTCTCTCGGTGCGCGAGCACGAGCTGGGCGTGCGGCTCGCGGCCGCGCGGCGCGGGCTCGGGGACGCCGCGGCCGAGCGCGATCGGCGTGCGTCGATCGCGGCGATCCAGGCGCGGCTCGTCGAGCTCGATCGCGAGCTGTCCGGGCTCGTGGACGAGGCGGACGCGGCCCGGTCGCGCCAGACCGTCGCGACCGCGGAACGCACCCGGGCGCGTCAGGAGCGCACCCGCGCAGTCGAGGCCTACGATCGCGCCGCCCACGGGCTCGCGCACCTGCAGGAGGGCCTCGACGAGCTGATCCGGCGCGCGCACGGCCATCGCCAGCTCCACCGCCGGCTCGATGATGCGCGTGCGTTGCTCGATCGCCCGGCCCTCGTCGCCGACGATGCGATCACCGTGCTCGCCGAGCTCGACGGAGAGCGCTCGCGCTGTCATGCCGAGCGGGCGCGGCTCGATCGCGACACGCGCAACCTCGACGGTCGCCGGGCCGACCACGCGCAGGCGCTGCAGGCGCTCGCCACCCTGGAAGCGACCACCGAGAACGAAGCTCCGGCGGCCGGCGACCCACACACCCGCGCCCGCGCATGCCTGGCCCGGTTCGCCGATCTCGAGGCTGCACTCGGACGCACGCACGAGCTCGAGCGCGAGCTGCTCGAGGCGGAGCGCCAGGCGGCTCGCCAGCAGGCCGCGCGCGGGCTCGCCGCGTCGCTCGGGCTCGGATCCGGACAGTCGGGGGCGGCAGCGGCCGTGGTCCGCGCACTGGCGGAGGTCGACGGCGAGCTGCGCGCTGCCGAGGACGAAGCGCGCGCAGAGACGGCGGCGACCACGACGATCCGCCACCAGCTCGTGGACCTGCGTGGGGCCCACACGCAGCTCGACGATCGGCTCGCGCGCTGGGAGGTCACGACGGCCGCGGCCGCGCGGCTGGCAACCGATGGGCCGCCGCCGTCGACCCTGGCCGAGGTCGCGGCACTGCGCGACCGGTTCTCCGAGGAGCATCACGCGATCGCCCGCAACCGGGCCCAGCTCGAGGCCAACCGAGAGGAGCTCCAGCGTCGCGCAGCCACCCTCGAGCAGAGCGGGTCGGCGGTCGATCCCGAGCTGTTGCGGCTGCGCGACGAGCTAGGCGGCGAGCTGCTCGCGAGTCGCTTCGAGGACGTCGAGGCCGGCGTGGCCGCGTGGGTCGAGGCAAGGCTGGGCCCGCTCGGGAACGCGCTGATCGTCGAGGATCCCGAAGCGGCAGCGCAGCTCCTGGCAGACAGCGAGCGCACGCTGTCGACGATCTGGCTCGTGCGCTCCGGCAGCGATCTCGATCTCGAGCCGCCCGAGGATGCTTCCACGCTGCGCGACGTGATCAGCCCCGAACCGTTCGGGCTGCGCGTCACGCGGCGCGCGGTCAACCCGAGCCTTGGTCGCCGCGCGCGCGAACGCCAGGTCGTCGCGCTCCACGCGATGATCGCGAGAGACGGCGAGGCCCTCGATCAGCTGGCCGAGCGGGCTCAGCGGGTCGCCGGTTGGCGACGAGACGCCGAGCTCTGTGCGGCGCACGGCGACCTCCTCGCAGGAGGCGATCCCTCGCGCGCACGATCGGAGCTCGACTCCGAGATCGCCAGGCTCGAGCTCGCAGAGCACGTCGCGCGTGATCGAGCCGCGGCCGCACAGCATCGCAGCACGGTCGCCAGGACCCGGCTCGACGGCCTGCGCCGGCTCCTCGGCGAGTCCTCGCTGCTCGAGGAGCTCGATCACGCGGCGCGGGCATGCGAGCTCGCGACCCACCGGGCCACGCTCGTCACGGCGCGCGACGAGCTCGCACGTGTGGCGGTCGCGCGCCGGGTCCTCGGTCCGCTGGTCGACGTGCTGCGCGAGCCGCCGCCGACCGATGCCATGCTCGCCGACGCCGCGCTGCGCACGAGCGCGCTCGATGACCAGCTCGATCGGCTGTTCCACGCGCGGGTCGCTCTCGAGGATGTCGTCGCACATCGTCATGCCGCCGCATGGGACGATGCCGAGGCGGCGCTCCATGCACAGGCCCAGCTCGCGCCTGCGCTCGAGCGCCAGCATGCCGATGCGCGGGCCGCGGTTCATGCCGCCGACGAGGCGGGCGCGGCCACCGAGACCGCCTGGGAGACCGCGACCGCTGCCGCGCAGGTGATCGAAGCCCGGCTCGCTGCGGCCTCTGCGCATCGCGATCGCGCGGCCGGCGAGCTGGCGGTGCTCGCGACCGACCTCGTGATCAGCTCCGAGGAGGAGCACGAGCGCACGCTCGCCGCGGCCGCGGCGGCGGTCGATGCGGTCGATGCCGAAGTCCGGGCGCTGGTGTCGAATCAGGCGCTCACCGTCGAACGGCGCGAGCGAGCAGGGCGCGCCGCCGACGAGGCCCGAGCCCGGCTCGCCGCCGAGGTTCGTGGCAACGGGCCGGTCGCCACCGCCTGGAGCCAGCTGCGCGCCGCGGCCGAGGCCGCGGATCTACTCCACGCCGTGCTCTCGGGCCACGCCCACGCTGGACGCTCCAGTGTCCAGCTGACGGCCGACGCCTGGAGCAAGCGCGAGCTGCTCGTCGATCGGATCGCACGCGCCCGTGGTGGTGAAGAGCTGCTCGCGGCGATCCGCGATCTCCCGCTCGCCGGGCTCGGCTACCTCGAGACCTGGCAAGCGAGCCGCGAGTGGCTCCGCCGGCGCGTTCCCGCCCAGGTCGCCGAGGTCGCCGATCCGCTGATCGCGCTCGAGCGGCTGCGCGATCATCTCGATCTCCTCGATGGCCGGCTCGCGCGTCAGGAGGGTGATCTGCGTGGTGCCTCCGAGGACGTCGCGCGGGGGATCGACGTCCAGGTCCGGCGCGCACATGGCCAGGTCCGACGCCTCAACCAGCAGCTCGAAGGGATCAAGTTCGGGAGCATCCACGGCATCCGCGTCGAGATCCGCCGCGTCGAGCGCATGGAGCAGATCCTGCGCGCGCTGCGGCAGGGCGAGGGGCAGGAGCTGCTGTTCCTGTCCTCGATGCCGATCGAGGAGGCGCTCGACGAGATCTTCCGGCGCTACGGCGGCGGCGGCCGCAGCGGTGGCCAGCGTCTGCTCGATTATCGCGAGTACGTCGAGCTGGTCGTCGAGATCCGCCGTCAGACGTCGGAGAGCTGGGAGTCGGCCAGCCCGACCCGGCTGTCGACCGGCGAGGCGATCGGGGTCGGCGCCGCGCTCATGATGGTCGTCTTGACCGAGTGGGAGCGCGACGCGAATCTGCTGCGCGCCCAGCGGACCAGCGGCAGCCTGCGGTTCCTGTTCCTCGACGAAGCGAACCGGCTGTCACGCGACAACCTCGGGGTGCTGTTCGATCTGTGCAAGAACCTCGATCTCCAGCTGCTGATCGCAGCACCCGAGGTCGCGCGCGCCGAAGGCAACACGACGTATCGCCTCGTCCGCCACGTCGCCGAGAGCGGCGCGGAGGAGGTCATCGTCAGCGGTCGGCGCGCGGCCGCGCGTGATGCGGACGGCGTGAGCGATCCGGTCGCCACGAGCGTCGACTGACCCTGGGGTCAGGACACGTCGTCGAACAGGTTCGCGACGCCGAGCTTGTCCTGGGGCAGCACGATCACCTTGGCCTTGGTGCCCAGCCAGCGTGCGTAGCGCTCGGCATCGTCACCGCTGCCATTGCCCTCGTGCAGATCGATCATGATCACGTCGAAGCTGCCGCCCTGACGGGACAGCACCTCGAAGCTCCCCGCGATCGTTGATGAGGTGACGACTCGATGGCCCGCACGCTCGAGCGCGCCACGCAGCGCCCGCTCCACTGCGAGGTCATCGACGACGAGCAGCATCTCGAGCGACTGGTCGAACATTCAGCATCCGATACTACGCGTGACGCGCGCAGTGCGGGCAGGATCGTTCGTGTCACGGATGGAATTCGGCTCGGGGTTTTTCGCACCCGGAAGTGATCGACTGAACATCCGACGTCAGCGTGGTGCAGATGGTTGCCCGGCTACCGGAGTTGCCAGTGAGCGGCTTTGGTCGAGGTCGACACCGGGATGTGGCGGGACGCCGACTTCCGGCGACGACGAGTGAGTGAGCTGGGGTTGGGACCCGCGCGTGCACCGGTGCGGCGCGCCTGGTAGCGTCCTCCCGGCATGCGCGCAGCTTTCTTCGACATGGACAACACGCTGCTCCGCGTCGAGACCGGCATGAGCTGGGTGCGCTTTCTCCACCGTCGCGGTGAGCTGCCGCCGCGGATGCTCGTGAAGGCGATCTACTGGAGCGCCCTCTACAAGCTTGCGGTGCTCGACATGGATGCGGTGTTCCAGAAGCTGACGATGGATCTGCGCGGCGACTCCGAGCACGAGATGATCGCCAAGTGCGAGATCTGGTATCGCGATCACGTCGCGCCCGAGGTCGCACCGGCCGCGCTCGTCGCTCTCGAGCATCATCGCCAGGCCGGACACCTCGTCGTCCTCGCCACGGGGTCGACCCAGTACGCAGCGCGTCCGGTCGCGCGGGGCGTCGGGATCGATCACGTGCTGTCCTCGGAGCTCGAGGTCGTTGCCGGCACGTTCACTGGCCGGCCTGCGGCGCTATGCTTCGGCCACCACAAGGTGAAGCTTGCCGAGGCCTGGGCCGCGCAGCACGACGTCGATCTGGGCGCGAGCTACTTCTACTCCGACAGCTTCAATGACCTGCCGATGCTCGAGCGGGTGGGGACCCCGATCGCGATCAATCCTGACGCCCGGCTGCGCCGCCATGCTCGCAAGCGTGGCTGGCCGACGCACCGGTGGGCCTGACCCCAGGGTTCAGGCCTCGGCGTAGCCGATCGCGGATGCCGGGACGTCGAGCACGTCGAGGATCGTGATCGGGGTCGTCGCGCCGAGGATGTCGTCGGCGCGCGGGTAGCCCGGGTTCGTGCCGGGGCGATTGTCCCACCGTGTCGTCTGGTCGAGGCCGCGGTACACCGTGACCGAGAACCAGCCGGTCTGCGCGCTGTACATGATGTCGAACACCGGACCATCGAGCTCGGCCGCGTAGTCGATCACGAGATCCCCGGGCCGCCCGGTGACGAGGGTGCCGTGCTTGTTCGGACGCAGCGTGATCCGGTCGGAGCTGCCGATCTGGGCGACCCGATCGGGCGCGGCGCCGTGGATGACGCAGGCCGTGCGAGTCGTGAAACCAGCTGGAGCGTCCGGCACGCCCTCACCATGGTTCGGGAGGCGCACCGACGCAACGCCCCGGCGACCGATCGGAGTTGTTCGGTGGGCGACGGTCCTGGTGACCGCGCTTCGGCGATCTCCGTGTTTGGGGGTTCGTTCGTGGTTGATCGTCGGTCGGACTGCCCGTATACGCCCAGACGATGGCTGACTCATCGGTGCTGCGCGGCCTGGCCGCGATCCCGGCCGTGCGGCGCTTGATCGAGCTCGCACTCGATGAAGATCTAGGACGCGGCGATGTGACCTCGCAGGTCACGCTCGGCAAGGAAGGCCCGCGGGTCACTGCCGACATGAACGCGCGCGAGCCGATCATCGCCTTCGGCCTCGATGTCGCGGCGGCAGTGTTCCACCTCGTCGATTCGAGCATCGAGCTCGAAGCACACGCCACCGATGGCGCGCGGGTCGAGCGAGGCGGCTTGCTGCTGACCGCGCGCGGGCCGGCGAGCAGCGTGCTCTCCGCCGAGCGCACCGCGCTCAACTTCGTACAACGGCTGTCCGGCGTCGCGACGCTGGCCAGGCGCTACGCAGATGCGGTCAACGGGACGAAGGCGCGGGTCGTCGACACGCGCAAGACCACTCCCGGGTTCCGGGTGCTCGAGAAGGCCGCGGTGCTCGCGGGCGGCTGCTTCAACCATCGTTTCGATCTCGGCTCGGGCATCCTCATCAAGGACAACCACATCGCGGCGCTCGGCTCGGTGCGCGCGACGGTCGAGGCGGCGAAAGCGCGCGCCCCGCATCCGTTGCGGATCGAAGTCGAGGTCACGAACCTCGGCGAGCTCGACGAGGCACTCGCCGCGGGCGCCGAGATCGTGCTGCTCGACAACATGACGCCCTCGCAGGTCGAGGTGGCGGCGGCGCGCGCGCACTCGCGCCAGGTGCTGGTCGAAGTCTCGGGAGGGATCACGCTCGCCACGATCGTCGATTACGCGCGGGCCGGCGCGGACCTGATCTCGGTCGGCGCGCTCACTCACTCGGCGCCCGCGGTCGACATCGGTCTGGACGTGCGGTCGTGAGCTACTCGACGCAGCTCGAAGCCGACGCCGGTCGCTGGCTGGGGGCGCAGCGAATCGATCTCGCCTCCTGCGGATCGACGAACGACGAGGCCGCCCGGCTCGCCCGCGCTGGCGCCAGCCACGGCACCATCGTGATCGCCCAGCATCAGACCGCAGGTCGTGGCCGCGAGGGCCGCGCGTGGGCGTCGCCACCGGACACCGGGCTGTACCTGTCGGCGATCGTGCGACCGCCGCTGCCGCTCGCGCTGGTACCACCGATGACGCTCGCGATCGGGATCGGCCTGTGCGACGCGGTCCGCGAGTGTGGCGCAGACGCGGTGCTCAAGTGGCCGAACGACGTGCTCGTGAACAGCCGCAAGCTCGCCGGGGTCCTGGTCGAGGCCCAGAGCCAGGGCAGCCGCCTCGAAGCCGTGATCGTCGGGATCGGCGTCAACCTGGCGGGCGCGCTGCCGGCCCCGGTAGCTGGCACCGCGATCACCCTCGACCACGCGTGCGGCACCACCGGGTTCGCCACCGCCCGGCGGGAGGTGTTCATCGCCCGGCTGTGCGCCCACGTCGAGCGCTGGATCGATCGCTATGTCGCGATCGGGCTGCCGAGCATCATCCCGGCCTGGCACGAGCGCATGGCGACCGGACTGGTGGCCCGGGCCACCGTGGATGGCGCGCTGATGGTCGGCGAGGTCGCGGGCCTCGATGGCGACGGTGCGCTGCTGCTGCGCGATGACGCCGGTCGGCTCCACCGTGTCCGCTCGGGCGATGTCGAGGGCGTCGCCCCAGGGTCCTCCAGGCCAGCCGAGCCTGTCCCGAGCCCGTGCTAAGAACGAGTCATGAATCGTCGGGTCCTGCTCGCGATCGCCGCGGTGGCCGTGCTCGGCGCGGCGCTGGTCCTCTTCCTCAAGCTGCGTGAACCGACGGGTGCCTCGGCGGAGCCGGTCAGCGCCGCGCCAACGACCCCGGCTCGCCCGTCCACCCCCTCGCAGGTGGGCTCCCGCGATCCCGCGCGTCCGGGGGCGCCGATCGTCACTCCCGGCGCCGAGGGGAGGGGGGCGCCGCCCGATGACGCCACCAAGGAAGTCACCATCAACGGGATCCGGATCCGAGATCACCGCACGGGCACCCACGCCCCGATCGATCTGCCTCCCAACATCCACGCCCCCGACAGCCGCAAGATCTCGCCGATCCTGACCAACGACATCAGCCAGAAGCTCCAGGCCGTCATGTCCGAATGCGCCGCGAGCGTCCCCAGCGAGGCCCGGGGCACCAAGCCGCGGCTCGAGGGCACGATCAGCATCGCCATCAAGGACCATCAGGCCCGGATCACGAGCTCCGCGATGCAGCTGCGCGATGTCGTGGGTGCGTCCGTCGATCCCACCAAGCAGTGCATCGAGCAAAAATCGCTCGGCATCGCGACGCCCGCCGGCGACGAGACCGACGTCGAGTCCTACACGATCAGCATCAACTTCGCGCTGCGGTAGCCGAGGTGGTGTCGCGGCTGCTTCGCCGCGCGCCTCGGCTGATAGCGCATGTCACGCATGCATCGATCGCGCTGCTATTTCGACGTAGTAGGACGTACTAGACCGATGGTGCAAAGGCGCTAAGGCGGTTGATGCACCCCACACGGATATGTATATTCGCGCGCCATATGACCTGGAGGCGAGGGAGGCCGTCCGGCCGAATGAGCGCGAGAAGGTTTCAATGACACCCCGTGCCTATTCTTTCCTCCCTGTGATCGCGTTGATCGCCGTCGTGGGCGCCTCGTTCGGTTGCGAAGACCTCGACGGGCGCGGCCACAATCGCAAGGGGAATCGCTACTACCGCGAGACGAAGTTCGTCGACGCCGCCGCGAACTACGAGCAGGCGGTCGCCAAGGTCGACGAGACGAGCATTCACTACAACCTCGGCCTCGCGTACTCGAAGGTCTTCAAGCCGGGGCTCGACGATGTCGTCCTGCTCGCGGTCAAGGGGGATCCGATCTGCGCGGCGATTCCCGAGGTCACGTACGTCGCCCGCCGGGTTTGCCTCAAGAACGACTCGAACGACGAGGACCGCGGCTACAACAAGTGCGACGACAAGAACATCTGTCCGTCGAGTGCAACGTGTACGCAGGTGGAGCTCTGCGCGAAGGACAACGCGAGCCTCGCCAACCTCGCCGCCAAGCACCTGACGATGTGGATCGACAAGCAGCCGCCCGACGCCGACATCAAGAAGCAGGTCGACCAGCTCTCCAAGGAGCTCGACACGCTGGAGGCCGACAAGGAGAAGGCGGCCAACGCGATCATCGCGGCGATCGAGAGCAAGGACAAGCCGGCCGAAGACGAGGCGACGACGCGCAAGACCGCGCTTGACGAGCAGACCAAGAGCCTCAAGAACGAGCTCGAGGAGACCGGGCTCAAGTTCACGATGCGCAAGCTGATGACCCAGCTCTGGATCGACTCCCAGCAGTTCGACCGGGCGCTGGCTTACTGGAGCGAGCAGCTCCAGGCCAAGCCCAACGATCCCGAGGTCATGGGCAACCTCGCCGGCATCAACCTCAAGGCGGGCGACTACCGCAAGTCGATCGAATGGTACGTCAAGGTTGCAGAGACCAGCACCGACACGACCCAGAAGGTCACCGCCTACAGCTTCATCGGCAACGTCGCCTGGTCCAAGCTCAACTCCAAGACGCTGGGGCAGACCGACGCGGTCGAGCTCGCGGACCTCGGCATCGGGGCGCTCCAGCATGCCGCTGCGCTCGCACCCAAGAACGTGTCATTCCTCAGGCTTCAGTCGGCGCTGCTCAATTTCCGAGCCCTGGCCCACGGTGCGTCGTGGGCGGCCGCGATCGATCGAGCAAGCGCGCAAGATCTAAAGGGCTTGATAGACGTTGTGTCCGGGAAGGCGAAGCCACCGGGAACCCCTGTGCCCCCCAAGGGGCCCACCCCTCCCACCCCTCCCACTCCTCCGACATCACCCATGTCCGGAGGGCCGGCCCCCAAGGCTGGCGGCTGACCCGATCGCCCAACGAGAGGACCCAGCCCAGATGAGCAAGCCAACCGACGAGGACAGCAAGACCACCCCCTTCATTCGTGAAGAGGGTGGCCCGGTCCTGCCCGAGGAGACGTTTCGCGTCCCGGTGCCGCAGCTGGCCCCGCTGGCCATGTTCGGCCACTACAAAGAGGCCAAGGCCCGCAAGTTGCCGGGCTGGGCGATCCCGCTGATGGCCTCGTGGGCGTTCATCGTGCTCGCGTTCCTGGGAGTGACATGGGCCTCGTCGATCTGGCAGATCGAGCGGCTCGATCGCCCCAAGGGCTC
>Ga0113563_10001003_pt1 | contig 15242 bp, 14 predicted proteins | sample Mud3Dept3metaG_FD_80117 | JGI IMG/M metagenome (GOLD analysis project Ga0113563, IMG submission 80117) | Freshwater wetland microbial communities from Ohio, USA, analyzing the effect of biotic and abiotic controls - Mud 3 Core 4 Depth 3... | ecosystem: Environmental > Aquatic > Freshwater >...
CATCCGGCTAAACAGCCGCTCGCGCTTGGGTATAGTGTGGCGCATGGGACAGTGGCTCCCGGCGCTCGGTCGAAATGGCATAGGCTGACGTCCTCAGAGGTCTATTACATTATCGCCGGTCGTGGACGATTGACTGTAGACGATTCTGTTGTCGAGGTGGAACCAGGCTCTGTCGTCTATGTGCCGCCGGGAGGTAAGCAGTCTCTGGAAAATCTTGCGTCCACCGCCATCGAGTTCCTCTGCTTGGTCGATCCTGCTTGGCAACCAGAGGACGAGGAAGTCTTGGAATAGAGGCTGGTGCGGTCATATCTCATACAGAGGGAGAGTGGTCTGTGAAAGCGAAGATCGCTGTACTAGTTGGTGATGGAGTGGGTCGGGAGATTGTTCCTGAAGCCGTGAAGGTGCTGAAGGCTGTGGCTGAGAAGTTCCAGCATACGTTTGAGTTTTTCTACGGTGATGTCGGGGGACAGGCGATCGACAAAGTGGGGCTCCCACTCCCTCAGCAGACGCTGACCTTGGCCAAGCAGAGCGATGCCGTCTTACTCGGCGCGGTCGGCGGTCCCAAATGGGAAGGACTGGAATATAGTCTGCGTCCAGAACGTGCGCTGTTGGGATTGCGAGAGCACCTGGGCCTTTACGCGAATTTACGGCCTGCGAAGTTGTATCCGATGTTGGCCGATGCCTCCACGCTGAAACGGGAAGTGATCGAAGGGATCGACATCCTCGTCGTTCGGGAACTGACTGGTGGCATTTATTTCGGGAAGCCAAAGGGGATTGAGAAACTGCCGAATGGGAGCGAGCGAGGTGTCAATACCGAGGTCTATACCACTGAAGAAATCCATCGCATTGCGAAAGTGGCGTTCGAGGCGGCGAGAAAACGCCGAAAAAAAGTGATGTCCGTCGACAAAGCGAACGTGCTGGAGTCATCCGAACTCTGGCGTCGTGTCGTCATCGAGACCCACAAGGGCTATCAGGATGTCGAGTTGAGCCATATCTATGTCGACAATGCGGCGATGCAACTTGTGCGCAATCCGCGGCAGTTCGACGTGATGCTCTGCAACAATATTTTCGGTGACATTCTGAGCGATGAAGCCGCGATGTTGACCGGGTCCATCGGCATGTTGCCGTCGGCCAGTATCGGCGCGCAGGTGGGACTGTTCGAGCCGATTCACGGCAGCGCGCCTGACATCGCCGGGAAGAATGTGGCAAATCCCATTGCGACGATTGCCTCGGCGGCCATGATGTTGTCCTATGGGTTCAAGTTGGATAAGGAAGCCGCAGCCATCGAGCAGGCGATCGTGAAAACACTCGATCTCGGCTACCGCACGAAAGATATTCACAGTCTTGGTACTCGCTTGGTCAGTACAACAGAAATGGGCGAGGCCATCCTGCGAAATCTGAACTAAGCGAGACTCTCGATACAGATGAAGACAGATCTCCAAGCTGGATTGATCCAGACCGTTGCCGGTACCGGAGACGCAGGCTGGTCCGGTGATGGAGCTGCGGCATGTGCAGCTCGTCTGAATGAGCCGAAGAGTCTTACCCTCGACGTAGAGGGAAACCTCTTCATCGCTGACTCTGAGAACCACGTTGTTCGGAGGATCGACCGGAAGACCCAATGTATCAGGACGGTTGCGGGCCGTATTCAAGCGCTAGAAGCAGAGGCGAAACTCGTTTCGTTCGCTTCGATGGCTGAGAGAATAGATGATGATCCTCTTGCCGAAACCGGCAGGGTCAACATGCGCGCCGTTACCCAACAGACCGACCTAAGTGGGACCGTGCGTTATATTGCGATCGGTACAGTGCCGGCCGCACGCTTCAGTGGCGATAGCGGTCCTGCTGATCAGGCCCTACTGAATTTTCCCACAGCAGTGGTGGTCGATCGGGCAGGGCATCTCTACATTGCGGACACGCTGAACCATCGGGTACGGCGCGTGGATGCGACGACCGGGGTGATTACGACAGTCGCCGGCCTGGGTAAGCCGCGGTACTTTGGTGACGGAGGAATGGCCGTGGAGGCCGGGTTGAACGAACCGGCTGCCTTAGCGTTGAGCAGAGAGGGCATCCTCTATATAGCTGACCAGAGTAACAACTGCGTAAGGGCGGTGGATTTGGCCACCGGAATGATTCGTACGGTCGCAGGGACAGGAACAGCAGCGTATAATGGAGATGGTGTGGCTGCAACAGAAACTGGTCTGGCCGGCCCCAGCGGATTGGCACTGGCGTCAGACGGTACCCTGTTCATTGCCGATTGCTTCAACGGAAGGATTCGGGCTGTCGATCCTGTCACTGGTTTCGTACGAACTGCGGTGGGCGATGGTGGTGAGTATCGGTACCAGGGGTTGGATGAACCACCCAGTGCCAGTCTCTCTCGGCCATCGGGGATTGCATTGGATGATGAGGGGAATCTCTACATGACTGATTCGGACAACCATCTGGTACGGCGATGGAATCGAATCACTTGGCGTATTGAGCGCGTTGCCGGGGTGGGTACGGCCGACTACGGAGGCGACGGGGGCGTGGCCCTCGAAGCCGGTTTGAGCTACCCGTTTGGAATCGTGGTAGATCGTACGGGGCATTTGCTCGTGGCCGATACATTCAATCATCGTATACGCGAGATCGCACAATAGGCAGGATCGAGGCTCATGGTAAAAAAGAAATCAGGGTATGTGGTGGCCATCCTCGGTGCAACTGGGGCGGTTGGGAAAGAAACTCTCGAGATTCTAGAGGAGCGAAAGTTTCCGTTGGCCTCGCTACATCTGTTTGCCTCGAAGCGTTCGGCCGGTGAGATGATGTCGTGCCAGGGCAAAGAGTGGAAGGTTGAGGAACTGACGCCGGAGTCGTCGTTTGCCGGTGTCGACTTTGCATTTATTTCAGCGACCGACGCCATCAGCCGCGAGTATGGTCAACGGCTTGGAGCGGATGGGGTTGTGGTCATTGACGACAGCGGCGTCTTTCGGATGGAGGTCGATGTTCCGTTGGTCGTACCTGAAGTCAACGCCCATGCGCTGACGACGATGCCTCGCGGCATTGTGTCGATTCCCAATTGCACGACGACCCCGCTCGTCATGGCGCTCAAGCCGTTGCAGGATGCTGTGGGAGTGAAGCGCGTCGTCGTGACGACGTTTCAGTCGGTCTCCGGGACCGGTGCGGCGGCGATGGATGAATTGATGACGCAGACAAAAGATCTGTTGTCCTTTCGCGACACGAAGGCCGAAGTGTATCCCTATCAGATCGCATTCAACCTGCTGCCGCATATCGGATCCTTCAACGACGTGGGGGATTGTTCCGAGGAAGTGAAGATTGCCCGCGAGACGAGAAAAATTCTTGAGGCTCCGGCGCTTCGCGTGACGGCGACGACTGTGCGTGTCCCAGTGTTGCGCTGCCATTCCGAAGCTATCAACGTGGAGTTGGGAAGGGCGCTCAAGCCGAATGAAGCCCGTGCGGTGTTGGCGGCTATGCCAGGGGTGATTGTGTACGATGATCCGGGCAAGAAGCTCTACCCGATGCCTTTGGATGCGACTGGCAAGGATGAGGTATATATCGGCCGCGTTAGGGAAGACGAATCGATCACGAACGGGCTGAATCTCTGGGTGGTATCCGATAATCTCCGCAAAGGGGCCGCGCTCAATGCGGTACAAATCGCAGAACATTTAGTAGCTCAAGGCTGATGGCTGAATGGGGAAATCTTGGCAAGATCTTTATCGGAGTCGGGCTCTGCGTGGTGTTGGTTGGCCTATTGCTGCTGATTGCAGACCGTGTTCCAGGAATCGGGAATCTCTTGGGATGGTTCGGCAAGCTTCCTGGCGACGTCTCTATTCGACGTGATAACTTCAGTTTCTCATTTCCCTTCGCAACCAGCCTGCTCCTCAGCGTCATCCTGAGTCTGGTATTGTATTTAATTACATGGATCTTTCGCCGATGAAGCGCTTGAGGAGTAGCGTGTGTCGAGCCATTGTGGTGGGAGTATGCTTTTTCAGCCTGACCTCAGGAGCAGAAGCAGCCGAGTCGATCCGCGTTCTGCTGTCGGCAGACGTGCTACGGCTCGATATCCGTGCCAACGGTCCGCTGTGGGTGACGGATGCAAAAGGCCGTGGTCAGGCCCTGCGCACGTCGGTCCAAGTCGCAGCCGCTGGAAGAGGGTTTCTGCTGAACGGCGCCCGCTTGCAGACGGAGCAGTTGACACTGCATGGCGGAGAGCAAGGCATCACACTGACATTCCCACGGCCCTCTCGGAAGCCCAACGGGACGGCTGTCTCATCGGGTGACTCCGGCACAGAGATCTCTGTGAGCGGCCGCATCCAACTCGTGCGAAGAGGCAATGGGTTCTTGGTCATTAATCGAGTGGATGTGGAAGAATATGTCAAAGGGGTGGTTCCCGCCGAGGTGAGTTCAGCTTGGCATCCTGAGATGTTGAAAGCACAGGCGGTCGCGGCCAGGACTTATGCGCTCTATCAGCAGATGTTGAGTGCCGCGCGTGAGTACGACGTGGTGGCTACGGTGCAAGATCAAGTCTATCACGGGAAGCAGGGGGTCGATGCCAGGATCCTACGTGCGGTCGAAGAGACGCGTGGGCTGGTCGTGACCTACCAGGATGCGCCGATCTACGCAGCGTTCTCATCGACGGCCGCCGGGTTGACGGAAGATGCCATGAATGTATGGTCGAAAGAATACCCCTACCTCAAGGGTGTAGAGTGCCCCTTCGACCTGATGTCGCCCTATTATCAATGGAAGTCCTCCTTCAAAATCGACACCCTCGAACAGAATTTGCGGGCGCAGGGGTTTTCCGTGGGTACGATCGCGTCGATGACGCCTTTGTCATTCAGCCGCGGAGGGCGAGTTGCCACGCTGCGTGTTCTCCACTCTGGTGGAGAATTGGTTCTTCGTGGAGAAGAGTTACGGAAGGCGGTTGGCTACACCATCATCCCCAGTACACAGTTTGCCATCGAATCGATCGGCCAGAATGTGGTGCTTTCTGGCTTCGGTGCGGGGCACGCTGTCGGCATGTGCCAGTGGGGCGCGAAAGAACTGGCTGAGTTGGGCTATCCCTTCTCCACGATTCTTCGGTATTATTATCCAGGTACCGAACTGCAGAATATGACGTTGACGAAAGCTCCGACCCCACCGTCTTCCTGATGCAGCTCTCAGAATTCGACTTTCCGTTCGATTCCTCGCTGATTGCCGCTTACCCAAGACTCCCGCGTGATCACGCCAGGTTGCTTGTTCTGCAGCGTTTCGACCGCTCGCTTACCCATCGACGCGTCGACGAGTTGCCCAATCTTCTTCATCCCGGCGATCTCCTCGTAGTCAACAATACAAAGGTAATGGCCGCACGTGTGGTCGGACGGAAACGCCCTTCCGGGACAGAGGTCGAGATCCTCTTTGTGAAGGATCTTGGCGATGCGATCTGGGAAGTGCTGATCAAGGGAACGTGTCGTCCTGGACAGATGATTGAGATGGGTGCAGAGGTTGTTGCTGTGGTGATTGAGCGTGGCGCGACCAGAACGAGAGTTCGGGTCCTGAGTCCGATTCCGTTCCCTGAATGGCTGCGACAACACGGCCGAATGCCGATTCCACCCTACATGAAACGGACGCCGACCGACCAGGATCGAGAATGGTACCAGACCCTGTTTGCTCAGCATGAGGGAGCGATTGCCGCGCCGACGGCCGGGCTCCATTTCACTCCGGAGCTGCTGGCACGGCTGCAACAGCGAGGGGTCGATCTCACGGCCATCACGCTGCATGTTGGTGTTGGAACCTTCAAACCGGTGACGGTCGATCAGATCGAAGATCATAGGATGAGCGCAGAGTGGATCGAGGTCGGAGCAGAGACGGTGCGTGCCATCGAGCAGGTGCGAGTGACAGGGAGACGAATTGTGGCTGTCGGGACAACAGTTGTACGCGCACTCGAAACTGCGGCTGGCGCGGACGGTCAGGTTCGACCCTATCGTGGAGAGACGAATATGTTTATGACGCCAGGGTTCCCGTTCAAGGTAGTCGATGCCCTCCTCACGAACTTTCACTTGCCACGAACTACATTGCTGATGCTGGTCTCCGCACTGGCCGGGACCGAATTTCTTCGACAGGCCTATGCAGAGGCGGTTCACGAGCGGTATCGCTTCTATAGCTATGGCGACGCGATGTTGATTCTTTAGTCAGTCTCAGCGCCATCGTGACCTCAAGCCAAAAACTTGATCGTTCTCTGACTTAGGGGGTGGACTCGTGATGATGTGCGATGAATCGAGCTACAGCAACTCGCGGTTGATCTTGATGGGGATGGTCGTTTTGAGCGATTCAGTGTAGGCCATCAGCGCGCGTTGCTGCTTTTGAAAGAGGACGTCCTGAACGGCACGGTCCTTCGCTGCGGCAGCCTTTGCGGGATCCGATTCCGTTTGCCGTAATGTGAGGGCTTGCGCCTCGGCAAGTTCGGCAGGGGTAAGGGCCACGGCGTCGCGGATGATCATCCGGGCTTTGTTGCTCAGTACTTCCTTCGCTTCCATCGCTTCGAATATTGCAGGTGTCAAATGATTCGCTGCCAGGAGCCGTTGGTAGATCTCCGGATCGAATGTGCCGTCTTTTTGAAAATCAGGGATCTGCATGATGACTTCGCGAAGGTCTTCGTCAGCCACGGTGAGGCCCATGTTTTTTGCTGCGATGAGCCAGGTCCGATTGTCGACGAGTTGGTCCACCACTAATTGTTTGATCGTTTCGTCTTTGAATTCTCCAGGGACTTTGTCCTTATAGAAGCGGTAGGTATTCTCATAGGCGCGTCGGAACTCATCGCGGGACACGGTGAGATCTCCGATTGAGGCGACGACGGTGCCGGTCTGTTCGCCGAATCCCCACCAGCCCATAGTGATGACGAAGGCGAGAGCGATGATCCCCATGATAGACTTGAGGAGCCAGGGATAACTGTGCGACGATTCACGCAACAATTTAAGCATGACAATCTCTATAGGAAGGTTCGTATACGTGAATTCTACTCAGGGATCTGTGCAAAGGCAAGGGACGATCTTTCCTCTTGTAGATCTTTCCTCTAAACTGCGATCTCACGATCGAGCAGGGTTGTCAGTTTGTGAAGACGAGAAATATCATCCATGATGCTCAATTAGCAGAAGAATGGTCTTTGTTTGTGCTAGGTGGTTCGATTTGTTATACTTTGTCACTAATTGTAAGGAGATCTCTTGTCGGAGGAGGTCAGAGGGGTTCATTCAATCAGTGCCGGGGTTTATCCCAAGGCGCAGATTCTGAATCGTGGTATCGCCAAGCTGATCGATCTGTTTATCGTCGCGGCAGCCGGTCAGATGCTTGTGCCGGTAGGTTTTCTTGGAGGGTTGGCGTATATACTGATCGCTGATGGGTTTTCCGGCGGGCGCAGCCTCGGTAAACGATTGATCGGCCTTCAGACGGTGCTTCCAGGTCAGCGCGAGGCGGCAGGCTTTCGAGAATCCATTATCCGCAATCTTCCCTTTGCGGTGGCTCAGGTAGCCTTTGCCGTCCCATATGTGGGATGGCTTGTATCAGTAGCCATCATTGCATTCGAAGCAGTATTAATTCTCGGGAACGAGCAGGGGCGGCGGTTTGGCGACGAAGTGGCCGGTACCCAGGTGTTGGATGTTGGTCGTCTGGCATCGCCTGACTGAGGGCGCTGTCGGAGTGTGAGAGGAAGGGAGAACAATCGTGGGCTTTGGGAGTGATATCTTTGGATGGTTCTCGAACGACCTGGCTATTGACCTAGGAACGGCCTCGACCCTCGTATATGTGCATGGGAAAGGGATCGTGCTTAACGAACCCTCGGTCGTGGCGGTTGAGAAAAAGACCGAACGAGTGCTCGCAGTCGGCACGGAGGCGAAGAGAATGTTGGGACGTACGCCAGGCAACATCATTGCGGTGCGGCCTATGAAAGAAGGCGTGATCGCCGACTTCGAAATGGCAGAGCAGATGTTGAAGCGGTTCATACAGAAAGCGCACAACCGTAGCGCGTTCGTACGTCCACGCATCATCATCGGTGTGCCGTCGCGTATTACGCAAGTGGAGCAGCGGGCAGTCCGAGACTCGGCTGAATTAGCCGGCGCCCGCGAAGTGTATCTGATCGAAGAGCCGGTGGCCGCAGCCATCGGTGCCGGTCTTCCTATTACCGAACCCTCCGGCAACATGGTGGTTGACATCGGCGGCGGCACGACCGATATCGCCGTCATTTCGCTCGGCGGAATTGTCTATAGCGAGTCCGTCAAGGTCGCGGGCGATCGCATGGACGATGCGATCATGAATTACATCAAGAAGAAATATAACCTCCTCATCGGTGAACATATGGCGGAGCGGATCAAGTTTGAAATCGGATCCGCCTATCCCTTTGAGGAACGCAAAACAATGATGATCAAAGGGCGCGACTTGATTTCCGGCATTCCCCGCACGTTGGTGGTGGATGATGCAGAAGTCCGGGAAGCGCTGCAGGAACCGATCGGAACAATCGTCAACGCGATTAAAGTGGCACTGGAGAATACCCCGCCTGAGTTGGCGGGCGACATCATCGATCGTGGCGTCGTACTCACGGGCGGGGGCTCTTTGCTGAAGGGCATGGATACGCGCTTTCGAGAGGAGACGAATCTGCCGATCATCACCGTGGATGACCCTCTGACTTCCGTCGTCTTGGGGGTCGGAAAAATCCTCGATGAATTGGATCTGCTCGCTAAAGTGTCGGTGATGTCCCAGGCCAATACCTACCGATAAGGTTCCATCCCGAACTCCCTTATGTGGATGGCTCACTCTAGTTCTCCCTACGGTGCCAGACGTATTGCGCTTGCCTGCTTTGCCCTCCTGCTGGTGACCCTTTTTCTGTTTCCCGCTCAAATCCAAGGACTCTCGCAGTATCTGGGTGGGCCGGTTGGATATGTTGTGCGTGTACCGCTCGAAGCTATTGCGTCCATCGATGCAGGCATCGCCGATCGATGGGAGCAGTACGTGGCGTTGCAAGGGGTCCGAGAAGAGAACCAGCGGCTACGGAAAGAAATGGAGTGGCTGCGGGGGCAACAGAGCCAGTTGCGTGAGTCCGCTGCCGCGACAGAACGATTGACGACCTTGCTGCGTTTTAAGGAGCAGGCGCTTCCCACGATGGTTGCCGCGCAAGTCATCGGGCGTGATGCCACGAATCGGTATCGTGCCCTTATTCTCAATAAGGGCGAGAGCGATGGGATCAGGCCGGATATGGGAGTGGTCACGCCCGCTGGTGTCGTTGGCCGCGTTGTGAAAACAACAGAGGCGTCCTCGGTCGTGCTCTTGGTGACTGATTCGAACAACGCCATCGCTGGCCTTATTCAGCGGACGAGAGACGAAGGCATTGTGGAAGGGACTCAGCAAGGGCTGGCCCAGCTGAAGTATATTCCGTTGCTGTCGACACTCCGGGACGGCGATCGAGTCGTGACCTCAGGCCTTGTCGGAGATTTCCCCCGAGGGCTCATGATCGGTACGATTACGCATATCGATAAACAGGAAGGCGCCCTCTTCCAGTCCGCTGAACTCATGCCGGAGGTCGATGTCGGCCGTGTGGAGGAAGTGTTGGTGATTCAGACATCGTATGGACAGTCGTTGAAGGCCGGGTCAGGAGCAGATCCACGCGAGAAGCCATCACCATGAAATTTCTCTTCTATCTGATTCTCGTGCTGCTGCTTGTACCCTTCCAGACGACGCTATTGCCACATCTGAGCGTGTGGAATATTAAGCCGGATTTGGGGCTTGTGGCCGCCGCACTTATCGGGCTTTTTGCCGGGGAGCTGGAAGGTCTTCTCGTAGGACTCACGATCGGATGGATCCTGAGTCTTTTCTCAGCCGGCGAACTGTGGTTGAGTCTTCTCACGAACGGGGGTGTTGGCCTCTTGACAGGATTCCTGGGACGGCAGGTGTCGCAGGTGACGTCGTTCTCACTGGGGGGCGTGTTGCTGCTGGTATCTTTGGCGAGCGGGCTGTTTGCCGCGATGAATTTCAAAGGTCTCGACATGGCTCAGATGTGGTGGATGGTCGAGTCCATCGTCTTCCCTCAGGCGTGTTTCGACGGGGCGGTGGGGGCGGGATTCTATTGGCTGCTTTCTCGACGATTTGATCTCACCCGCCTGAGGACCGATTAGCCGGTCTGTGATGGGCGTGGTGGAATGTTGAGTGTGACGCATGGCAACAGTTGGTCTGCACGATTCCGAACTAGGGGAACTCCAACGCCGACTGATCATTCTCCGCGTCGGCTTGTTGCTTGTTGTGGCGTTACTGGGGCTGCAGCTATGGAACTTGCAAATTCGTGAGGGTCCCTACTACCGCGATCTCTCGGAGAACAATCGTACACGTTCGGTCATCATGGAGCCGGCTCGAGGGCTCATCTACGATCGCAACGGGGTGTTGTTGGCGAATAATGTTCCCAGCTTCACGCTCTATGTTTCGCTTGAAGATGTCAAAGATCCCAACCTGCTCATCGATCAGCTCAGCAGCCTTCTGGGGCTAGATGCGGCGCTCGTAAGGAAGAAGCTTACGGCTCGCGGCAGTAAACAACTGCCGCGCAAGGTGAAGGATCGCTTAACCCTTCGAGAAGCGACGTTGGTTGAGTCGCATCGTCTGGACTTACCAGGAGTGATGGTGCAAGTCGAATCGCAACGGAACTATCCTGGTGGAATGACGGCTGCGCATCTACTGGGCTATGTCGGGGAAGTGTCGCCAGAGCAATTAGAGAAACCTGATTTTGCCGACCTGCACCAGGGCAGCGTTGTTGGACAATATGGCGTGGAGAAATTTTTCGATCGGCTCATGCGCGGTCAGGCCGGGCAGAAAAGCATAGAGGTCGATGCGGTAGGTCATGAGAAACGAACCGTGGTTGTGGAGCAGCCCCACGCCGGGGACGATTTGTATCTCACGATCGATGTGCGGCTGCAAAAAGTGGCCGAAAATTTGTTGGGGGAAGAATTGGGCGCGATTGTCGCGCTTGACCCGAGGACAGGTGATGTGCTGGCTATGGCTAGCCGGCCGGGCTTCGATCCGAACATCCTCTCGAGGGAGCTCACACCGAAACAATGGGCCGAGATCGTGCAGGACGAGGGACGCCCCTTGAACAATCGAGCCTCGCAAGGACAGTACCCCCCCGGTTCGGTCTTCAAAGTGATGATGGCTGCCGCAGCGTTGGAAACCAAGACCGTGACGCCGTCGACATCCATCTTCTGCAATGGAGGGTATCAGTTCGGTCGCCGCCTATATCGTGATTGGAAAGCTGGGGGGCATGGTTGGGTGGATCTCCGGCACGCGCTCGTGCAATCGTGCGACGTGTATTTCTATACCGTTGGGCAGCGGATGGGGATCGAGACAATGGCTTCCTTTGCCCATCAGTTTGGGTTGGGGGAAGAAACGGAGATCGAGCTGCCGTCTGAACGAGTTGGAATCGTACCTTCCGAGGCCTGGAAACAGAAGGCCAAGAATCAGGCCTGGCTGCCTGGCGAAACGATTTCGGCATCAATCGGACAAGGTTACGTGAGTGTGACTCCGCTGCAGATGGCGAGCTTGATCGGCACCGTCGCAAACGACGGCGTCATGTTCCGTCCGCGATTGGTCAAGGCCGTGATGAATCGAGCGACCGGAGAACTACAACAACGGTCAGCGGTCCCAAAGCGCACATTGAAGCTGAGGCCTGGAATCTTGCCGGTAATTAAAGAAGCGCTGGCGGGGGTAGTCAAAGAGGGGACTGGCACGCGGGCACAGTCGGCGCTGGTGACGATCGCCGGGAAGACCGGTACGGCTCAGATCACGGCATTACGTACCGGTCCGGAGAAAGATATCCCGAAGAAATTCCGAGATCATGCTTGGTTTGTCGCGTTCGCTCCGGTTGAAGCCCCCACCATTGCCGTTGCGGTGCTGGGTGAGCATTTGGGCCATGGGGGCTCTGCTTCGGCGCCGCTCGCCAAAGAACTCATCGAGACGTATGTGAAATTGAACCTCCACACTCCTTCTGCTGTGAAGGATGGTGCCATCGCGCGAGTAAGGGATGCCGGAGGACAGGGAACGAGATGATCGACCGGGTATTCATAAGCCGGGGCTTCGACAATTTCGATTTTCGTTTTATCGGGCTGATCTTTGCCATCCTGGGGATCGGCGTCCTGTCGATTTATAGCGTGACACATGACCAAGGAGTTGCGTTCCCGTTTTATGCCAAGCAGGTTGTGTGGATTCTGCTTGGCACAGTCGCGTTTCTCGTCATGTGGCTCTCGGACTATCATCGGATCGCGCGGTTAGCGTATCCTGCCTATGCGATTATCTTAATATTACTGGCTGTCGTGCTGCTTGAAGGCAAGAGCAGCCGTGGGGCGCAACGATGGATTCCGATGGGCTCATTTGCCTTCCAACCTTCGGAATTCGCAAAGCTGGTGCTTATTTTGACCTTGGCGCACTACTATTCGCAGGCGCCCCGGGTGGGATGGTTCCAGCGAGTGGTGCTTCCGGGACTGTTGGTGCTGCCGGGGCTGCTCCTGATCCTGAAGCAGCCTGATCTCGGGAGCGGATTGAGCTTCTTGGCGATTTATGCCGCGATGTTGCTGATGGTGGGCATGCGGTCAAAGGCGGTGGGTGTCATTCTCCTGTTTTCATTGATGCTGTTTCCCTTCGCCTGGGAGATCATGTGGGGGTCATTGCATGATTATCAGCAGCAGCGCATTATGACGTTTGTCGATCCTGTCTACGATACTGGAGGTAAGGGATACCATGCGCTTCAATCGCGGATTGCCATCGGCGCGGGAGAGTTGACGGGTAAGGGGCTCTACGGAGGGACACAAAGCCAATTGAAGTTTTTGCCCGAGGGACATACCGACTTTATCTTTTCAGTGTTTGCGGAGGAATGGGGATTTCTCGGAGTGCTGGTTCTCTTGCTGTTGTTCGTCGGACTGATCTGGCTGTCGCTAGAAGTTGTGGCGCGTGCGAGGGATCAGCTCGGGGCGTTGCTGGCGGTCGGTATTCTTTGCATGTTGTGTTTTTGCGTCGTGATCAATATCGGCATGACGGCGGGCATGTTCCCTATCGTCGGAATTCCCCTCCCGCTCATGAGTTACGGCGGGAGCGCGACGATTATGACGATGGCGTCGCTGGGCCTGCTGTTGAATGTCAAACGCCGTCGATTGAGTTTCTTTTAGCGAGTAAGGTCGCCGCACGGTCTCGAATGAATCGGGATCGAGGCAAGAGGGTATATGTATTAGGGCACGAACCGTTGGGGCGACGAGCTGTCGAGTGGAGACAGAAACCTGGGGACTCCCCGCGTTTGTTCTCCACGTCGGTGCGGCGGTTCTACTGAATGGAAGGAGTCGGTATGGGAGTAGAAATTGCGATTACAGTCGCGCGCGAGGAAACTCGCGTTGCGGTGTTAGACGGTGGAGTCGTCACGGATCTTTTTGGGGATCGTGCAAAACATAAGGACTTTGTCGGGAACATTTATAAAGGAAAAGTGGCGAAAGTGTTGCCCGGCATGCAGGCGGCATTTGTGGATATCGGACTCGCGAAGGCGGCGTTCATGCATGTGTCGGATTTGTCTTTGGATTCCGAGCCGGGCGACACACTCGTCGATGCGGATGAGGAAGACAAGGAGGCCGATAAAGACGGGGATATGCTGGGCCCCCGGCGCCAAAGCTCCAAGCCTATCGAGCAGTTGCTGAGCGAAGGGCAAGAGCTGATGGTGCAGATCTCCAAAGGGCCTATCGGCACGAAAGGCTCGCGGGTGACGACGTATGTGTCGCTTCCTGGTCGGTATCTCGTGTTCATGCCCAACGTGGAACATATCGGTGTGTCTCGTCGCATCGCTCGAGATGAGGAACGGGCTCGACTCAAGGACATTATGAAGCGAGTGCGGCAACCAGGCTGCGGATATATTGTCCGTACGGTGAGCGAAGGAGTCAAAGAAGACGAGCTGCGATCCGATGTCGACTTTTTGCATGTGCTCTGGCAGGACATCCTGGCGAAACGCGAGCAGAAAGGGGCGCCGGCATTGCTCCACGCCGATCTGAGCCTGAGTTTCCGCGTTGTGCGCGACCTCTTCGGGAAGAAAGTCGATCGGCTATGGATCGACTCGCGTGAAGAGTACCAGGCGGTCCGGGACTTCGTACAGCGGTTCTCGCCGGAGCAAACGTCACGTATTCATTTGTACGACAAAGATGAAACTCTCTTCGATCATCTGGGAGTAGAGCAGGAGATGGCGCGTGCTCTCAGCCGTAAAGTCTGGCTCAAGTCAGGCGGGCATCTCGTAATCGATCATACGGAAGCGATGACCGTCATCGACGTCAACACCGGACGGTTTGTGGGGAAGCGCGATCAGGAAGAGACCATTCTCCGGAACAATCTGGAGGCAGCGAAAGAAGTGGCCTATCAGATGAAGTTGCGTGGGATCGGCGGAATCATCATCGTCGACTTTATCGACATGGAAAGAGAGAAGAATCGTGACAAGGTGTACCACGCGTTGCTCGATGCGATGTCGACCGACAAGGCCCGCACCAGAGTGTCTAGAATCTCCGACTTGGGGTTGATCGAGATATCTCGTGAACGGGTGAGAGAGGACCTTCTACGTTCGCTCTCCGAGCCCTGTCACTATTGCGAAGGGCGGGGCTATACGAAGTCTCCTACCACGGTAGCCTATGAGATATTCCGCGATGTCCGTCGGATCGGCAGCAGCCCTGAGCCGCAGCGGATCGTCATCGGCGCGCACCCCTCGGTCGTCGGACTGCTGCAAGATGAAGAGCGGCAGGGGCTTGAGGCTGTGGAGCGCGAGTGTGCCGCGAAAATCATCGTCATGCCGGACGAACACTTGCATCTGGAACAGTACGATCTCGCGGTCGTCTAAAGATTGTGGCTCTCGTGCGACAAGGCATATGCAATCTTTCAGCCGGTCTGTAGGTGAGGATTCCTCTTCTAAGGTTGCGGATCCTTCCTCCGTTCAGCCCATGACAGGACCGGTGTTAGAGTCTTGGCTCCGCCTGCGGGCGATCGATGGAGTGGGAGACTTGACGGTGCTTCGGTTAGTCCGTGCCTGGCACTCTCCCGAGGCTGCCCTGCATGCTTCCCGCGATGAGTTGATTAAGAGGGGATGCAGCCCGCAATTGGCAGATGCGATACGACGCGGGCCTGATCGTTCCGTCTGCCGGAGCATCGAACGGGAACTCAAGGTGATCGAGCGTGAGCATATTGAAGTGCGGAGCCTGTTGGATCCTGCGTATCCCGTGCGGCTGAAGATGATTGCGGAC
>Ga0113563_10001004_pt1 | contig 15241 bp, 11 predicted proteins | sample Mud3Dept3metaG_FD_80117 | JGI IMG/M metagenome (GOLD analysis project Ga0113563, IMG submission 80117) | Freshwater wetland microbial communities from Ohio, USA, analyzing the effect of biotic and abiotic controls - Mud 3 Core 4 Depth 3... | ecosystem: Environmental > Aquatic > Freshwater >...
CCTGGCCGACACCCTCTACCTGGGATAATTTTTGTTGAAGGATGGTTGAGGCGGCGTCGTACATTTGCGCCGTGCCTACTGAGTCGGATGTAAGGGCGATGATGAGAATGGGTGCCTCTGCCGGATTGACTTTGCGGTAGTTTGGGTTGCTGGGGAGGGTGGGTGGCAAGTAACCTCTCGCTGCATTGATGGCTGCCTGGACATCCCGGGCGGCTCCGTCGATGTTGCGATCTAAATCAAATTGCAGCACGATGCTCGTCGACCCGCGGGAGCTGGTCGATGTCATTTCAGTCACGCCCGCGATCAACCCGAACTGGCGCTCAAGCGGTGCTGCAACCGAAGTCGCCATGGTCTCTGGGTCGGCTCCGGGCAGATTCGCCGATACCGCAATCGTCGGGAAATCTACGCGGGGCAGTGGGGAAACCGGTAGCAAGCGAAAGGAGATCGCCCCGGCAAGTACCAATGCGATCGTCAGAAGAGTTGTGCCAACAGGCCTGTTGATGAAGGTCGCCGAGATGTTCATGGCAAGCTCGTGCTGTTTTCGGCACCTTTCCTATTTCCAGAAGGACCACCCCGAAAACGTCGCGCCAGCCGATCAAAGGCAAGGTAGATGACCGGCGTCGTGTAGAGGGTGAGTATCTGGCTGATAATGAGTCCACCCACGATCGAGATGCCGAGGGGTCGGCGAAGTTCAGAACCTACCCCGCTGCCGAGCGCCAGAGGAAGTGCCCCGAGCAGAGCTGCCATGGTTGTCATCATGATCGGCCGGAATCGCAAAAGGCTGGCCTGGTAGATCGCCTCATCAGCACTCTTGCCTTCCTTACGCTCAGCGTCCAGGGCAAAATCGACCATCATGATGCCGTTTTTCTTCACGATGCCGATCAAAAGAATGATGCCGATTACAGCAATCACGGTGAGTTCAGTGCGAAAGAGCAAAAGAGCAAGCACCGCTCCCACGCCGGCAGAGGGGAGCGTGGAGAGAATGGTGATGGGATGGATATAGCTCTCGTAGAGGACACCCAGCACAATGTAGACCGTCACCAGAGCTGCGAGGATTAAAAGCGGTTCGTTGGTCAATGAGGCTTGGAAGGCTTGGGCTGTTCCCTGAAAGCTTCCTCGAATGCTTGCGGGCAATCCCATCTCCTGCGTGGCCGACTCGACTGCGTTGATTGCTTGTTCCAGTGACACCCCCGGGGCTAAGTTGAAGGAGATTGTCGCTGCGGGGAACTGGCCCTGGCGGCTGATGAGAAGTGGTCCTGTTGTCTCTGAAACCTTAACAATCCCGGTCAGGGGTACTTGCCCCCCTCCTGCGGTTCGAAGATAGATCGTCTGCAATGAATCGGGACCCTGTTGAAAGTCGGGTTTGACAGCCAAGACAACACGGTATTGGTTCAACTGTGTGAACATCGTGGAGACCTGACGCTGGCCGAAAGCACTGTAGAGCGTGTCATCGATGAGTTGCGGGGTGATACCCAGCCGGGAGGCAGTGCTCCGGTCAATCGTCACCGACACCCGCAGGCCTTTGTTCTGCTGGTCACTGCTCACATCACTCAGCTCACGCCGCTTACGCAGGGCCTCGACAAGTCTGGGAGTAAAACGGTTCAGCTCATCGATATCGGGATCTTCCAGGGCATAGTGGTACTGGGTCCGGCTGACGCGGGTATCGACGGTGAGATCCTGCACCGGCTGCATGTATAAGGTGATCCCTTCGACCTTTGCGAGCTCCTGCTGAAGTCGGAGGATGATCTCCGTGGCGCTCAGTTTACGCTCCTCCAAGGGTTTCAGATTGATGAGGATGCGCCCGCTATTTAGGGTGGTGTTGGTTCCATCCACTCCAATAAAGGAAGATAGACTCTCAACTGCCGGATCTTTCAGAATCACGCGGCTGAGCGCCTGCTGCTGCTTCGCCATTCCCAAAAATGAGATTGATTGAGGTGCTTCCGAAATACCCAGGATGACGCCGGTATCCTGGATGGGGAAAAACCCTTTTGGTACGATGATGTATAACAACACCGTGAGGACGAGGGTAGCGACAGCAACCAGAAGTGTGGGCTTCTGATGTCTCAGTACCCATTGAAGTGTCTTCCCATAGTACTGGATGACCCTATCGAAGACCCGCTGGGAAGCGCGAAAGATCCTCCCCTGGCGCTGCTCGGGCGTGTGCTTCAGAATCCTGGCACACATCATCGGCGTCAGCGTAAGCGATACGACTGCTGAGATGAGGATGGTCACACCGAGCGTCACAGCGAACTCTCTGAACAGCCGACCCACTACCTCGCGCATAAAGAGGAGAGGAATGAGCACAGCGATCAGGGAAACGGTCAGCGATAAAATGGTAAAGCCTATCTGCTTCGAGCCCTTCAGAGCAGCCTCAAGGGGTGAATCTCCCTGCTCAACATATCTGGCGATATTCTCGATCATGACGATGGCATCGTCCACGACGAATCCTGTCGAGATGGTTAAGGCCATCAAGGAGAGGTTGTTGAGGCTGAACCCTAACAGGTACATGACGCCGAACGTGCCCACAAGGGATAGCGGGACAGCCACGCTGGGAATAACCGTTGCGGCCATGCTGCGGAGGAACAGAAACATGACCAGCACGACCAAGGCGACGGCCAGCATCAGCTCGAATTGCACGTCTCTCACTGAGGCGCGGATGGTTGTGGTGCGATCGGTCAACACAGAGACCTTAATGGATGGAGGCAAAGAGCTCCGAAGTTTGGGCAGGAGCCTCTTGATCCTGTCCACGACCGCGATGACATTTGCGCCTGGTTGTCGCTGGATATTGATAATCACCGCGGGAGTGTGGTTCATCCAGGCCGCCTGCTTCACATTCTCGACATCGTCGATAGCCTCGGCGACATCGGACAATCGCACCGGCGCACCGTTCCGATAGGCAACGATCAGCGGCCGATACTCAGCGCTGGAAAAGAGTTGATCGTTGGCACCAATGTTGTAGGACTGTCGGGGACCGTCGAAACTTCCCTTGGCTTGGTTGACGTTTGCAGCCGAGATGACCGCCCTCAGGTCCTCGAGGGTCAAGCCATAAGCGGCCAGCGCTGTGGGATTGGCGTGGATCCGTACTGCCGGCCTCTGACCGCCGCTGATGCTGACCAGTCCTACACCCGGAAGCTGGGAGATCTTCTGGCCGAACCGCGTATCGGCCAGGTCTTCCACTTGGTAAAGCGGTAGCGTGTCTGAAGTCAACGCCAGGGTCAAGATCGGGGCGTCTGCCGGGTTGACTTTGCTATAAACGGGTGGAACGGGGAGATCTCTTGGAAGAAATGTAAAGGCCGCATTGATGGCGGCCTGAACCTGCTGTTCGGCGACATCCAGGCTGAGGTCCAGAGTGAATTGGAGCGTAATGATCGAACTGCCGCTGGAGCTGGTTGAGGTCATCTGCGTCAGGCCCGGCATCTGACCGAACTGGCGCTCCAGCGGAGCTGTGACGGACGAAGCCATGACTTCGGGACTTGCACCTGGAAAGAATGTGCGGACCTGGATGGTCGGGTAATCCACGGTCGGCAGAGCAGATACCGCTAACTGGTTGTATGCGACAAAGCCGGCCAGAATGATGGCGATCATCAGCAGGGTCGTCGCGACAGGCCGCAAGATGAAGGTTCGGGAGATGTTCATTAGTAGCCTTTTTCCTGGGTACTGCTGTTCTGCGCCGGACCGCCATTTTGAGGTCTTAAGTCCACCCTGGTCCCTTCCCTCAGCCTATCCTGACCGTCCACCACGACAAGCTCTCCAGGTGACAGCCCGGTCTTGATAGACGCTTCGCCTCCTTGAATTTCACCGACGCCGACCGGTCGTATCGTTGCTGTTCGGTCAGCCTTCACCACGTAGACGAATGTGCCCTGAGGGCCTCGTTGAATGGCGGATGCGGGTACGACGACAGCCTGACGCCTAACGTCCACGAGCAGGCGCGCATTGACAAACTGGTTGGGGAAAAGCTCATTCTTTTGATTTGGGAACATGGCCTTCAGGCGCACTGTACCCGTGGTTGGATCGATCTGATTGTCGGCGGTCAAAAGCGATCCGACAGCGAGTTTTTGCCTCATCTCGCGATCATACGCCTCGACCGGCAAATGGTCACCTGCCTTGAGCCTGGCGAGGACCTGCGGAAGGTTGTCTTCCGGAATAGGGAAGATGACTGCAATCGGTTGAAGCTGAGTGATCACAACCAGACCATTGGGATCGTTTGCGTGAACGATATTGCCCGGGTCGACGAGACGCAAGCCCACGCGGCCGCTGATGGGTGCAGTGATATGGCAGTAAACGAGTTGCAGCTTCGCGTTGTCGATCTGTCCCTGATCGGCCTTGACAGCACCTTCGTACTGGTGGACCAGGGCCTCTTGCGTATCCGCTTGTTGTTTCGGGATTACAGCCTTCGCCAGCAATAACCGGAAGCGTTGCAGATCGAGCTGGGCATTTTTTAACAGTGCTTGGTCGCGAGCCATCTGTCCCTCAGCCTGGGTCAACTGCGCCTCGAAAGGGCGCGGGTCGATCTTGGCCAGCAGGTCTCCGCTGCTCACGATTTGGCCTTCCCGGAAAAGGACTTCCATGAGTTGTCCGTCGACGCGCGTTCTCACGGTGACGGTATTGAGAGGAGTGACCGAGCCGAGGCCGCTGATATACAGGTTGAAGTCGGCCTTCTTTGCTTCCAGTGCGATCACTGGGACCATGGGCGTAACAGGACTCTGTCCTTTCTTGGCGGAGCGCGATTGGCCTATGGAGAAAAAAATGTACGCCCCGATGGCTATCAGACAGACCATCAGCAGCACAACCCCCCAGCGCCTGCGCAACCGGGGAGGAGACGTTGGTCTCAACCCATCATTCTTCTTCATTTCTGGAGTAGATGTCATCGCTTTGCCTCACACAAAATGTTCCTGATGCTCTGGCTATCATGCATGTTACATGACCTGTCATATCGGTGTCGAATGCTTTTTCTTTTAACAAAGGTCTGCTTGCCTTGTCAAAAATCCTCAGCCCATTTTATCGCTTCGGAAAGCTTTTCCAGAACGTCGGTCGAGGTAAAATAATATCCCTTTTCTCTTCGGACAAAGTCACCCGCCAATACGGCGCCATGCTCTAAGCCCTTTGCTATTTTGGTTAATCGGGCATCCTCAAAACACCCGCCCCCTGGATCTTTCCCTGTTTTAACGAGATGAGAGCCTGATTCGCCTCTTCCAATTTAAATTCTTGCACTTCAGGAATGATCGGGATTTTCGCGGCCAGAGGCAGAAACTCCTGTAAATCCTTTCGGGTAATATTTGCAACACTCTTTATCTCTTTTTCATCCCAGAGAAGTTGCCCGTAGTCGAGAGGCGGGATAGGATTTCTCTTTCGAATGACTGCCAACACTAATCTTCCGCCTTTTTCCAAAAGCTTCAAGGCGTGAACCACTGTTTCCCCGACAGGGGTAAAATCAATGGCGCAGTTGAGTTTCTTCGGCGGTCGATCTTCCGGCCCCCCTGCCCAGGAGGCCCCCAATTTTTTTGCCAGATTTCGATGCTCCTCGCTTCTTGTAAGAACAAAAACCTCACAGCCCCAGTATTTTGCGATTTGAATGACGATATGGGCAGAGGCCCCAAATCCAAAAAGTCCGATGGTCTGGCCCTTTTTAATGCCCGAAAGGGTTAGATCTCGATATCCAATTGCGCCGGCACAAAGGAGTGGAGTGGCTTCAGCGTCAGAAAATCCCTTAGGGATTAAATAGGCGAAATCTTCCGGCACAACAGTGGCCTGGGCATAACCCCCGTTGGCATGGCATCCTGTCCCTCGGAACTCTAAACATAAATTCTCTTTTCCCTCCAGACAAAAATGGCACTTTCCGCATGCTGAATGGATCCAAGCAATACCCACCCGGTCGCCCACGTGAAATTTTGTTGCTCCTGAGCCTAACGTTACGATTCTCCCAACGATCTGATGTCCCAGAACGATTGGAAGTTCTGGTGGAAGTCTCCCTTCGATTTCGTCGAGTTCTGTATGACACACGCCACACGCGGAAATCTTTACTAAGATTTCCTTTGGACCGGGGACGGGATCCGGCAAATCGACCATTTTCAGAGGTTCTTTTTCTATTGGTGAAATTTCTTCAAGAATCATGGCATTCATTTCCTACCCCTCCGTACGGTTTCTCTTATTAACATACCAAACCTCAAAAGATTGGGGAATAGAAAAATAGATTCCTTCGGCAACCTGCGTGGCAGGGGAGGGGTACGGCGGGCGAAAAAGATTCGTGCGAAAAGGTGCTCGGTGAAAATGAGGAAGTGGTCACGTCGTTCTGAAAAGATTAAAAGCGGGCATGGAGGGCGTAGATCACGACACCTCCACGAAGGTGCCTTGGGCCCCCGACAAGGATCGTCCTTCCGGGGAGAAGTCTGACCTGGGTGTTAAGAATTTCCGTTCCCTCACGCACAACTTTTAACTTTATTTCAGGCATATTCTTATGCAGTCCTACTAAGGTGGCCTCTAAAACTATCCTCCCCTCGCGGGCCGAAATTGAGACGGGCTGATTAAGCGACAGATTGAGAATCTCGTCCTTCATCAGACGATAGGAGGTAAAGCTAAAGAGAGATCCCAATTCTTTGTGGAGATCTCTCAATGAGGGATCCACACTCGAACCAGAATTCGAAGCGTGAATCGCCCTTAACCGAACCTGAACCTGTGCATCTGCCGACGAGAAAAAAAGAGAGAGGAAGAGCACAATAAGAATCAGGAGGAAAAAAGACCTTTTCATGAAGTGGTTTGATCCTTCGCCGGTTCGTCGAACACCCATATCACTGTTACCTTCTGTTTCTCCAGTTGGTAGACCATCACATTATCCGTCTCGCTTTCGACGTATTCTACAACAGATGCATCTGCATAGGAAGGGGTTTTTTTAAAAATAATTTGGGCCGTAATGAGCAGAAGGACGACAACCGTCGCCACTGCAGGAATCCAAACCTTCCTTCTAAAGAGAGGGGAGATGTCAATCCAGGATCGAAGAGACTGCCACCAGGTCAGCTTTTTCTGCAGGCGAATCTCCCTTTCGATCTTCTGCCACACCCAAGGGAAATCCTCCTTCTGGATAGCCGCTTCAACGGGAACTTTTATAAATGTGCTCAGTTCCTCCAGGGACTTTAGCGCATCCCGGCAGGCCGGACAACTGTGAAGGTGGCCTTCCACAAGGACTCTTTCCCTATCCGTGACCTCTTGGTCAAAATATCTTTCTAAAAGTTTTGATATTGAGGAACAGGAATCTTTCATCTTCTCGGACCTCTTTTCACTCCTTTTTACTCCCCGGCAGGTTCTGTTTTTTTAGAACATCTGAGGAGCCACGGAGCCCCACATAATCCTTCAACAACTCTTGAAGTCTCTTTCTTCCATAATGGAGCCGGGACATCACGGTCCCGATGGAAGACCCCATTGCCTCGGCCATCTCTTGGTAGGAAAGGCCTTCCACATCCCTGAAGATGAGAGCTGCCCTCTGCTCAGCAGGGAGTTTATCCATTGCCCGCTTCACCCTTTCTTCCAACTCTTTTTGGAGAAGGATTCTTTCAGGGCCCTTTTCCAATGAATCGGATGGTTCGAAGCTTCCCTCCGCATCGAGGCTTGACACAGACTGCTTCCCCGTCTTTCTTGCGTGGTCAATAGCAGTGTTCATTGTCATTCGATAGAGATAGGTGTAGAAACGAGATCTCCCCTTAAAATTTTTGATCGTATGAAATAGCTTGATAAACACTTCCTGAACAATATCAAGCGCTTCCTCCCTTTGCCTCACCACACCATAGGCAATGCGGTAGACCTTCTTGTGGTATTTATCGAAAATCTCCTTCAATGCCTCTTGATCTCCTTGCTGACATCTGGAGATCATCTCGGTCTCTTCATGATCCACTATCTGTACCTTTTAGACGATAAGTAAGCTAAAATATTCAATGATTAAACATTATAATTATTGTAATCTAATTGTCCATCTTTATTATTTCAATTGATGTGGCATTCCAGAACAGCTATAGACATGAGAAGGGTGCTCAGCGGAGGTAATCAAAGACATGGAGTCCATTAAAAGAATCGGATTACTGATCATTGGCTGGCTTCTTATTGTATTAGGAATTATTGGTCTCTTTCTCCCCATTCTTCAGGGAATCCTATTCATCCTGATTGGATTGGCCATCCTTTCTTCTCGAAGTGAGACAATAAAGCGTTTACTGAAACATCTTGAGGAGCGTTATCCACAGCACCATGAAAAAATAGAGGTCTGGAAGGAGAGGTTGAGAAAATGGTTCAAAAAAGACTGAGCGTCGTTTCATTTAATGCGTTCTCTTGGCGCAGATTTTTATTGACAAAGAGAATAAAATTGGTTAACCCCGTCATGGGAGATTGGAAATGCCAACGAACAAGATCGATTTCGAACGATGGATGCGCAAGTTAAAACAGATCGAAGAGAAAGTTGAACGGCTCGCGCTACTCTCCCAATTAGGCCAAATTCTAAACTCCACATTAGATCATAAAGAGATTCGCAGGAGGGCAATGGAAGCAGCCACTCAACTCATGAAAGCTGAGGCGGGTTCTCTTCTCCTCGTGGATGAGGGGAAAAGGCAGCTCTATTTTGAAGTGGCACTGGGTAATCGGGAGGAGGATATTAAGAGGATCCCTCTCAACTTTGGAGAGGGAATCGCCGGGTGGGTGGCCCAGCACGGGAAACCATTGATTGTAAATTCTCCCAAGAAAGATCCTCGTTTTTTCAAAGGGGTAGATGAGAGGACAGAGTTTAAAACGCGAAACATCATCTGTGTCCCCGTAAAAGTCAAAGAGAAGATCATCGGTGTCTTGGAGGCGATCAATAAACAAGAAAGAGGGGGGTTCAACAGGGCGGATCTCTCGCTCTTCACCTCCTTAGCCGATCAGGTGGCCATTGCGCTGGACAACTCCCGGCTCTATCAGGAGTTGGAAGAGATGTTCTTTCAAACAACCGATTCCCTCGCTGACGCTATAGAGAAGCGCGATCCTTATACCGGAGGACATACCCAGAGAGTAACTCAATACAGCTTGGCGATTGCCAAATACCTCCAATTAAACGCTCTGGAGAAGAAATGGCTAAAGATTACTTCTGTGCTTCATGATATCGGAAAGGTCGGAATCGAGGATCAAATTCTAAAAAAACCGGACCGGCTGAGTCCGGATGAATCTGAGATGATTAAGCGTCATTGTAATATAGGGGTGGAGATCATTAAACATATTCGGCAGCTCAGGGAAAGCATTCCGGGAGTGAAGTACCATCACGAGCAACTGGACGGCAAAGGTTATCCCAATGGCTTGAAAGGAGAGGAAATCCCGGTCCTTGCGAAGATTATAGCGGTTGCAGATACCTTCGATGCGATGACCACAGACCGACCCTATCGAATTGCGATGGGGAGGGAAGCAGCGGTCAAAGAACTGGAAAAATGTTCTGGAACACAGTTTGATGAGAAAGTGGTCGAAGCTTTCATCCAAGCCTATCAAAAAGGAGAAATTTAATAATTAGAGTCTGTTTATAAATGCGCCTTTTCCGTCATGCCGGACCTGAGGAGCCTGCCCCGTGCTTGATACGGGGGCATCCAGACGTCTTCCCGAAAAAAGTCGGGAACCATCTCAAATACTGGATCCCGGTTTTCACCGGGAACCCTGGATTCCGGCCTTCGCCGGAATGACGACCTTTATGGATACCGTTGGTTTATGGACACGCACTAATTAAGTCTAAACAATTTCAAATTACCGAAATCCAAAATGTAAAAGTTTTCTAACCTTGTGATTTTGAACTTTTGGATTTTGTGTTTGTTTAGGATTTCGAAATTAGGATTTAGAGTTTGCTTGGGGTAAATTGGATGTCGATCGAAGAGATTGTCGAGTCCTGGAAACATTCCCGCGCCATCTCACCTTGCATCAGAGAGTTGCGAGTCTTCAAGAAGAGGGAGGGACAGTACCGCCCCTTTCCTGAATTCATCCACCCCAGCATTCGGAAGGCTCTTGAAACAGAAGGAATCGAGAAACTTTACTCCCATCAGGTTGAGGCGATCGAGGCGGTTCATGGAGGAAAGGATATCGTTGTCGTCAGCCCAACCGCTTCTGGAAAGACACTTTGTTATAACCTTCCTGTGTTGAACACGAAGCTGGAAATACCTGTTTCAAAGGCGCTTTATCTCTTTCCCACGAAAGCTCTTTCTCAGGACCAGATGTTTGAACTTCAGACCTTTATTCAACGGATCAGAGAATCGATCACGACTTTCACCTACGACGGAGATACCCCCCAGGATGCTCGGCAGGCGATTCGAACCCAGGGGGATATTGTGATCACCAACCCTGACATGCTTCACACAGGCATCCTTCCCCATCACACAAAATGGATGAACTTCTTTCAGAATCTGAAGTATGTGGTGATCGACGAGCTCCATACCTACCGAGGGGTCTTTGGTTCCCATATGACCAACGTCCTGAGACGGTTGGATCGTATCTGCCGTTTTTATGGGTCGAGGCCTCAATTTATCTGCTGCTCGGCAACCATCGCCAACCCCAAGGAGTTGGCAGAAAAGCTTCTCGAAAGGGAGGTCTCCTTGATCGACCAAAGCGGTGCTCCCTCGCCGGAGAAAATCTTCATCTTCTATAACCCTCCCATTGTCAATAAAGAATTGGGGATTCGGGGGAGCCACATCCACGCGGCAAGGCGTTTGGCCTCACCTTTCATCGAACAGGGGATTCAAACCATTCTTTTTGCAACCAGTCGTCTCTATGTGGAGGTCCTGACAAAATACTTGAAAGATCGGTTTGAGAAGAGACTGGAGGATAAAGGCAAGGTGAGGGGATACCGCGGAGGCTATCTCCCGAAGATGCGTCGGGAGATTGAAAAAGGATTGAGAGAGGAAGACGTGAAAGCGGTTGTCTCCACCAACGCCCTCGAGCTCGGGATTGACATTGGAGACCTTGAAGCGTGCTTGATTGCAGGTTATCCCGGCACCATTGCCAGCACCTATCAGCAGGCAGGACGCGTGGGAAGGCGATCGGAAAGATCATTGGCCGTTCTCATCGCTCGGAGCCAGCCTCTTGATCAGTTCATCATCGAAAACCCGGACTATTTCTTTGGGCAATCACCGGAACATGGATTGGTCAATCCGGATAACCTTCTCATCCTGCTCAGCCATATTCAGTGCGCCGCCTTTGAACTTCCCTTCAGAGAGGGGGAGCGCTTCGGGGGAGAAGATTTGAATGAGATGTTGAACTACCTGGAAGAAAAAGGAACACTTCATCATGTGGGTCAAAATTGGTATTGGACGCAGGATGCCTATCCGGCGGAAAAGGTCAGCCTCCGTTCCGCTTCGGAGGAGAATTTTGTGGTAGTTGATACCACGAAGAAGAAAGAAGAGGTAATTGCAGAGGTTGACTTCACCGGCGCCCATACAACTCTTTACGAAGGGGCTGTCTATCTCTGTGAGTCAGAACTCTATTCGGTGGAGAGGCTCGATTACAAGAATCGCAGGGCCTATGTCAAGAAGACCGAGGGGGACTATTACACCGACGCGATTGATTACACCGATGTCTCTATCCTGGAGGGGTTTGAGAGAAAGCAGGGAGTGGATACGTTCTTTGAACACGGTGAGGTGAAAATAATCACCCGTGTGGTCGGGTATAAAAAGATCAAATTCTATACCCTTGAAAATCTGGGTTATGGAAAGATTGAACTTCCGGATCTTCAGTTTCACACCACCTCCTATTGGATCACGTTTAAGAGAAGTTTGGTGGAGCGACTTCCTTATTCCCGTCTGGAAGTGATCGATGGGGTATTGGGACTGGGTTACGCCCTTCATTCTGTAGCGGCACTTCACCTGATGTGCGATCCTCACGATCTCAACCGCTGTGTCGGAGACCGGGGTGCGAAGTGGTTCCTGAGACTTTCGAGGGATTCGAAGGGGGTCTATTCTTCAAACTTCAATGCACCGAATGAAATTCAACTGGAGGGGATGGACCTCTTTGAACCGACTCTCTTCCTCTATGATAATTATCCAGGAGGAATGGGTTTCAGTCCCCAACTCTTTGATGACACACGGGTCCTTCTTGAAGAAACGATGAGGCTCATCTCCAAGTGCGAGTGCTATTACGGCTGCCCATCCTGTGTCGGGCCCACGAAGGAAATGGGCGAGAAATCGAAAGAAGTCGCGGTAGCACTACTTAAGGAAATACTAAAGTTATGAGTTCATAGTTAGGAGTTCGGAGCAAAAAATTTACCTAATGCTTTTTATTGAATACTCCGAACTTCGAACTAATGACTCCGAACTTTGAATTTTAACCATGGACCTCAAAGAACGTCTCAACCGTCTTACCTCAATTTCCAAGCCCGCCCCCACCCACCCCTCCCCCTTCAAGGGGGAGGGTGAGGGAGGGGGCGACTTGAGGCAGAGGCTGGACCGGCTTCTCGAACCGAAGAAGACCTATCGGAAAAAGACGATCATTCCCATTGAGCAACTGGTTAAGGGAGAGGTCGTGTCCACACCCGAAGGGGACACCTTCCTGACGAAAGAGCATTTTCCCTCGCACTTCCGGTACGGAGAGATGGCCCTGTCGGATATCCTCGCTATTCCCACTTACCCCGCCCACCTTCTTTCAAGAGATGAACGGCTCAAGGAATTGGACTTCCGAAGAGCTCTATTTCTCGACACGGAAACGACCGGCCTTAGCGGAGGGACTGGGACCTTCGCCTTTATGGTGGGATTGGGTTTTTTTCAAGGGGATCATTTCTTAATTCATCAGTTCTTTATGAGAGATTATTCAGAGGAAAGGGCTTCACTCTCCGTACTCAAAAATATCGTTGATTCTTTTGAATTCTTAGTCACCTTCAATGGGCGGCAATATGATATCCCGCTCCTCGAAACACGCTTCATTCTCTCACGCATGGCCTCAAAGATCAGAGAGATGCCAAATTTCGATCTCCTTTACCCCTCGAGGAGGATTTGGAGAGGGGCCTATGAAAACTGCAGGCTCGTTACCCTTGAATCCCGACTTTTGGGGGTAGAGCGAACGGACGATATTCCGTCGGAATGGATTCCCTATCTCTATTTCGATTATATTCAGACCGGAGATGCGACGAAGATTCATCAAGTCTTCTACCACAACCAGATGGATATCCTCTCCATGGTTGCGCTGGCCGGGAGGATCCATCTCGTCTATCACGACCCCCAGGCAGCCCGACCCAGAAAAGGGATCGAACACTTTGCCTTAGGAAGGCTTTTTTGGGAACATGGTGAGAGGGAGAAAGCCATCCCTTGTTTAGAAATCGCCCTCCAGCGGTGTGATGACGATCTCTCCTGGGAAGTGATGAAGTGGCTCTCCATGGCTTTTAAGAAAACAGGGCAGGCTGAGAGAGCCCGATCTCTTTGGGAAGAGATGGTGAGCTGGTCTTATAAAAGAGATGCGTTCCCTTACATTGAATTGGCAAAGTATCATGAGCATCGGCTCAAGGACTGGGATCGGGCAATGGTCTATGTCAGCGAGGCGTTAGAACTGATTCCGTCCCATCAAGAGAGGGAGATCGAACTTCTCCGACACAGAAGACAAAGACTGGAGCAGAAGAAGGTTTTGAATGCGCCTCGATGACCGGTACCGATGGTTGATATGGATGTCCCTGAGCGAAATCGGGACAATGCTGGTCTTCTCAAATTATTCCGCCCTTCTTCCCATTCTTCAAAAGCAGTGGGCTCTCACCAATGGTCAGGCGGGCTGGATTTTTTCTTCTTATCAAATCGGGTATATCGTCGCCGTTGTCTTCTTAACTTCTCTTACGGATTATACCTCTCCGAAGTATATTTACATCCTCACAGCCCTTTGGGCAGGGATATCCGGGATTTTGTTTTCAGTGTGGGCCGAGGGATTTGAATCGGCTTTGATTCTGAGAACTCTGACAGGAATTGGTCTCGCAGGAACCTATATGCCAGGACTCCGCATGGTTTCCGAAAAATTCCCTCATCGTGAGAGGGGAAGGGCAGTCGGGATCTATGTGGGGGTTTTCTCCCTCGGTGTCTCCCTGTCTCTATTCCTGACAGGCTTTATCCACTCCCTTTTTTCGTGGCGATGGGCCTTCTTCCTCACCTCCTTGGGACCCATCGCAGGAGGGATCATTGCATTTTTCCGGCTAGGAGAGGTAGCAAGAATAAAAGAGGAGGGGAAGAACGTATCTCTCGGTGAGGTTTTGCGAAACCAACCCGTCTTAATGATGATCGGAGGTTATGTTGCCCATATGTGGGAGATGTTTGGGATGAGGGGCTGGATGGTGGCGTTCCTGACGGCCTGCCTCCTGACGGCTCAGGTCGATTTGCAAAATGCGGTCAACCTCAGTGCTATGGTCGCCGGGGTGGTCGTTTTGGTGGGGGCGATTTCGAATACATTGGGCGGCATACTTTCCGATCGGTACGGCAGGGAGAACACCATCATTGTGGTGATGCTGGGAAGCGGTTTACTCTCCCTTCTGATCGGATGGACGAGAGTCCTCCCGTTCTCTCTTGTTGTTATTCTTTCCATCCTGTATGGTTTTTTGGTCACGGGCGAGTCCTCTGTGCTCTCTGCCGGAATTACAGAATTAGCGCATCCAAGGGGATTGGGCAGAACGATGGCACTTCAGTCTCTATTGGGATTTAGTGCGGCCTCCGTCTCACCGATTCTCTTTGGATATATTCTGGATCTGACTAACCCCCCGGATGCGTTAGCCCGATTCGGATACGTTCCTCATTGGGGCTGGGCCTTTGCCTTGCTTGGACTCGGAGGTCTGGGGGGGCCTTTCATTATGTGGCGGTTAAAAAGAGAGATGAAAGCTCCCCCAAGACCACTCTCTTGATTAGGCAGATATCAAGAAATGATTGCAAGGATTTTTGTTTAATTCTGGTATGTTTCTAATCGGTGTAATCCTTCGATAATCCGTGTAATCTGAGGCCTCTGATAAAGCTTTCCGGAGGCCTCAAGGTTAAGTATTGACAGCCTCCTCCTAAATTTCTATATTGATAATCAATCACTTTTTGGTAAAATGAGACCAACCGTATAAAGAAAGGAGGAACGAGGATGCCCAGCTACGACTATCGATGCCCCAAATGCAATAAGAAATTTAGCGTAATCCTCAGCATCGGAGAACACGATGCTAGGAAGGCGAAATGCCCGAAATGCGGGGGGAAAAAATTAGAACAACTGATTACCGGTTTTCAGGTAAAAACCTCAAGAAAGAGTTGATGCATTAAATGTA
>Ga0113563_10001005_pt1 | contig 15233 bp, 11 predicted proteins | sample Mud3Dept3metaG_FD_80117 | JGI IMG/M metagenome (GOLD analysis project Ga0113563, IMG submission 80117) | Freshwater wetland microbial communities from Ohio, USA, analyzing the effect of biotic and abiotic controls - Mud 3 Core 4 Depth 3... | ecosystem: Environmental > Aquatic > Freshwater >...
AGCCGTGTCCGGTTCCGTAAAGCAGCAACGACCAGCGCCGATCGACCCTCGTTCTTCTAAGCTGACCAGAGATTATGATCCGCAGGTTCTGCCAGAAGTGTGCAAAACCCTGGATCCATCAGCGGTGTTCTGAAACCCCATGAGAGAATTCCTCAGGGCATGGACGATCGCTTGCCGGGTTGCCCAAGCTTCTTCAGTAATGCGACAGATCCTTAGAACAGCGTGTATAATCCGGTTGCTACCCTAGAACGGCACGGGATTACAATGCCCCTAGGCAAAATCGCTGCGCCTGGGAATTGTGTGTCGAGTGGGCGTGATCGTTGCCCAGTAGCTTGGAACAAGGCTCGCACCCCGAGCCCCTGAGGAGAAAGGAACAATACCATGGCAGTCGGTGAGCAGGTTTATGGATTCTTCATTCCTCCAGTGACCCTGATGGGCATTGGCGCCCACAAGGAAATCGGCAAACAGGTGAAGGTACTCGGAGGCAAGAAGCCTCTTATCTGCACCGATAAAGGTATTACCAAGATTGGAGTTGCCCAGCAGATCGCTGATTTGGTCAAGAAGGACGCTGGCTTGGACTGTGTCGTATTTGATGAGACAGTACCCAATCCGACGGACACCAATGTCCGTGACGGTCTGAAGGTCTTCCAGGACAACGAATGCGACCTGATTATTTCCCTCGGTGGTGGCAGCCCCCACGACTGCGCCAAGGGAATCGGTATCGTTTCGACCAATGGCGGAAACATTCGGGATTTTGAGGGCGTTGACAAGTCCACCAAGCCGATGCCGCCCTTTATCGCCGTCAACACCACCGCCGGCACCGCCAGCGAAATGACCCGCTTCTGTATCATCACGAATACCAGCAACCACGTAAAAATGGCCATCGTAGACTGGCGGGTGACCCCCAACGTGGCGATCAATGATCCTTTACTGATGGCTGGTATGCCCCCCGCATTGACAGCAGCCACGGGCATGGATGCCTTGACCCACGCCGTTGAAGCTTATGTTTCGACCATTGCCACTCCCGTAACCGACGCCTGTGCGCTTCATGCCATCCGGTTAATCGCCGGCAACCTCCGCGCCGCCGTGGCCAACGGCGCAGACATGCTTGCTCGCGACAACATGGCTTATGCCGAATACCTAGCCGGTATGGCGTTCAACAATGCCAGCCTGGGACACGTTCATGCGATGGCCCATCAGTTGGGTGGCTTTTACAATCTGCCTCACGGAGTCTGTAACGCAATCCTTCTTCCCCACGTTCAGCGCTTCAACCTGATTGCCAAGGTAGACCGTTTCGTCGATATCGCCGCGGCCATGGGCGAAAACGTCGAAGGACTTTCCCCCCGCGCCGCAGCCGATAAAGCCCTTGAAGCAATAAAGAAGCTCTCCGTCGATCTGGGCATCCCCGGTGGTTTGCAGGAACTGGGAGTGAAGGAAAAGGATCTGAGGACGATGGCCGAGAATGCCCAGAAGGATGCTTGTGGGTTCACGAATCCTCGCTGCCCCACGCTGGACGACGTTATACAGATCTACAAATGGGCAATGTAACCCACATCGCTACTCTGGGAGACTCTGAAAAGATTGGGGGGGGACCCGTCTCGGGTCCTACCTCAGGAGAATCGCTCACCAACTGCTTCACGCCTTCGGAGCAGCAACTGGCCCTCCTCGCGGCGGGCAGGAGGTAACTTTCGTCCAAGTACGGGGCAGGGTGAGGGTGGGATCGTCTGAGAGAACCTCACCGGCCAGAGCTTTGATGCCGCAAAGTTCGACCCAAGCGAGCCCGCCAGTGTGGGCCAGATCGTGAACCGCCCGGCGGGATCGGCAGAAGAAGTCGGAGAAGCGGTCGAACGGGTGCCGCACTTGGTGATCGACATCCTTAGCGGCGATGGAGCGACGCTATTCTCTTCTGTTTGAGCAGGCGAGCATGAAAAATGAATCGCAGCTTTACGCAGATTTGCGAGGCGCAGCATATGACTCGATCTAGAAACGGTGCGGAACTGCTGGTGCAGTGCCTGGAAATGCAGGGGGTCAAGTACATCTTCGGCATTCCCGGCGCCAAGGTGGATGCGATTTTCGATGTGCTGGCAGACCATGGCCCGCAGTTGATCCTCTGCCGCCATGAGCAGAACGCCGCCTTCATGGCGGGAATGTACGGTCTGTTGTCCGGGACGCCTGGCGTCTGCCTGGTGACTTCGGGGCCGGGAGTCACGAATCTGGTCACGGGCCTGTCCACCGCTACCTATGACGGCTATCCGTTGGTGGCCCTGGGCGGGAATGTGCGCCGCGGCATGCGTCACATCAAGACCCACCAGAGTCTTAATAATGTCAGTGTCATGAAGGCCGTGACCAAGGACTCCGTCGAGATCTATGACGGCGACAGCATTCCAGAATCCATTGTCAACGCCTTCCGACAAAGCGCCGAGCCGCCCCTGGGCGCGACCTTCATCAGCCTGCCGCAGGACGTGCTCCTGGGTCCGGTCGAAGCCGTTCCCATCCCGCCCGTCCCGCCCCCGGCCCGTGGCGTGGCGGGAGCACACGTCATCCGCGAGGTCGCGCAACGCATCGACAGCGCCAAGCTACCTGTGATCTTCGCCGGCATGTTTGCCGGCCGACCGGACGTGGCCAAGGCCCTACGAAATCTGCTCCGGCGGTATCCCTTGCCCGTGGTAAACACCTATGAGGCTGCGGGCGTCGTGTCCCGGGATTTGTTCAATTGCTATGCGGGCAGCCTGGGCCTCTTCCGCAACCAGCCCGGGGACAAACTGCTGCGGCAAGCCGATGTGGTGGTGACCATCGGTTTCGATCCCTCGGAGTATGACCCGGAGGTGTGGAACAAGGGTCGGACCGGAATCCTGATCGACATCGCCGAACAACGGTCTGTTATCGACCGGTATTTTCAGCCTGCCCTGGAGCTGATGGGCGACCTGGCCGCTAATCTCGATGCGCTGGCCGGGCAACTTGTTTCCCCTACACATGATCCCACGGCCAATCCGCTGGTACTGCAGGTCCAGGACGCTTTATTGATGGCCAAGGTCGAGGGGGGTCGCGAGGACGGTTTCCCGATTCACCCTCTACGGCTCATTTACGAATTGCGGAGTCTCATCGGCGACGACGTGACCGTGCTGTGCGACATCGGCTCCATCTACATTTGGATGGCGCGGTATTTCCAGGCCTTTGAGCCCTACCGGCTCATGTTTAGCGACGGCCAGCAGACCTTGGGCGTGGCGCTGCCCTGGGCCATTGCCACCTGCCTGGCGCGGCCCGGTGAAAAGGTTGTATCCATGTCGGGTGATGGCGGGTTCCTGTTTAGCGCTATGGAGTTGGAGACGGCGGTGCGGGAGAAATGCGATTTCGTACATCTCGTCTGGTGCGACGGCTCCTACAACATGGTCAAGATTCAACAAGAGCTGAAATACCACCGGCCGTTCGGCGTTGATTTCGGGCCCGTCGATATTGTCAAGTACGCTGAAGCCTTCGGCGCTGTGGGCCTGCGCATCCGCAGCTCCGACGAGATCGGCCCCGCACTCAGGCAAGCGTTTGACACTCGTGGGCCGGTGCTGGTGGAGATCCCGATCGACTACAGCCACAACCATGAGCTGTGCGCCATCGTCAGTGAAAACGCCACGATATGAGGCTTGACCATGCCTGGTTCCTTAACTCGCTGAGGACAGGGGACGCGACAAGTGTGCCCATGTCGGATCTGCCAAACGGCCTGGACAGTCTGAATAACCGGCCTCTGCGGCTACTTGCCAAGACGCAAGCCGCCGCCTCGCACCACGGTCAGTGTTCGGCCCGATCCAAATCTTTACGGATGTCTCGCCGGAAATCCCAGGTCAAGTAATCCAGGCTCAGCGGCAAGGCCAGTTCCAGGTGACTAATGAACTGCACCCCCACCCGGACTTTGCTTGGTCGACATTCCAGGAGATGCCCTCCTGATCGAAAATCGGCTGAGAGGAAATGCAGATGCAGGCCGGGAACGCTCAATGAAGCCATGAACGTCGGGGTGAAGAAACCAACCAGCGTGCCCGATACATTATCGAACTGGAACAGAGTCTGTTCTCGGGCCACCTCAGCCAGCGTCCGATAGTTTTCCTGTTTGGGCACGGAGCGCGCCCTGATCGACGCAAACTTCCCCTCGATGCGCAGCGCATAGAACAGATTCGGGGATGGTAAGAGACGAACCAGCCAGTCCAAGAAGGCGTCGTATGACAGTTCCCGATCCAGTTCATCATGGCTGATGGGACGGTAAGAGGTCACGCAGGCAAACGGTGTCAGGGTTTGTTCATCCTCGATGACCGCGACCCGCCCGTCGGCGGTGATTTGGTACACCACGCCATCCAGCAGAACCATCTCACCATCCAGGTCATTGAAGGTACCGAGACCGAAATCCCCGTGCTGCTTGATCTGGCCCAGAGGCACATTCTGTTCGAGTAGCCCCTCAGCGATTGCGTTCACCGGTGCACACAAGTAGATTCCATTCTCAGTCTGCATCGCTAATCCCGTTATTTTGGGTATGAGCATACATGAGTCAGCAAGGTTAGTGCTAGCGAATCCACATTTGCAGCAGGCCCCCAAGCCTCTGCGGCGTCCCCACTCTCTGACAAGCCATGGTGCCCCGTTGTGACCTGCTGCCGTGCTGTGCTATTGTCGGCCCAAATCAAAGGCGGACTTCCAGATTTGGAGGGGCGTGAAGTTCGTTATGGAGTTGCCACGCAACGCCGACGTCTGGCCCGAGGGACTATGGCTGCGGGATAGGGATCATGCGGGAAGATGAAACTCACTCAGAGGAGAGCATCCTCACCTTGGACAGCGACATCGCCGAACTGGAGCGACTGGGACAGTTCGTCGATGAGTTCTGCAAACTCGAGGGGCTGCCGCAAGAGATCTGCAACCAGCTGCAAGTCGCTTTGGAGGAGCTGGTCATCAACGCCATCAAGTATGGCGGATGCGAGCCGAGAGAAGGTGCAATTCAATTGTCGATCAGAAAGGACGGTACCGAAGTGAGCATTGTGCTCTCAGACAGCGGCGTCGGCTTCAACCCATTGAATGTACCGTCACCGGACCTTACGAAGAGCCTGGTTGACCGCCCTGTGGGCGGTCTGGGGATCCACCTCGTTCGCCACCTCATACCATCAATCCGCTACGAACGCCGCGGAGGCCGTAATTATCTGTTTCTCACCAAGCCCGTGAAACCAGAATCGGGCACAGTCTCGCCAGAGGAAGCGACACATGCCGACAGGGATGGAGATAACCAGAGTTGACCAGGGTGGCTGTCCGGAGTTGCTCGTCGTTGGACGCATGGATGGGTATTGGTCCAGGCATCTTGAGGAAGCCATCGACGAGCTGATGCGGGAGGGGATTCACAGCGTCAGAGTGAATCTGTCCAAGACGGAATACATCAGTTCAGCGGGAATCCGGGTGCTGATATACGCACTCAAGCAGTTTTCCGCCGTCGGTGGCTCGTTGTCGGTCGTAGATCCCTCTCCAGCCGTTCAGAAGGTCCTGGACCTCGCAGGCTTGAAGAAGCTGCTCTGCGCGCCTGCCGGTCACGAGGCGCCGACCGCTGTGCCGGAGCAGGTGACTCATTTCGAAGAAGAGGGGTGCACCTTCGAGGTTCATGAATGTAATCCCGGTGCGCAGTTGACCTGCCGGGTCGCGGGCCGGCCCGAACAGCTCGCATCAGCGGCTTTTTCCCAAGAGGATGCCGAGTTGCTGCGTCTGCCATCCGATGTCTTTGCACTCGGGTTGGGTGCTTTCGGTGACAGCTACGAGGCCTGCAGCGACCGGTTCGGGGAGTTCCTGGCGGTGGCTGGGTGTGCCGCCGGACAACCCACAGAAGAAACAGGCTATGCTGACTACATGATCAGCTCCGGAGACTTCGTGCCACGCGTCATGACGCTCTACAACCTCTGCTGCCGGGGTGAGTTCGCCAAGCTGCTCAGGTTTGAGAGCAACCCAAGCGCCGGGCCGATGCGATTCGGCAGGACGATCGCGGCATGTATGGCTGGTGTCGGAAGTCCGGCCGTCGGAATCGTGATGGTGGCAGAGTCGGCCGGCATACTCGGCGCCTCGCTGAAACGCTCACCGGCGGGTGAGAACGGCGGGGCGCTTTTTCGCTATCCTGAAATCCGGCAATGGCTTTCATTTTCGCCTGTGCGCAGCTACTGCCGTTCAGTTGCTGTGATAGCCGGGGTTGCGGTCCAATCCCCGGCACCTGCAGCACTTGCATCGCTACTCCGTCCCGTGAATGCTGATCCCTGCCTGCTGGGCCACTTCCATGCAGCTGCATTCGGATATAGCCCACTCCGGAAGGGGCACATCGAGCTCGAACCGGTCGTAAGGCGGCTGTTCGAAACCGGCGGACTCCAAGGCGTCCTTCACCTGCTGGTAGATGACCGCCCGGGCGTGGGCGCCGGCGAGAGCGAATTCACGCGAGGTGCCTGCTGGGTCGGACCACTCGGACGTTTCGTGTCCGCGGAGGAAACTTTATGAGCCTGCTCATTGGCGCCTTGACGATCGGCTTCATCCTATCCCTGCTCGCCCTGGGCGTGTATATCAGTTTCCGGATTTTTGACTTCGCCGACATCACAGCCGAGGGTTCGATCACCTTGGGTGCGGCTGTGACATCGACCCTGCTGGTAGCCGGCTGGTCTCCCCTTGCCGCGACTGCGATGGGCTTTCTGGCAGGGTTGGTGTCCGGCAGCGTCACGGGAATCCTCGCCATGCAGTTCCAGATCAACCGTCTGCTGGCGGGCATTATCACGATGACCGCGCTTTACTCGGTGAACTTGCGCATCATGGGGCGCAGCAATATCCCGCTGTTGAACGAAAGAACGATTGTGTCGCAGACCGAAATGCTGGCACAGCGTTGGTTCCGGACTCCGAACGTGACCTTCTTTGGTTGGGAGGTGAGCGTGCGGGACCTCGCGCTTCTGCTGGTCATCCCCCTGCTCATCACCCTGGTTTGCATGCTGCTGTTCTACTTTTTCCGAACCAACCTTGGCACCGCGATGCGGGCCACGGGAGACAACGCGCAGATGATTCGTGCGCTGGGTGCGGACGACCGTCGCATGGTAATCCTCGGACTGTCGCTTTCAAACGGACTCATCGCGCTGAGCGGCGCGGTGCTCGCACAGTACCAGGGATTTGCCGATGTGCAGATGGGAATCGGCATGGTGGTATGGGGCCTCGCCAGTGTGATTATCGGAGAGGCACTTGTCGGCACGCGCCAACTGGGCTTCGCCATCACCGGTGCGGTGATGGGCTCGGTGCTCTTCCGGTTGCTGGTCGCGGTGGCGCTCCGATGGGGGCTCAACCCAAACGACCTGAAGTTGATCACGGCGGCCTTCGTATTCGTCGCGCTCATTCTGCCCCAGCTTCTGCGCCAGATTCCGGAGTGGAGAAGGAGGCTGGCCCGTGCTTGATATCGAGAATGTCCACAAGACTTTTCACGCGGGTACTGCACACGAAGTCCGTGCGCTTCAGGGGCTCAGCGTTCACATCGACGAGGGATCCTTTACCGTGGTCATCGGTACCAACGGGTCAGGAAAATCCACTTTGCTGAACGCCATAGCAGGTACGTTTTTCGTTGATACGGGGCAGGTGCGGATCGACGGACAGGATGTCACTCGTTGGCCGGAGTGCCGGCGCGCCAGCCTGCTGGGCCGCGTTTTTCAGAATCCGTTCAGCGGTACCGCCCCCAACCTGTCGATTGCGGAGAATCTTGCCCTCGCGTCGAGGCGGGGCGCGCGCCGCGGTCTCGGTCCGGTCATTTCGGCACGATTGCGCCGCCGGATGGGCGAAGTAGTCAGCCAGTTGAAGATGGGGCTGGAAGACCGCCTGGACACTCCTATCGGCACGCTGTCCGGAGGACAAAGGCAGGCGCTGACGCTGCTCATGGCAACCTGGCAGAAACCGCGGCTCCTCCTGCTCGACGAGCATACCGCCGCTTTGGACCCCAAGAGCGCCGAGCAGGTCGTCGCGTTGAGCGAACAGGTGATCTCTCGAGACCGCCTTACCACCCTTATGGTGACGCACTCCATGCAGCAGGCCGCGCGTTTGGGCGACCGCCTGGTAATGATGCACCAGGGCAAAGTCCTTCTCAACCTGGGAGGCGCACAAAAGAAACGCGTCCGCCCGGAGGAATTGCTCGCCCGCTTTGAGGAGGTGCGACGCTCCGACCTGCTCGACGAGAGTGCGGCGGAGATGCTCGCACGCTGTTATGTGTAGGGATTATGATGGAACAACCCTGGCGCATCGTCCGGCGGCTTGGAATGGGGCTCGCGCTGATCGCAGCATCTGCCGCCGTGCTCTTGATCTCTGACTGGGACCGGGGGAAGCGAGTGCCCGCCACCCTGCCGCGCGTCGCAGTATTCCAATACAGTTCACAGATAATCCTGGACGAAGGTGTTAGAGGTATCCTCGACGCGCTGCGCGACCACGGCTATGTCCAGGGCCGCACGATGCAACTCCAGATGTTCAACGCCGAGAACGATCTCCCCACCGCCGACTCCATGGCCCGGGAGTTGACCGGCGGACGATTCGACTATGTGATCACCGTCAGCACGAACTGCCTCCAGGCCGTTGCCAAGTCCAACCGGGACGGGCGTGTGAAGCATGTCTTCGGCGTGGTGGCGGATCCCGTCGGCGCCGGCGTCGGGATCAACCCGAAGGACCCGTTTGATCACCCCAGGAATACGGTCGGTATCGGCACGCTCGCGCCGGTCGGCGAACTGCTGGCGCTGGCGAAGCGGATGAACCCGCAGCTGAAACGGGTCGGGCTGCCGTGGAATCCATCGCAATCGAATTCCGAAACGTACACCAAGATCGCCAGAACAGCGGCACCACCGTTGGGAATCGAACTGATGGAGGGCAACGTGGATTCGACACCGGCGGTAGGAGAAGTGGTCGATTCACTGGTTGGGCGAGGAGCGGAGGCAATCCTCACGACCGGCGACATGACCGTCTCGCTGGCCATCGATGCTGTGGTCGCCGAGGCTTTGAAGGGCGGCGTCCCCGTATTTTCCACCCTGCCGGAGGCTGCCAAACGCGGAGTACTCCTGGCGCTTGGAGGCGACTACTACCAGATCGGCCGTGAAACCGGCGACCTGGCGGCGCGCGTTCTCGGCGGCGAAGACACGGGGCGCATTCCGGTGCAATACAGCCTGCCGATGAAAATGATGATCAACCCGAGGACAACCGCCAAGTTGAGGAGCGCCTGGGTGTTCCCGCCAGACGTGCTGGCCAAGGCGGACGTAGCAACCACCGATGCCGCAGCGGCCAGGCCGGCTCCGAAAAGGTGAAGCGTGAGGCCTTCCTGGTCACGGGATACGATGGTCGGGCCCCGCGAGCAATGTCGGAGGCACACTAAACCCGCGCAGGGCCACTTTTCCGGGATCCACCGTCAAGGGCCCGCAGCGTTGGCACCGCCGGCAAGCAGGCGGGCCGCCCGGATGGCGGATCTGCCCGCCTCACCCGGCAAATCTGCGCCGGCGGGCATGTTGAGGCGGGCCGCTGTACCCTTCTCCAAAATGGATGTGCTGCCCAGGTTGAAGCCTATGGTCAGATCCGGCACGAGCGTCGTATTTCGGTCCAGCGGCAGCAAACGGAAATCGTCGCCCTGCTTGAGCCCGGCTGCGCCCAGTCCCTCGAGCAGCGCCTGCAACGCCTTCCGGTTCGCCTCCCGGTCCGCGAGAGGTACCCAGGCGATCCGCGCGGGCCGGGACAGGAGGTCGTCGAGGTGCGCAAACACATCAGCCGAGCCCACCAGTTCCGGCGGAATCCGGTAGCCGATCTTGCGGGCAACCGCGAAGTTGACACCGCGCTTGACGACCGCCACGTTGGCCATGGGAATGCCGCCGGGCGACTGGCCCGCGAGCACACGCGCGGCCGGATCGGCGGCGGCCAGACCTGCCTCGTAGAAACCGATCCCCACGCTCACAAGTGCGCCCTGTGTCAGGAAATCAATATCATTATTGACGAGGGGTAGTCGGTTATCCTGAGCTACCTTCGCAATGCTTGAAAAAGCCTGGAGAGCCGTATTGTCGCCCGTGATCCAGAAAGCTTGGGCACCCCTGGACACCATGACCTGGGACGCCTGGTGCGCCTCGCTCGAGTTAGTGATCGACAGTTCTTCCAGGCGGATCCCTAGCGCCTTCGTCACCTCCCGGGCCTTCATGACGACCTTGACGGAATTGGCCTCCGACGGGTTGTACAGCGTGGCGAGGACCTTGATCCCGGGAACCACTCGTTGAACAGTGGCCATCGTCTCCTCAACCGGCGGAAATGAGCCGACTCCGGTCACATTGGGCAGATGCTTCTCGTAGGTCGAGCCCGCGCCCGCCGCGATAGGATCGTAAACGACCGTGAACACAAGCGGAGTCTTCTTTGCGCCGGACAATGCAGCGGTCAAACAGGGAGTTGTCAGCGGAACGATCAGGTCGAGCCCGCTGTTGTCATAATTCTGGATGATCTGCGGGATGTTGGCTATTTCGCCCTGAGCGTGTGCTTTGTTCACCTGCAGGTTCTTTCCGGCGACGAAACCAAGTTTTGCGAGACCATCCTCGAGCCCGCGAATGCCTGCATCTACCCCCGGATCCGGGCCGAAATACACCAGGCCGACCTTGTATTCCCGGCCCGTGGCGGCTCTTGGCATCGCCCCCGCACCCTGCTTCTTGGCCGCGACTCCGTTTTCGTCTATCAAATCCGCCGCCGAGGCGAGCACGTCGGGCGGCGCGCGCCACGGGTCACGCAGCCTCTTCAAGGTCGCGAGGTTCAACGCCAGTCGCTTGGGCATCACGTCTTGAATGGGGACCGAAGCCGGATCGAGCCCTTTCAATATCTTCCCAGCCAGAACGCCTGCGATCCTTCCGACCTCAACGTAATCTGCACCCAACCCGAACAGCAATCCGCGGCCCAGATTCCCCGGTGAATTGCTGAAAACCGGGATATTGGCTTTCGCTGCGGCTTCGATCACCGCATCGACGGCAATTTCAACAGTGTTGTCGCCACCGATCCAGATCGCCTGAGCCCCGCGTGAGGCAAGGGAATTTACGGTTTCACGAACTGCCGCAGACGAGTCGACGTTGGATTCGAGGAGTTGGATGCCCAGCTCCTTGCAGATTGCCCTCGCCTTCACCGTGCAGGCTTCGGAACAGGCCTCAGCCGGGTTCCAGGCCTCTCCGACACGCTTCAGGTCCGGGTACATCTGTTTGGCAATCCGAAAGGTCGCCTCCACCGGCTGGAACGTGCCGATCCCGGCCAGATGCTTCGGGTGTTTGAGCGGATCGCTGCGGCTGATACCCACTCCTGCGCCGAACGGATCTGTAACGGCGCAGAATACGTGATTTACTTTCCCTTTCTCGTTCACCCCGGCGAATATTTGCATGCAGGGCGTGCTAGCCGTGATCACCAGGCTGTAATCCCGATCGACGATGGACCGTGCGATCGTGTTGGCAGTGGCAAGATCATTCTCGGCATTGAACTTCTCCACTTTCATCTCTTGTCCGTCGACAAACCCCTCCGCCTTGAGGCCATCCAGAACCCCAGCGATAGACTCATCCAAGAGCGGTCGGGTTGAGAGCTGAAAGATGGCGACCCGCTTCAGGTCAGAGCGAACTACGCGGCGATTCAAGTCAGAAAAGAGAAGTAGCGCCGAAGCGAAGCCTATCAACAAAAAACCGAGGAGAAGGCGATTCAGAGCGAATCGCATGATCAGCCTCCTTAGAAGGTTCGCCCGCCAATGTCACAATCCGGATCAGCGCTGTCAGAGAGCTGGGGTGCTGAGCTCTCAGAAGGCCATAGCATCGTGTCTCATTGGCACAGATTGAGGATCTCGACAACTTCTTTCCTGCCGATCGCGCCGTGTTCGCCGAGTTTCAAGCCACGCTGCTCAAATCTTGCACCGATCTCCTCGAACTTCTCCGCGCCGATGCCGTACTCCGACAGCCGGGTCTTCATACCCAGGCTCCGGAAAAACTCTTCGGTCTTCTGGATGGCTTGGCCCGCTATGTCTTCGGACGGAGGCAGCCCCAGCACATGTCCGCCGTACTGGGCCAGCTTCGCTGCCTTTGCGCTCTTCTGATGCTGCCAGACCGCCGGCATGACAACGGCCAGCGTCTGCGCATGGTCCAGTCCGTAAAAGGCCGTCAGTTCGTGTCCGATCATATGGGTCGTCCAGTCCTGCGGCACACCGCATGCAATCAGGCCGTTGAGCGCCTGCGCCGCCACCCACATGATGTTGGCGCGAGCAGCGGCATCCGTCGGCGTGTTCACAACCTTGGGACCTTCGTCAAGGAGTGCCAGCAGCAGCGCCTCCGACTGGCGGTCCTGCAGGGCCGCGTCGGCTGGATAAGTCATGTATTGCTCCATCACGTGGGCAAAGGCGTCGACGATGCCGTTGCGCGTCTGCCGGATAGGCAGTGAAAGTGTCGTCTCCGGGTCAAGGATGGAGAATCGAGGAAAGTTGCCCGGATTGAAGTAGGCAAATTTCTCCTGCGTCGAATCACGCGATATGACTGACGCGTTATTCATCTCCGAACCTGTTGCCGGGAGAGTCAGGACACAGCCAATCGGTAACGCTTTCTCAGCGGGAGCAAACTTGGCCACGATGTCCCACGGATCGCCGTCCGTGAAATACGTCGCCACGGCGATGAACTTCGTCCCGTCCAGCACCGACCCTCCGCCGACGGACAGAAGGAACCCGATTCCCTCTCGCCGGCAGATCTCGACCGCCTTCATCAGGGTCTCATAGCGCGGATTCGGCTGGATGCCGCCGAATTCGATGACGGTGCGGTCGGCCAGTGCCTGCTTGACCTGGTCGTAAACTCCATTCTGCTTGATCGATCCGCCGCCATAGGTCATCAGGATCTTCTGGCCGGCCGGCACAAGCGTGCACAGTTGCTGGATCGAGCCCTTCCCGAAAACCATCTTCACCGGGTTGTAGAAGGTAAAATTCTGCATATTTTCCTCCTCTCTGACCTCACCAAATGACTGCGACTTGGCCGAGCAGCCTTTGCGGCGGGCGCCCTCCCGCATTTCAGAAACCAAAGCCTGTACAGCCATTTCCGTGCGGCATTCCCGGGCCTCGCTCCACGAGGGCCGGAGTGCAATGCGGCCGTATTCTACATCAAATGGATTGGCTGTGCGGCGACGTCCTGCACGCAGTCCTGATCCGGCTTCCCGCGACATGCGGCGTTTATGGCGAGGGAGGCCCAACCTCTGCACGGGCACTCGGAATCCCGTCTTGCAGCATATAAAGCTGCCAGAGTTCCCTGCCGCTGATGTGCAGGAACGGTGACATAGCCAGTTTGCCTACCACGCCTATGCTCCCCTCTAGATACTTGAGTTCCGCGAACCTGGCGCGGGTTTCCTCGTCGGGTTCGATGTCGAAGCCGCCTTCACGCATCATCAGGATGCCTTTCGCGCGCAGGGACAGCTCCACATGGATGCGAAGGTAACAGAGGAGGTCGGCAACCACCTCGCCACTGAATCTCTGTCTTAGCGACTGCAGATACCTCCCCACCTTCGATTCCGACAGGCGTCCGGAATAGATCAGCTCCAGCAGTTCCGTGTCGGCGTCAAATCCGACCTCCAGCCATGACTGCAAGGATGCCTCACTCTTGCCGAACACCACGAAAATCAGCGGCGGAAAGACGAGGAGGATGACAAGAGTAGAGAACACAGGCGAAATGAAAAGATGGTTGAACATGGAATGAATCAGGATGGCGGCGAAGAGGCCCGGCACGAATATCCTCAGTTTCTTCGGCGATGTACGTTCCGCAAGAAGCTGAGCCGTGATGGCGAATATTGTCGTCGTCCCGCCATGCATAACTGCTGTCCCGAAGCCGCGAATCAGCCAGACCAGTATGCGCGGGTCGGCAACGGAGTGCAGGTAGTAGGCGTTCTCAATCAGGGCGAAACCCGCTCCCACTGCAAAGCCGACAATGGAGGCGTCCACCAGGAAGCCTGTTCTTTGGGACCGGATGAAGTAGATCACAACCAGCGCCTTGGCGGATTCCTCCACGATGGGGGCGACATATCTCGAATAAGCTGCAAAATCCAGAGCGACTCGCGGGAGCATCACAGCATTTGCAGCATAGCTGATTGCGGCTGCAGTTCCCCCCAGGAGAATCGCAAACATGATCCGACGCAGCCGGACGAGTTTGTAGCTATCGAGGTAAATCAAGGCCAGCAGAAAGAGCAGGACCGTTGGAAAGCCCGCGAGCAGAGGCGCAAGCAGGTCAAACATCGAAGGGGTTCCCCCCGGCTGAACGAAACCAACAGGTAGTCATAAACCGCTTTTCCCGTCCACCACAAGTTGAGGAGTAGCAGATGGGCGCCGCAAAGCCTGTGTCGCAACCACGACGGATTTGCAGCAGTGATCTTCCGTTATCGTAGCAACTTGCTAAGGCGCAAGCATCTCGCGGGTCCGGACCAATCTGATCACCGCGTCCGAAGAGCACGGGCGTCGACAATCTTGCCGCCGACCAGGAACTCAACATTGAAAGTGGTCGGGATCTTCTGCGGGCTTGTGAGCACAAGGAGGAAATGCTGTTGGTTATCCTCGCACCTTAAGCTGAGCGATCCATTCCCGCCGGTGAGAGACAAATTGCCGGCCGTTCTCTGGTTGTAACCGGCGAACTGAACCAGTTGGGGGTCATACCTGACAGAGATCTCCACCGTGCCGATGGAATCGAAATCAAACTCGAGAACAACCGTGGATCCCAGCTGAGCAAGCTGGACTGACCCGGTCAGGCTGTCGGAAGTAAAACTCATCCCATCGGCGGGCTGCCACGCGCCACCAACTACGCGCGGGGCCATGGAACCGTATAAATCATTGAGATCAACTGTTGTCGTACGCTTTGTTACCGCCTGATGCAGGATCAGCCCCAGGATAATACCTGCTGCGAACGCGTACGCGTACTTGAGGATCGAGAGCCGTGCCGCCCGGAATCGGGGGCGCACTGCGCTTGCGCCCGGCTGCGGAACCGGAGGCAACGCTGCCATGATGCTCCGGCCCAAATCAGCCGGCGGCTCGATTTCTTTTACCTGATCCAAGGCTTCTGTAAGTTTGGTCATTTGCGTTCTCACACTCTGTGCTTCGGGGTTTGAGATGAGGTGCTTGTCAAGGAGAATCTTTTCTTCCTCGGACAATTCCCCATCGATCTCGGCACTCATCAATTCTTCGTAGTTTTCGTTTGGCATGCTCAAAGGACGCCCCTTCGATGTAGAAC
>Ga0113563_10001006_pt1 | contig 15233 bp, 14 predicted proteins | sample Mud3Dept3metaG_FD_80117 | JGI IMG/M metagenome (GOLD analysis project Ga0113563, IMG submission 80117) | Freshwater wetland microbial communities from Ohio, USA, analyzing the effect of biotic and abiotic controls - Mud 3 Core 4 Depth 3... | ecosystem: Environmental > Aquatic > Freshwater >...
GGCGGTGGCAATGCCGAGCCAGGCGCTGGGCGGTTTTATTTCGAGTTTAATCTGCTCGGGATCAAGCTGTGTTTCAGGATCGACGCCAAAGGCAATTAGCTGGTTGACCAGGGTATCGTTGGTATCTTTTTGAGAAGTCTTCTCCGTGCCATCAGTATAGATCACGCGTAATCGTGCATCATCCTCGACAATGCGTTCAACCTTTCCAGCCTTAATATCCTCCGCCACCTGGTTAATCGAGAGCGATTCCTGGCTGGTTGTATTCTGCTGGAAATTGTAGACAACCATCGAGATGATGGCAATGAACAGCAGGAGATAAATAATTGAAGATCGGTTGCGAACTGGATTCACACTACCTCCGAATGGTATCTTAAAAAAAAACAAAACTCATTCAATAAAATTATACCAATCTATACCCCACCCTGGTAGGAAATCAGGTTGATATATTCGATTTCTAACACCTTTCTAACATATTTTTGGCATTTTTCTTAAAAATTAGGGGTCTAAATTGAGGGATTATGCCTGCCCCAGATGAAAGCCTCGATATGTCGCCAGATGCGGCGGATGAAGGATCGGAGCCGGAAGTATAAACGATAACGTTCTGGGCGCACCTTGCGCAGTCCAGGAACCGGCCCGCTCCATTCGACGAGCGCTGCTCCCCAGGTCAGACCAGCGCCGAAGCCGACAAACACGATTTTGTCTCCTGGTTGTAAACGACCATCCTGCAATGCCTCGCAGGTGGCAATTGGGATCGAGGCAGTCGAAGTATTGCCATAACGCTCCAGGTTGACGATGCAGTTATCCATGGGGAATTCCAGGCTGCGCATTGCTGACTCGATAATTCTTAGGTTTGCCTGGTGGGGGATGATTAATTGGATATCTTTCATAGTCAGGTCGGCTTTTTCTACCGCTTCCTTCGTCGCTTGAGCCATAACTCGCGTAGCAAAACGAAAAACCTCACGACCATTCATCTTAATTGTGTGCATGCCATCATTGATCGTTTCCAGGCTGGTTGGATAACGGCTACCCCCTGCGGGAACCGTGAGTAACTCACCTCCAGAGCCATCCGAGCGCATCACTGCCGAAAGAACACCTGCAGGCACATTGCTGGCTTGAAGTACAAAGGCGCCAGCCCCATCACCGAAGAGAATGCAGGTGTTGCGATCTGTCCAATCCACCAGGCGCGATAGGGTTTCTGATCCGATCACTACGGCGTTCTGTATGGAACCGGATCGAATCGCCTGGGCAGCCATGTTAAGAGCATAGATGAACCCCGAACACGCCGCCAACAAGTCGAAAGCGCCTGCGGATTTCGCACCGAGGCGATCTTGCACAAGACAAGCGGTTGCTGGAAAGAGGTGCTCGGGCAATGAAGTCGATACGATGATCAGCTCCAAATCTGCAGGTCGTAAGCTAGCCACCTCCAAAGCTTTAAGCGCTGCCTTTATGGCAAGTGAGGCTGTAGTTTGGTGGTCATCGGCGATATGTCGTTCGTGAATGCCGGTGCGAGAGACGATCCATTCATCACTGGTGTTCACAATTCGCTCCAGATCGTGATTGGTTATCACACGCTCCGGAACCGCCATCCCCCACCCTGTGATGTGGGCATATACTGTCATGGTTTTGCCTCGGCTATTTGTCTACCTTTTCGTTTTCGATCAATAAATCGGCTAAAGATGAGGGTGGCGTTATGACCACCGAATCCAAACGAATTCGACATCACATGGCTAACTGTATGGCGGCGTGGTTTATTGGTAACATAATCCAAATCGCATTCCGGATCTGGGGCCTCATAATTAGTTGTGGGAGGTAAAATGCCTGTCTGCAAGGTTTTAACGCAAAACACCGCCTCTATCGCTCCGGAAGCGCCCAGGAGGTGACCAGTCATCGATTTCGTGGATGAGACGGGTATATCATAAGCCTGCTTGCCAAATACGGATTTGATCGCTGCGGTTTCGCTCTTGTCGTTGAGTGGTGTGCTGGTGCCATGGGCATTGATGTAATCAATGTCCGAGGTAGTCAAACCACCATCGTGGAGCGCTATTCGCATGCATCGCGCCGCTCCTGCACCGTTCTCGGCTGGAGCAGAGATATGAAAGGCATCATTGGTCGCACCATAACCGCTGATTTCAGCCAAGATAGGAGCACTTCTTGCCTTGGCGGACTCTAATGATTCCAGGATTAGCATAGCCGCGCCCTCTCCGATCACAAAACCGTCGCGCTGTAAATCAAAAGGTCGTGAGGCATGTTGTGGATCATCATTCCGGGTTGAAAGCGCACCCATAACGTTCATCCCTGCCATGCCAATGGCGGATATTGCGGCCTCAGAGCCTCCTGCGATAACCACATCGGCGCGACTATGACGGATGATTTCAACGGCTTCACCTATGGCGTTGTTTCCGCTCGCACACGCCGTGACGATAGCCATATTTGGCCCGCGCACACCTAAGTGAATAGCAACCATTCCGGGGCTGGTATCTGGAAGCATCATCGGCACAAAAAAAGGGCTTATTCGGGAAGGTCCACGAGTGTTATAAACACTAATCTGGTCAAACACTGTGCTAATTCCGCCAATGCCAGTACCAATCACCGCTCCAATACGGTCTCGATTTTCATCATTAATATTCAAGCGTGCATGCTGTACAGCTTGCAAGGAGGTCGCCACTGCGAACTGTGTAAAGCGATCCATACGGCGAGCTTCTCGGCTGCCGAAAAGCTCAGCTGGATTGAATCCCTTCACTTCTGCGGCGAATCTCGTCTCGTGTACGCTTGCATCGAAATGCGTGATCCAACCAACACCTGAGACGCCAGCCAGGATATTGTCCCATGTGCTCTCGACATCATTCCCCAAAGGACTGATACAACCCAAGCCGGTGATAACAACGCGTTTTCGCATGAGGCACTCCTGATCTCAGAGAATTCTGACGCTAATCGTCTTTTTATAACACCGTAGCATCTAAAACGATGCGTTTCAATCTAACTGACAGCAGCAATGAAAAGCCTCAGCCAAGAATCAGCTTTGGCTTTCAATTTGATCATTTGTGTTATGCAATGAAAACTAGGAGGTTGACTTGAGTACCTGATGTACCTGTTGAATATGCAAGCGGTCGTGGCTGGCAGTGATGTTGACCAGCTCTGCCAGATTGGTCGGTCCCAGGATAGCATGCCGTGCCGACTTATCCCAGCCACCAGCAGGAAGGGAGGTAAGAACTCCAACTAATTTAGCTCGTGCAACAAAAAACTCATGCAACGCTTGCAAGCCATGCTCTTCATTATAGTTGCGTACTCTTGCCCATGGATCCGTATCCTGTCCTGGTAGAAATGGATTGCTCTCTTTGATTATCTTCTCGATCCGGAGCAAGTTGACCTCTCGATCCACATCTCGTAAATGGCAGAGAATTTCCGTCAGGCTCCATTCATCTTCGGCTGGACGCTGATTGAGAATGCTGCTTGGCAAATTTCGACAGAGACTATCCAGAGCAGCAGGAGTGGAGCGCAAGGTGGCCAACATTGCAGTCGTGGTTGTGAAATCAGGCTGTAGATTTTTCTGCGAAACGCCATCCAGCCACGAAAATAAGTTGTCCAATGTACCACCAGCCTCGTATGTTTCATCAAAGCTCTTATCACCATCGTTGCTAACCCAATAGGTCTTAATGCCTGCCTCTTGTGCGGCAAAAATATCTCTCTCTAGGTCATTCCCTACCATGACAATGGGATCCGAAGGCCAAGCAAGCCTGGCGAGAAGCTCTGCAAAAAATGCAGGATCGGGTTTAGCAAAATGAAAATCCTCGTATGAGGGTATCAATTCAAAGCGATGTTTCTCTGGCGTGAAGCCTGCCCAGGACAGGCGTTGGCAAATAGCCGTTTGGGGAAAAAGTGGATTGGAAGCTAGAGAGATGGTTAATTGTCTGGTGCTTGCCTCATCTAAAACGTTTACTGCCGCTGGAATCTGCCTGGTAAATTCTCGCAGTTTAGGAAAAACATTTTGATAAAAGTCATCAGCGATGGGTCTAAACTCGATCTCGCTGATGCCGACCATAGGAAAAAATGTTTCTTTGAAAATCTCCTGTAAAGTGCAATCTGCCTGCTGGTTTTCAAGCATCCTTTTCGTACCAGCCAGCAACGCCTTGACAAATCGACCAGGTTCGATAGAGTTTGCAACAAATCGTGAAAAAGTGTCTAAATACCTGGGCAAAAAACCTTCAATATTATTTGCCAGCAACGTGTTATCCAGATCAAACAGTATAGTTAAACTCACCGATTTCCTCCGGTGAATGCATCCGGCAAACGATGGCACTCCCCACATCCAATGTGGGGATCAAAACCTGCTCGATTGGTCTTAGCGCAGTAGGTTTTTACTCCCACTCGCTTTTTTCCAACGAAAAATGCACGCTCTATAATCGGCTCTAGGATCATATGCTTACAGGCGTTCGCCAGCAGGATGTCTGGAACCGGGCAGGTGTTACAAAGTTCCGGTTTCCAGGGGAGGCTGGGATCAGCATTTTCTAATAAGCGGCATTCTTCGTGGTTGCGCCCGCGATAATAATCCCCATAAAAAAATTGGCATTCCTTACCAGCCGGTGTTCGCATAGATGTTGATTGATTCCCTGAAAGTGCAATTTATTGGAAATAATGGATGTATTACACCCGCGTCACATAGGTGCCTTCCATAGTATTGATCCGGATCGTATCGCCTACACCAACAAAATTCGGCACCTGTACCTGTAATCCTGTTTCAGTGACGACCTTTTTTGTAACCCCAGTGGCTGTGTCTCCACGAACCGCCATTTCCGCCTCCACCACTTCCATATCAACTGTGGTTGGCAAATCGATATCGAGGGGTTCCCCTTCGTAGAATGTAAGTTTCACCTCCAGCCCATCTTTCAGGTAAAGGGTTGAATCCCCTAGTACATCTTTAGAAATAGCGGGTTGTTCGTATGTTTCCAGGTCCATAAAGTGATAATATTGCCCATCGTTATATAGGTACTGTACGTTGTGGAAATTCAATCGTACATCCTGAACCCGATCCCCCGACTGAAAAGTCATGTCACGCGTGGTACCCGTGCGCAAATTTATCGTCTTCACACGAATTGTAGCGTTGCCACGACCCGGTTTATGATGGCGGTAATCCAATACCTTATAAAGACTATTGTCTAATTCAAAAGTGACCCCCTTGCGAAGGTCGTTAACATCGATCATAATATCCTTCCTCTGGTTGTAAAAGCTTTCAAACGAGAAATTATAGCTTGTTGAAGGGTGCATGACAAGGGCAATGTCACTTTCCATGTGGTAAACTAAGACGGATTATTTCTTTAAATGGAGACAATATTTACATTGAGAATCTATCTCAATAAGCTGGTGTTAGTCATTTTACTATTCAGTTCTCTCACCTGGATATCCAGCTTTCCCAGGATAACCTCTGTTCGCGCCCAGGATCAGATGCCAAGCGGCCCGGTTTATATCGTTCAGGAAGGCGACACCCTCTGGGATATCGCATTGAGGTTTGGCGTGCAGATGGCCGAATTGGCGAAAATAAATGACATCACCGATCCTGCTCAACTTGCTGTTGGCGACCAGCTGATTATCCCTGGTTTGGAAGGAGTGACAGGTGTTTTGACCACTATGAATGTCCCTTATGGTGAGACAATCCGAAGCCTGAGTCGCCGCTTCCAAACACCTGTAGAGGTTTTAGCAAAACTCAACCACATCACTAATCCATCCGAGATTTATACGGATTCTTCGTTGGTTATCCCTCAACAAGAGGAAGCGATCGATTTCAATGTTCGAGCAATTCTAGCTCCCTCCCAATCTCTTCTCGAATTGGCAGTTGCCAATGGTACTAATCCCTGGTCTTATCTTCTGCAGAACGATTTACTGGGCACTTGGGGAGCGGTTCCGGGAGATGTATTGCACACCCAATCTGAATCGTCTCAACCAGAGAACAGCCATGATGGTTTAATTTATCCAGGGGCATTGCCAGATGCAATTCATTCGATCACGATTGACCCACTTCCCTTCGTTCAGGGCAAAGCTGCCAAGATCCATGTCAAAGGGGATGAAGGGATAAACCTGACAGGTTCTTTCCTGGATCACAAGATGCAATATTTTAAACTCGAAAATGGTGAGTACATCAGTTTGCAAGGCGTGCACGCTATGACAGAACCAGGATTTTACCCGTTATATTTATCGGGAACTCTCGCTAACGGTGCGCCATTCTCTTTTTCTCAGGCTGTCTATGTCAAGGATGGGGATTACCCTTACGATCCTACTCTGAATGTCAGCCCAGAGACGATAGATCCAGCAGTTACCAGACCAGAAGATGCAGAATGGCAGGCTCTCACTGCACCGGTTACACCTGAGAAATTATGGGATGGTATATTTCAAAGTCCAGCACCACCACCCTTTAATGATTGCTGGCCTTCTCGTTTTGGCAATCGCCGTTCGTACAATGGCGGCGAATACTCATCTTTTCATACTGGCCTGGATTTCTGTGGTCGCGTTGGAACCGAAATCCTGGCGCCTGCAGCGGGACGCGTCGTATTTGCCGGCCCATTAACCGTACGGGGAAATTCAACGGTGATCGATCATGGTTGGGGCGTGTATACAGCTTACATGCACCAATCTGAGATATTGGTTAAACCAGGTGACCTTGTTAAACCTGGACAGCTGATAGGTCTGGTAGGGGGAACCGGTCGTGTTACTGGCCCCCACCTGCATTGGGAGGTGTGGGTTGGAGGGTCGCAAGTAGATCCGCTAGATTGGCTTGAACAAGTTTTCCCGTAATTAGCCAGCCTGCATGCTTTGTAATAAGATCATTCGGACTCGCCGGTATCTTCTACTTCCCCATTATCCACTTGTGAATACAATGAGGCTTGTTCGTATACCCCATCCCAATATTCTTGGATTGCTTTCCTGGCTTCCCCAATTTGGTTGGCAGGCACAAGAATCTTTACTTCACCTAACTTACCCACTGTTAGTGCATAGACGGAATGTCCTGCACCCTCTTGAGACAAAATGACTGGGATGCCTTGTGCTTCAAGGAATCCGCGCAAGATTTCCGCCTGGAACGAGCCAGCAACTACTTCAACCTCTTCCCATTGTTTTTCCATGATGCGTGCTCCTCAAAAAGACAACATTTCCCTTGACGGATGAGTCTACTTCTCATAGAGTATAATAATAATTAGCCTAATTTGCAATCAAATCACGACCCAGTATATGTTTTAAAAAAAAGCATTAGCTAATCAAAATTATTCACCGAGGAATTTGCATGGTTTCAGTTGTAACACCCATTCGCGAGGATTATTGGCAAAATTTCAAACTTCAGGAAGATGATCTTGAGTTTCTTTACAGTCATCTCCTCGAGATCGAAACACCACTCACCTCATATGAGCTGGTCATTGCACTGGTGAATGACCGCATCCAACGCGAAAAACTGGCTTTCGAAAAACAACGCACGACTGGAGGAGAAATTTACCAGCCGATAAAGTTGTTCCAACAAGAGCAATCCTTAATCTTCCCAGCATTTGGCTGGCAACATGGTCAGGTAATATCAGGGCGCCCAGGTAAAAATCCAGATATTGGCGAATTTAATGTCATCCAGGTGCGTTTTGATGATGGAAATACCCGTGAATTCGCCTCAGGGCTAGAATACCACCTACTGAATCAGCCACCGAAGCTGCCGATTGACAGCAATAACCTGAATGCAAATTTCGTGCTTCAGGAATACTCCAACATTCTGACCACAATTGTAGAGCAGTATTTACACAAAAATCCCGATTATGTCCGGATAGCCGGAAAGTGGTTCCCTCGCGCACTATTGGTAGATATCAATGTCGGACACCTGAACCTGGCAGAAGCAGTGTTAGATGAAGCTGAAGGGGGACCACTTTCTACTGCGAAATTACTCGAACAAATTGAATTAGCGCCCGATGTCAACCCTAAACTGGTAGAATTCTCATTCGATCTTGCTCTCCAAGAAGACCCTCGCTTTGACGAAGTGGGACCATCAGGGGATGTCCTCTGGTACCTGCACCGTCTTGAACCACCACAGGTACAAGACATCCCAATCTTCCTCCGTTATAACGAGATGGAATACGAACTTTCTACAATGACGGAGGAAATGTTCGCCCTTGAACGTGCCCTAGATGATGAACTTTCACCTATTGAAGCGGAATTCCCTCAATTGGATGTGGAAGAAATCCGGCTAATATTCCCCCACTGGATATCTGGTACAATACCGCTCTCGTCCAGAATCCAACATTTGTTTCCAACAGCGTATGAAGCGCCGCGCATTCGTTTTATGCTTGTAGATGGAATCACAGGCGATCGTTTCCCGGGCTGGGTTGTTCGTGAGAAACGCTATGTCTATGGTTTAAAAGAATGGTACGAAAAACGCGGCCTTATTCCGGGTGGTATTGTGCGCGTTCGCAAAGGCAACCAACCCGGTGAGGTAATTATTGAAACCGATAGCCGCCGAGCAAGCCGTGAATGGATTCGCACCGTGTTGGTGGGCAGTGATAGCGGCGTGGTCTTTGCCATGTTAAAACAAGTGATTTCCACTTCACTTGACGATCGCATGGCTATCGCAGTTCCAGATAAGGCAAGCTTAGAGCAGGTTTGGAAACGCACGCAAAAAGAACAACCTCCATTCGAACGTGTGGTTGTAAACACAATTCGCGAGCTTGCTAAATTGAATCCTCAAGGTCATGTTCATGCCAGTGAGCTCTATGCTGCCATCAATATGATTATGCGCTGTCCTCCAGGACCGATCTTATCCTTGATGACGGCACGACCCTGGTTTATCCATGTAGGTGATCTACATTACCGTCTGAAGGATGCGGGGCATTTATAATTCACTGGGGAGCTTCTCATTGGTCATTATTTAGCAAGGAGGGTTAAATTGGTTGAGTTCAAGCGCATAAGCCTGGTAAAACCATCCGTCCATACACCTTACCACATCGACTTTAACTGGTGGAGTCAAAATGACCGGGACTGGCGCGTCTATCTACACAGTTTTCTTTGCCCGGAACATCGAGAAACTTATTCGAACGTAGATTTGGACGATCAAGTCGATTGGATAGATCCAGACACTGCCGAAGTTCACCAGATTGATGGTTTACAAAATGTGCTTATTACTCATTGTGCCAAGCAACCTTCGTTTATCACCCACCAATCAACTTTAGTCGATTCTGTGTTTCGTTTATTTCTCGCTAATGGTAATACACCATTGACTGCGGTAGAATTAGGAGAGCAACTAGGCAGAGATAGTAACTTGATCTTGAAAACTCTTTCAGGGATTCGCGTCTACAAAGGCTTGCGTCCTTGCCTGTAATCTATGCTTTCCGCCCCCGTAGCTCAATGGACAGAGCAGTAGCCTTCTAAGCTATTGGTTGTGGGTTCGAATCCCGCCGGGGGCGCCTAAATCCCCAAAATGATTTCGGTTTATCTCAAAGTTCTTGATTAAAGGAATTATTGTGCTCAGGAACAGGAGTATATGAAAATGATTGATAATTCTTCAATCTCTGACTCATTCCAACCAGAATACTATCTGCCGAACGAATTGCAGTTCATGGATAGTGGTGCCTCTCATTGGCGGTTAGCAATGCGCTCGCCAACATGGCGTCCTCCAACGGATGTGTTTGAAACAGAAGAAGCTATTATAGTGCGTGTCGAAATTGCTGGCATGCGTGAAATAGACTTTTCTATCGAACTAGATGGGCGCATCTTGACGATTCGTGGGATGAGATCCGATACAACCGAACGCCGCGCCTATCACCAAATGGAGATTCGTTTTGGCGAGTTTAGCATCGAAGTGGAGATGCCTTACCCGGTGGAAATGGATAACATTGAAGCCTTTTATAATAATGGCTTCCTGCGAGTATCCTTGCCAAAAGCGCGTCCACGCCAAATTTCAATCGACTAAATCCTGGATCAGGGATAGATCAATAAAATGTCTGCTACACGTTGGAAAGCTAGTGCCCTTGAGATGTTCGATTGGCTCTTCACAGAACAAGCGAATCTGGAGGAAATGCTATCTATGCCCATCATCCCACATATCATTGACGATGAAGGATTTATTTCACCAGAAAGCGCACCTTTGAAAGAGGAACAAGAGCAGATCCCACGGTTATTAGCAATCTTACCTTTACGGGGTCTGGTCGTGTACCCTCAGACGGCTGTTCCATTAACGATCGGTCAAGCTCGATCAATCCGCCTTGTTGATGATGTAATGGCCAGCGATGAGCGGATGATCGCTGTGGTTGCCTCCAAAAATCCGGATTTAGAAGTTCCAACTCCAGAAGATCTATTTGCCGTCGGCACAGTAGCCATTGTACATCGCATGTTTCGTACGCCGGATGGTACTATTCGTTTGGTCGTTCAGGGATTAACCCGCTGTCGATTTAAGAAATATGTCCAGTTAGAGCCATATCTAAAAGCCGAGATTGAAATTGCGCCCGAAACGGTTGAAGAGGGGCTCGAATTAGAAGCGATGGCGCGCAACGCACGCGATCAATTTGAACACATCGCTGAAATGATCCCTTCAATCCCACGCGAGTTGGTCGCATCCGTATTGACTTTGGAAGATCCACTGCAAACGGTTTATACCATCGCCAATTTTCAACGTATGGATCTGGACGAGGCTCAAGCTCTGCTGGAATTAGACTCCGCCTCGGCTAAATTACACAAATTGGTGGGTCTGCTGGCACATGAAGCAGAGCTTCTGGAAATGGGTCAAAAGATCCAGAACGAAGCGCGCTCTGAAATTGAGAAAGTGCAACGCGAGTATTTCCTACGAGAGCAACTCAAAGCGATCCAACGCGAATTGGGAGAGGCCGATGAACAGGCAGTTGAAGTAGATGAATTCCGCAAGAAAATTGAGACAGCCGAGATGCCTGAGGAAGCCGAGAAACAGGCACGCCGCGAGCTGGATCGCCTCAGCCGTTTACCCACTGCAGCAGCAGAATACGGGGTCATCCGTACTTACCTGGACTGGTTAGTGACATTGCCCTGGTCGGTGCTCACCACGGACAATATGGATATCCCTCATGCCAGGCAGGTGTTGGACCAGGATCACTATGGTTTAGAAGACGTAAAGGAACGCATTCTTGAATTCTTGTCAGTAAGGAAATTACGCCAGGAAAGAGCCGAAGAGTTGTCGCAAACAACTGAAGATGAGATACACCGCACACGCGAAGGTGTTATCCTGTGTTTCGTCGGTCCTCCAGGCGTAGGGAAGACTTCTCTGGGACGCTCAATCTCTCGAGCTTTGGGGCGCAAATTTGTCCGCATTTCGCTGGGCGGAATGCGCGACGAAGCAGAAATACGCGGGCATCGCCGCACCTATATCGGCGCTCTCCCCGGTCGCATCCTCCAGGCACTGCGTCGTATTGAATCGCGTAATCCTGTGTTTATGTTAGACGAAGTGGACAAACTGGTCTTCGATTTTCATGGTGATCCAGCCTCAGCGTTACTGGAAGTGCTCGACCCTGAGCAGAATTTCGAATTTCGAGATCATTACGTGGAAGTTGCTTTCGACCTTTCACAGGTGATGTTTATCACTACAGCCAATCAATTGGAAACCATCCCTGGTCCCTTACGCGATCGCATGGAGATAATTTTTATCTCTGGATATACAGAAAACGAGAAAATTGCCATTGCCAGAGGTTATCTCATCCCAAGACAGTTACGGGAAAATGGGCTTCGTCCAGAAGAAGTCCAATTCACAGAATCCTCTTTACAACGGATCATTCGCTCTTACACACGCGAAGCAGGAGTGCGTAACCTGGAACGCGAAATTGGATCGTTGTGCCGTAAAGTTGTCACATTGATAGCAGAAGGAAAATCTGAAAAAGTTGAAATTGATCAAGAAAAAGTTCAGGATTTACTCGGGCATCCTCATTACTATGGTGATGAAGAGATTATTACTCGCACCTCCATCCCAGGTGTAGCGATCGGATTAGCCTGGACACCAGTGGGTGGGGATGTCTTATTTATAGAATCTACGCGCATGTCTGGTGGTAAAGGCTTCCAGATCACTGGCTCAATCGGGAATGTTATGCAAGAATCAGCCCAAGCAGCGCTTTCATACATCCGCTCTAGAGCAGAGAAGCTGGGTTTAGATCAGGACTTCTTTCAGAATTCTGATATCCACTTACATATCCCCGCCGGCGCGCAACCAAAGGATGGCCCGTCTGCTGGGGTTGCAATGGCGACTTCGCTGGTTTCCTTAATCTCTGGAAGACCTGTACGTCCTGATGTTGGGATGACTGGTGAAATCACACTTAGAGGTCAGGTGATGCCAATAGGTGGCGTAAAAGAAAAAGTCCTTGCAGCACATCGCACGGGTTTGAAAACGGTCATATTGCCCAGGCGAAACGAAGCAGACCTCGAAGAAATCCCTGAAGAAGTTCGCAACCAGATCAATTTTGTCTTTGCTGACACTATCGATGATGTCCTCGCAACAGCTTTAGAACCCTCAGAAGAAAAACCGATAGAAGAAACGCAACCTGCTAACGAGGCAATTCCAGTGAAAGCCTAGATCTTGGATTGTAGCGGGGACAACTCAATTTCCACATTTTCCAATAGATTGTGATTAATTTAGAAAAAGCCTTCTCCATCCGTGAATATGAACATCCTGATGATTATCCTTCAGTGTACAGGATATGGGAGTCAGCTGGATCTGGAATACATCTCAGGCGCTCTGATACCATCCAAGAGATCTACAAAAAGGTTCAACGCGATCCTGACTTATTTTTGGTAGCGATAATCAAAGGAGAAATTGTTGGCACTGTAATCGGTGGCTTTGATGGGCGGCGAGGGATGATGTACCATCTTGCGGTGCATCCGGATTTCCGCAACCAAGGGATAGGGCACAATCTAGTTGAGGAACTGGAGATTCGTCTGCGGCAAAAAGGCTGCCTACGTTATTATCTTCTCGTAACAAAAGATAACGAGCCAGCCATACGTTTCTATGAGGCTTTAGGTTGGGAAGAAATGGATTTATATATCTTTGGGAAGGATTTGGTTTGAAGTGAAATTACGTTTTGGCATACTCACCATCTCAGATCGGTCAGCGAGAGGCGAGCGTCCGGATACCTCCGGTCCAGCGCTTGAGGCAATTATCACCAATCAAGGATGGTTAATTCAGCGGAACGCAATTATTCAGGATGATCTCGACGAATTGACCAGGACATTATCAGCCTGGGCTGATTCTGGGGAATTGGATGTAATTCTAACTACCGGTGGCACTGGATTTGGCCGGCGTGATGTCACCCCTGAGGCTACCCAGGCTATCATCGAGCGGTCTGCGCCTGGGATCGCAGAAGCAATGCGAGCTGCCAGTTTACAGGTAACACCACATGCCATGTTATCACGCGCCACCGCGGGCATCCGTAAACGGACGCTAATCATCAATCTTCCTGGAAGCCCTAAGGGTGCAATTGAGAATTTGAATGTTGTTTTACCTGTGCTACCGCATGCCGTTGAGCTGCTGCAAGATTCACCATCCGCCGAAGCCGGTCATGGAGCGGCAACGGAGTTCACCTCTCCAAATTAATGGAGAATTTGACGGGCGATTACCATGCGCTGGATTTCGCTTGTGCCTTCGCCAATTGTCATCAAGCGTGCATCACGATAAATTCTCTCAACTGGATATTCCCGACTGTAGCCATAACCACCATGTATCTGAATAGCATTTCGGCAAATCCGCTCTGCCATCTCAGTCGCGAATAACTTGGCCATAGCGGCTTCTTTTGAAAATTGTCGCCCTTTTTCCTTCAACCATGCTGCGTAGTAAACCATCCAGCGCGCCGCCTGGATCTCTGTCGCCGCATCCGCCAACATCCATTGAATCGCCTGGTGTTCGGCAATAGGTTTCCCGAAGGTGTACCTCTCCCTTGCATAGCTCACAGCCGCTTCAAAAGCAGATTGAGCTAATCCAACAGAGAGAGCTGCAATGCTTATCCTACCGCTATCCAAGACAGTAAGCGCCTGATGCAATCCAGCCCCGACCTTTCCAACCAAAAAATTAGCTGGCACGCGCACCTCCTCATAAGCTACTGCGCTTGTCGGTGAACCTTTCAAACCCATTTTTTTCTCAGGTGGCGCAATGCGCAATCCGTTTATATTGGTGGGAACCAGAATCATGCTCAGGGAGTGAGAACCGCCAGCAGGATCTGTTCGGACCAGTGTGACGATGAAATTGGCAATACTCCCATTAGTGACCCACATTTTCTCTCCTGTGATCACCCACTCATCCCCTTCTTGCTCAGCGTGCACCCGCACTCCACCCTGCAAATCGGAGCCAGCGCCGGGTTCCGTCAAAGCAAGCGCTGCCAGCCCCTCTTGACCGCTGGCAACATGAGGCAAAAATTTCTCCTTGAGAAAATCGCTAGCAAATAAGCTCAGTGAGGCGCACCCTAAGCCATTATGGGCGGCAATAGAAAGGGCGGTGCTACCACACCCCCACCCCAATTCTTCAATAGCTATCGCTGCACTAATTGCATCGACATTTGCTCCCCCGTATTCCTCAGCGATATTTAAACCCAATAATCCAAGCGCTCCCATCTTTCGAGTAGCTTCCCAATTAAATTGCGATAACTCATCAACCTCGTGCGCCTTGGATTTCACTTCACGAGACACAAAATCATGGACGGTTTCTCGCCACATACGCTGCTCTTCATCTAACTCAAAGTTCATGGTAACCTCCTCAGATTTGAATTTAAGATTACTCACGGGGAGTTCTGTGGGAGCAAATTTTCCTCTGCTATCCAGCCGATTGATTCCCCAAATATCACTCTCCACCAATAGGAACCCTTTGCATATACACCGTTAAATCCATTGCGATGTTCTTGGATGGTACCCACAGAACCAGGCTCCACACCTGCTAAAATTGCATAATTGGTTCCTGGGCCTAAACGCAACGGGGATTGTTGTGTGCTTACGGTGATGACCTGATCCCCTGGATGATATAAATTTGATTGTTCCTTTGGCAAGACAACCACCATCATCATCCCATTCGCCACAGCCCTTTCAATATCTTCCCCGGATGCATCCACCGAACCGGACTTATTCACCGCTACACCATTGATCACCATCGTTGAAGAGCCGCCTCCATCTTCTGCAACCCCCCAGGTCGCGCCAAGGTAATCTTTTGCAAAAAAAGCCAATTCCACAATGCTCATCCCTTGATTGCCAAACTGCTCCCTATCATCCACAACAACGAAGTATATATA
>Ga0113563_10001007_pt1 | contig 15232 bp, 15 predicted proteins | sample Mud3Dept3metaG_FD_80117 | JGI IMG/M metagenome (GOLD analysis project Ga0113563, IMG submission 80117) | Freshwater wetland microbial communities from Ohio, USA, analyzing the effect of biotic and abiotic controls - Mud 3 Core 4 Depth 3... | ecosystem: Environmental > Aquatic > Freshwater >...
AACTGGTAACAAAAATATGCAGAAAGCATAAAGAAAGCGGCATGGGCGAGGTTCAGAATGTCCATCATGCCGAATATCATGGTGAGGCCGGAGGCCACCAGGAAAAGCACCATCCCATAGGCAAGCCCGTGTATTCCCTGGGCGACGTACATGGCAGTAGTCGGGTCCATAATTCAGCCTCATTTCAAAAAACGCATAGCGCATAGAGCATAGCGTCAAGAACTGAAACCCCCTTTACGCTATGCCCCATGCTCCATGCCTTTTGCGTTTCTTTATTCTCCCCAGTCACTCTTCCCCTTGCACCGGTCCAGGTTCTTGTCCATCAAGGGAAGCACTTTTTCGGCCGGGATCTTGAAGGTAGGTCCCGCAGCGGAAGTGCCCTGGTACCAGTAATAGGGCGGAATGTTGAAGGACTGCTTCTGCTGCTCCGGAGGAACATTTTCCCAGACGTGCAGGTCCTGGATGGCCTTGTGGTCGCAGGGTCGCATCTTCATGATTTTCCCACTTACATATTCATAGCTATCCCCTTCCCAGACCTTGATGATCTTCTCCGGATCCGTACTCCCGGCCCTTTCGATAACACTGAGGAGCCAATAGGTCTGCTGGGTGTAGGAGCCGATGTTTCCAGTACCATGTTCGAAAAGCCTGGTGTTAAAGGGGGCTGTCCACTTAGTCTTCCATAGGTTGTTCCAGGTCTTATAGTATTTTATTTGTTCTGGGGTCTTGAATGTGGGGTTTTCTCTCCCATATTGACTGAGCTGAACCAATCCTTTTGTTCCCTCAACTCCGACCTCGTGGAGGAAATTGGGCTCATCCAGGAAGATGTGGGCAAAGGGAAGGGTGATGCCCATCTGCCTCGCCTGTTTTAACAGGTTGGCTGCGTCTGGAATCCAATCGCCGGTGTAAACGACCTCGGCCCCCGAAGCCTTGATCTTGGTCAGGTAGGGAGCAAAGTCTGTCAGAAAGAGTTTGTGGTAATCCTCGCCGACGATCTGGCCTTGAGGGTAGTATTCTTTCAACCCCTTTTTGAATCCATCTGCCATGGCGTGTCCGAACATGTAATCCTGGCAGAGGATGTAGAACTTTTTTTCCTTATTCCGGATTTGGGCGTAGTAATAGGCGATTCCGCGTCCGATTTGGTCGGTGGAAAAAGAGGAAAAGAAAGAATAGCGGGAGAAATTCGTGGCATCATTGAGTTCATCGGATAGGGCAGCTGTGTTCTGGGAAATGACCTTGTACTTGCTGGCTGTCTCGTTGATGATTTTCATCAAGTTGCTGCCGTCGGTTCCCCACAAAACATGGACCTTTTCCTGTAGCACCATCCTTTCGCATATCTTCTTGGTCTGGTCCGGCTTAGACATGTGATCCGCCTTAATGACTTGGACCAGCTTCTTTTTTCCGTCAACCAGGATGCCCCCCCTTTTGTTGATGTCGTGGGCTGCCCAGAGAACGGAGATGTAATAAATCTGTCCCACCAAAGCGGCCGGGCCTGAAAAAGAGGCTACGATCGCAATCTTGATGGTATCCCCGGTTGGGATGATTGCCGGGTTGTTGGGATCGAAATCGGACATGTCCCCCATTTTGTTGGCGTCAAAAACCGCCTTGGGGGTGGTAAAGGCCATGCCTTTGGCCGGTCCCCATGGCCCAGCGGAGAAAGTGAAAGCAAAGCTCACCAACACGACCATCCAGGACATCTTAGAAATCGTCTTCATCTCCCTGCCTCCTTTCCTTATCTCGATGGATTACAAAAGGGACTCCTCCACATCTATAATCGTCCTCGAATGTCATCCTTCCAGGCAAGCTTCGGGCGCTGCGGCTTACTAAATCGAAAGCTTGCCCCCACGAAAGAAACGTTTCTTTTCTTCTATGTAGGGGGTTGGGATGGTTTGTTCGGAAAAAAGGCAAAATTCCTCAAAAACCATAAAAGGCCCTTGGGCGGGTGGAAAATGTAACTTCCAAAATCCTCTTTTCATCATTCGACCCAGAAGGCTATGAAACAGGTTGGCACCGAACGGTCTATAAGGTAAGGTTAGGGCCAAGGATTATCCTAAAAATAGAGCCTTGTCAAGAAAAAATTCAAAACAGCAATCCGACTTTGGACTTCTGGTGGCAGAGGATCGAGGCCAGGTCCCGGGCCATGGAGGGCTTTTTGACCGCCCGAGCGATATTCCGATTCAAGAAAAATTCCCTCATGATCAGCCTCTGGACGAGAGAACCGAATAAAAACTCCCGGCTCGGGAGGGCGCTCCTCCAGAGGCCTCCATAGGCCCGCGCTGCCTCTTCCATTCCTCCTGGCGAACTTAAAGCTGAATGAATGGCCTCCGCCGCACATTCTCCGCTCCGAAGGGCAAAATAGATGCCTTCTCCGGTCAGGACATCCGTAAAGCCCCCGGCATCGCCCACCAGCAGGACGTTCTTGCGGCTTCGCCGCCGGAAAAAGGAACCCAGGGGGATTGGGCCTCCCTGGAGGGTGTTTTCCACCATGCGGGCCTCCCTCAATCTTTCCTTTACGAATGGGCTTCCCTCCACAAAGGTCTGAAAAAGATTGCGGATGTTCTTTTCTTTTAAGTGGCGTGACGCGATTCCGACCCCCACATTGGCTGAATCCTCTCCGGTGGGAAAAAGCCAGCCATACCCGGGAAGGATGGAGCGGTCGCAATGGACCTCAATTCGATGGGTTATCTCTTTTACCCCCCGGAAATAGGCTCGTATCCCAAAGGCGCCGTGCTCAAGGTTCCTTTTCCGAAGAACTGCTTTTCGCGCAGCCACCGAATAGGCGCCGTCGGCCCCGACCAGGACCTTGGCGAAGGATTCTTCCTTCTGGCCCCCGGATTGAGCTTTGACTCCCTTGAAGAGACCGTTTTCACCGATGAAATCCTTGACTTCCCAATTCTCCAGAATTTCTATGTTCGGGTTTTTCCGCGCCTGCTGGAAAAGCAGGAAATCAAATTCCCTGCGGGGCATCACCAGGCCGAAGGGATACGGACCTTTCAGGTGGGAAAAAGAGGCGGTAACCATCTGCCCGGCGGGGGAAGAGAGCTCCACGCCCTCAATTTTCCAGGGGTTATTCTTCATGACTTCGGGTAGAATCCCCAGCCGTTCCAAGGCCTGCAGGGCCGGCGGGCTGATCCCGTCTCCGCAGACCTTTCCCCGGGGGAACCGGTCCTTCTCCAGCACCAGAACCTGGTACCCTTTGCAGGCCAGGCTGATAGCCGCGCTGCACCCTCCGGGACCGGCGCCTATGACGATTACATCATAAATTTTGTTCATGAGATCGGAAGGTAGGGGCGATCCGCCGGGTCATCCCTACGCAGGGAGTCCAAAGCTGATTTTAAGCCCCGTGGCGGAGCTGGTAAGATTTTTGGAAGCCGCTCGTATGATTGATGAGAGTGACTTTCACGATACCCTGACTGTCGCAGGTATACACCTCTTCCGCCTCCATGTCCAGCGGGTTCTCGAAACGCCGAATGGACGCCTTCTCCCACCCGTTTTCTCCCGAAAGGGTCGGATCAAAGGGAAAGCGAATCTCCTCCCAGGTGGTAAGGTCTCCCCTGGGCTGGCCCTGAAGATCAATATGACTGCACTCCAGGTAGCGAAAGTGGCCGATGTTGTGGGCAGGATGATACCGACGCGAGCGGAGCAAGGGAGCTTCTCCCTTGGCCGGGAGAAGGGTGTCTTTGGGAAAGATCGGGTCAAAGGAGATCTGCCGGCCTTCCTGTTCTTCCCTCCACACTCCGAAATGGCGGGTAAAGCGGTCCTGGACCGTGAACCCGGCCATCTCGTCGACGGCAATCGCCAGCCCGATGGCGGTGGCGGCCCGTGGATAAGGAGACTTGCGGATGCGGCGGCCATACTCCTCCCGCAGCATCTGGGAGATGAGGGGAAGTTCGGCTGCTCCCCCGACCAGATAGAGAGCCGCATTTCCGGCCCACCCGGGTGTGGCTTCGTGGAGAGCCGGTCGGCTCAACGTGGCTTCGACGGCAGCCAGGGTCTGCTCGACCAGCGGGCGGCATCGTTCATAGAACTGCGCAGTGGTGACCGTGACTTCAAGCTCTTCACCCCGCGTGCGCGTCAGGTCGAGCAAGATCTTCTTGGTGTTGGGGTGAAGGCTCTCTTTTTTCTCACGGCATTCTTCCAGAAGCCAGAAATTCGACCGAATCTCGGGTTTCAGCCCGGCCCGCTCAGCAGCCAGGCCGGCAAGGATGTCGTCGAAGTCATCTCCTCCCAGGTGCTCCATTCCCGCGGTGGTCATGACCCGGTGGCTGAGATCGCTCATCTGGATGACCGATAGATCGAAAGTCCCCCCGCCCAGGTCGTAAACCAACAAGTACTCCCTCTTTCGCTCCGAAGCCTGTTTCCGGTATCGGAAAGCATACTCCACGCCCGCCGCCGAGGGCTCATTGATCAATCCCAGGACTTCAAACCCCGACCTCCGAAATCCATCGAGGGTCAGAAACCGCTGATTGTTGTTGGCATTGGCCGGGACGCCCACCATCACCTCCAGGATTGCTGAACCCCGGAGCTGAAGGTTGGAATTTTCCACAAGGTCCCGCCGGAGGGCGGTCAGGTACTCGACCAGGAGAGTCAGGAGGGGAACTTTTTCCTCCCCCACCTGAAGGCAGGTTTCCGGGTTGGCATGGGACAGGTAACGTTTCAGGGAGCGGATGACCTGCCAGCCTTCTTCCGACTGTTTGGACCAGGCTTCCCATCCGAAGACCCGGTTCGATCCCTTCCCGGCAATCAAAGAAGGATACCATTCCTGACCGTCGCCCCATTCGGCCTCAAAAGTGGCCAGGGGGTAATTGCCCCCTTCCACCCGGGCCACTACGGTACGGGTTGTGCCGAAGTCGATTCCCAATCGGACTTTTGTCGATGGTTTACTCTTTTTCATTTTCTTTCATTTGATATTTTACCAGGAATACCGAGAAAGGCAACGATTCCTTGATGCCAGCGGTTGGGATACGCGAGAGAGGGCTCATCGATAAAATATTCGCCGGGTCTGTATCGAATCAATCCCCTTTGAATAATTTGATCTGTTTGATAGAATTTTATATGCGTCTCCCACCAAGAGACCGGAAAGTTGACCCAGACAAGGAGGAGGGAAAATGAAAGTTTTCAGGCTCATCGGAATTCTGGCCGTCGCAGCGGGAATCGTCACTTTTATCAGCATACCTGCCTGGGCGAATAAATCGGAAACCAAGATCGAGGCCCCGGAGAGTGCCGATAAAGGATCAGAGATCACTATAAGGGTAACGGTAACCCACAGCGCTAACAGCTTCTTTCATTACACCGAGTGGCTGTGGGTTCATGTCAACGGAAAAGAAATTGCCAAGTGGGAGTACAGTAGCAGCAACCGGCCGGAAGACGCCATCTTTACCAAGGAGATTAAATTTAAGGTCGAAGGCGACTTGGAAATCAAGACCAAGGCGAGCTGCAACATGCATGGGAGCGCCAATGAAGCGGTAATGAAGGTGACGGCAAAATAAGAAAATGGTTGCGGGTTGCTCGGTACAGGTTTGGGAAAAAAGCTGCTGGGAAGCGGGGAACGAGAGAAGGGTTAGATGTATTGTGCCCAGCGCCGAGAAGCAGAGGTTTAACCCATGGCCTGGGACCTAGCACCTTGTACCTGAAGCTTTTTTGAGCGGAGGAATTATGAAAATCGGGGGGATTTCGATCGTTCTGATTCTGGGGGTTATTAATTTTCTTCTGCTTCTCTTTCAGCTCAGCTCCGGGATGCGCTGGATCAAGGTAAAGATGACCGTTCACCGGAAAACCGGCATCACCCTGTTCTTTGTCGCCCTTTGCCACGCGGTTCTGGCCTATCTGGCCTCTTAAGGGCCGGCCTTTTATTTCACTTTACGAATCAGGAGGCCGCTGGTGGAGACCCGGATTTCGAGCTCGCTTGCGTTGTCGGCGGCGACAAAGGTTCCCGACCCGTACTCCGCATCCAGCAGGGGCTTCAACAGAGCGTACTTCTGGCGCAGGTGAAAAAGATTGACCGGTTTATCCTGCGAAAGGTGAAAAATCGTGCGGGGTTTCGATTGCTCATCTTCCAGTCGGGTATACCGGCCGGCCACGCGATCCAGTTCATACGCCGTGTGCAGGCCCAAGAAATTGACCAGGGGCTTCCATTTCAGGATGTGGGCATCCACGTAGATTTCATCCCCGGCAATCAGGAAGCTGATTTCCTCTTCGTCTGCCAGACGAAAGTGGGCGTTGAACTCCTGAGGGGCCACGGGTTGAATCCTCACTACGGCGGCGACCTCCTCTCGAACCAGCGCGCGATAGCCCTGGGTGGCGACGGTAATCGTTCCGAAGAGAGCTCCCAGCGAGAGGAACAGCAGTCCGAGCAAAAGCCCCATCGTTCCCCCCAGAAATTTCCTTTTCCTAAAGGCCAAGACCGCAGCGATGAAAGCAACGAGGCTTACAGTTGTGGATAAAATGGCCAAAACCGTCATGGGATTCCACATCGACTCCACCCCTTCGGGTATTTCCCCCTTTTCACTCTTCTCCCAAATCTGGTATAACATCTCTGGAGGAACCGACTTTCCGGTAAAATATCATTTTTCCGAAAAATCATCAAACTGAAAATCACTCCGGCAAGGATATCTGGCTCATTTCACCAGCCCGGGCGGCCGAGAGGAGACGCGGATGGACAAGAATCGGATTGACGACCGCATCTGGAAAAGGAGCGGGGTTCAGTTGTCCCGCCATTTTGCTTCATCGACCTCCAAGCTGCGGGAAGCAGCGCTGAGCCGGGACGACTACGACCCCGCCCGGCTTTTCAAGTGGGGGCAGATGATGGCCCTGGCTGTGGTACGGATGATGGAAGGAACCGAGAAGGCCTTCGGCGCCAAGGGCCAGGAGGTCATGAATAACGTCCTTGTAGACCTGGGGCGAGAAATTGGCCGGGAAATCCTAAACCACTATTCAATCCCCCCGGGGACGAAAGAAATCGAGGCGATCTCGAAATTCGTTACCTACGTGAACGAAGAGGTATGGGCTTCCCCGGAAATCCCTAAAATACTCAGCGATTCGGAGTGCATCTGCGATGTTCTGTGGTGTCCTCATCAGGATCACTATAAGGCCTTCGACTGCCGGGTGCAGAGGTATATTGTCCAGGGCCTTTTGGAAACGTTCCAAGAAAAGACCGGCATCATGGTGGATGCCCGGTTTACTCAGATCATCCCCAAGGGCGCGAAAACCTGCCGCTTCGAAGTTCGGGTCCTCCCCAAGGGAGGGGGGCGGGAATGGACTCAGTATTCTTCCGATCTGGCCCAAAGGGCGCTTCAGCGAGTTTCGGATGATTCCCTTCGAAAGGAAAGGTAGAACGGAGCAGGATATGGACCCCCAGGTGAAACAGGCCATCTTTCGGCAAGTGGAAAGGGAACCTTTTGCCCAGAAGTTCGGTTTAAAATTGGTTGATTTGGATGCCGGTTATTCAAAAGTGGAAATGACTTTCACCCCGGACATGGAGAACATCTTCGGCATGGCCCATGGCGGTGCGCTCTTCGCCCTGATCGACGAAGCTTTCGAGACTGCCTCCAACTCCCACGGGACCATGGCCGTCGCCCTCAACCTGAATACCACCTATATATCCTCTCCCTCCCCGGGAAGCCGGCTGACCGCCAAAGCCAGGGAGTTCAGCCGGACCGCCAAGACCGCCAACTATGACATCCGCGTGACCGACGAAAAAGAAAACCTCATCGCCTCTTGCCAGGCACTGGTGTATCGAAAGGGGACTCCCCTTCCGTTTTTAGAAACTCCGTAGGGGCGGGTTTCAAACCCGCCCCTACGCCCTATCTTGCCCCTCAATTATTCCCCGGAAATTGTGAGCCGCCTCCGATTTCGTGGAACGGGCGGACAAAGCGGCCCTTTTGCCTTTTTTATGGACAAGGAGTAAAAAAATATGGTAGTAATTTTGGGGTCAACGATTTCAAATCGCGAGGAAGGAAAATGGACAGAACGAAAAAAGTCCCTGCTCTTCTGGTTGCAGTTTTGGTTTTCGCCCTGATTTTCCAACCATCTGGAGCGGAAGCCCAGCGGCCCATCAAGGTGGGAATCATCGACACCTACACCGGGCCGCCGGCGGTCTACGGCAACGACGCCCTGAATGGTTTCAAGCTGGCCCTGAGCGAAATCAACAAAAAGGGCGTTCTGGGTTCGAAGATCGAATTCACCAACCGGGACGACAAGTTCAAAGTGGACATCGCCCTCAGTATGGCCAAAGAGCTGGTCATGAACGAGAAGGTGGACCTCCTGGTGGGAACCATCAACAGCGGGGTTTCCCTGGCCGTTTCCGACTACGCCAAATCCGAAAAGATCCCCTTTATCGTCTGGATTTCCAAGACCGAAAAGCTTACCGGCGAAAAGGGGCACCGCTATGTCTTTTCCACCGCGGAAAACACCTACATGGCCGGAAAAGCAGGCGGGATTGCCCTTTCCAAGAAGCCCTACGTCAAATATTGGATCGGTGGAGACGATTACGAATATGGCCATGCCATCGCCGACGCCGCCTGGCGGAATCTGAAAAGAATGAAACCCAGCGTGGAACAGATCGGGCAGTCCTGGTGGAAGGTGGGCGAGCCGGACCTCGTTCCCTACTTAACGGCCATTAGCGCGGCCAAGCCGGACGCGGTCATCTTTGCCACCGGCGGGGCCAGCATGACGAACGTCCTGAAGCTGATTAAGACCACCGGCATGTCGTCGAAGATTCCGATCTGGATCCATACGGCAACGGATCATTCGGTCATCAAACCCCTGGGCCTGGAAGCCCCTGAAGGGGTCATGGGGACAATGGACTATCATTTTTATCATCCGGATATCCCGGTTAACCGGGCTTTTGTAAAAGCTTTCGAAAGCGCCTACGGGAATCCCCCCGGCTTTCCCGCCTTCCATGCCTACGCCACCGCTCATTTCATCGCCAAGGCGTTTGAGAAAGCCGGAGCCTTGAACCGGGAGAAGTTCATCGATGCCCTGGAGGGACTGAAGATCGAGAGCCCGGTAGGAGAACTGGAAATGCGCGGCTGCGACCATCAGGCGGTGCTCCCCATATTCATGGGAACCTTGAAGAAAGTGCCTCAATATAATTTCCTCATCTCTTCGGACATCGTTACCCTCCAGGGGAAGGAAGTTCTCCCCACCTGTGAAGAGATCAAGAAAATGCGCGGGGGAAATTAGATACAGGTTCGAGGTACGAGGATCGAGGAACGCGGGAAAGGCGAAGCTCCCCTTTCTTCCCTGTCCTGCGGTCCTGTTATATCGTCTGCGTATGAAATAAGCTGTTCTGGAAAAAGGTCATTAGGAACCAAGGGAAGCGATCCCGCGTTTCGCGGGGCTGTCGCGCCGCTTCGCTCCCCGCATGACTGCTTCTTTAAGGCGTTCGCTGTAAATCCAATAAGGAGGCCACTGAAAAATGAAACGGATGACGACGGCTATATGGATCGTTTTTTCCGCCCTCTTGTTCCTTTCTCCCCCCGGGTATGCCCAGGGGCCAATCAAGGTGGGAATCGTTGACACTTATACCGGTCCGGCGACCACTTTCACCTATGACGTTCGCGACGCCTTCAAGCTGGCTGTCGATGAAATCAACGCCAAAGGCGGAGTGGGGGGACGAAAGATCGAATTCACCACCCGGGACGACAAATTCAAGGTGGACTTGGCCCTCAGCGCCGCCAAAGAACTGATCATGAACGAGAAGGTCGACATCCTGGTGGGGACGATCAACAGCGCCGGAGCCCTGGCGGTATCGGAGTTCTGCAAGAGCGAGAAGATTCCCTTCCTGGTCACTTTCTCCAAGAGCGACAAGATAACCGGAGAGAAGGGACATCGGTATGTGTTTTCCATAACCGAAAACACGGCCATGATCGGCAAGGCGGCTGCGGTCGGTCTGTCCAAACGGCCTTTTCTGAAATACTGGATCGCGGGCGATGATTACGAATACGGTCACGCCCTTGCCGACGGGGTCTGGAACCACCTCAAGAAGATCAAACCCAAGGTGGAGCTGGCTGGACAATCCTGGTGGAAAGTGGGCGAACCGGAGCTCACCCCTTACCTGACCGCCATCACCGCAGCCAAACCCGACGCGGTCATCTTTGCCACCGGTGGCGCAAGCATGGTGAACGTCATGAAGGCCGCCAAAGCCACCGGCTTTGCCGAGAAGATTCCCATGTTCATCCATACGGCCACCGAGCTCAGCACGCTTGCCCCCCTGGGCCAGGACGCTCCGGAGAAAGTGATCGGCACATCGAACTATCATTTTTACTACCCGGACAATCCCAAGAACAAAGCCTTCGCCAAGGCTTTCCGGGATGCCTACAAGCGCGAGCCCAAGGTGGGTGCACTCTACGGATACATCACCGCCAATTTCATCGTTCAAGCGCTGGCCAAAGCCGGGAAAATGGACCGGGAAAGGCTCATCGATGCCATGGAGGGGATGAAAGTGGACACTCCGGTGGGCGAGGTGGAAATGCGGGCTTTCGACCACCAGGCCATGCTGCCCATGTTCATGGGAGTAACCAAGAAAGCGGACGGATACCCCTTCCTGATCGCCACGGACATCATCACCATCCCGGCCCAGGAAGTCATGCCCACCATCGAGGAGATCAAGAAGGCAAGGGGGAAATAACCCCCGAAGGGGAACAGCGACAGTGTCAGTGCTTTGTGTCAGTGGCAAAATTCTTTTTTTACTAATCACTGACCCTGACCCGATTCACTGGTTACGTATTTGGTCCAGCGGGATTTTATCCCTCCCCTCGTAGGATTAGGAGACTTAAGAGTGGGGTTCTTACCCAACATCGGCCCGGCTGAGGTTCTTTCCCAGTTGCTGGTCGGCCTCAGCCGGGCCATGATTTTATTCACCGTCTGCTCGGGGCTGAGCTTTGTCCTCGGGGTCCTCCGGGTCCCCAACATCGCCCATGGCTCCCTGTACATGATCGGGGCCTTCGCCACCTTCAGCCTGTCGAAGTGGATCGGCGGGCCCGCGGGTTTCTGGCTGGCTCTTCTTCTGGCCCCGCTGATCGTTGCCCTCCTCAGCCTGATCGCGGAGAGGGCCCTCTTCTGCCACCTGTACCAGCGGGAACACCTGATGCTCCTTCTTTTCACCTTTGCCCTGGCCCTCATCCTGGGGGACCTGACCAAGATTGTCTGGGGCGCCGAGTATCGGTCGGTTTCCGCCCCGGAGGCCCTTAAAGGATCGGTCTCCATCCTGGGCGCATCGTTTCCCCGCTATAACCTCTTTTTGATCTTCGTCGGGCTTTTCGTGGCCGTCGCTATCTGGCTGTTTGTAAACCGGACGAAGATCGGCAAGGTCTCCCGCGCCGCCGCCGTGGACCGGGATATGGTCGGGCTTCTGGGAATCAACGTGAGCTGGGTCTTCTCCCTCGCCTTCGTAATCGGCTGCTGCCTGGCCGGTCTGGGAGGGGCGCTGGTGGCCCCCACGGTAAGTATTACCCTGGGCATGGATCACACCTTGATCATCGAAGCGTTCCTAATTGTTACCATCGGCGGCCTGGGCAACATGTGGGGCGCGCTGGTGGGGTCTCTGATCTTCGGCATAACCCAGTCCCTGGGGGTCCTGGTGTTTCCCCAGTTTGCCATTGTCTTCCCTTACGCCGCAGTGGTGATCGTATTAATCCTGCGCCCCAAAGGGCTTCTGAAATCCGTCTGGTAAAAAGCGCAGAGAGCATAGCGCAAATAATGGCCAAAATGGTATGAATTTACCTTTTTGAAATCTCCTCCTTAAATCCCCCCTCCGCCCCCTTTCTTTAAAGGGGGGAACGGGGGGATTTTCGTGAATCCCTTGGTCCAAAGAAAGATGAAGAGAAATACGGCGACTAGTTTTAAAAAGTTAAAGTGTTACCTATAATGAATCATCCGACTAAAAAAACATATCCCTTAAACTCGATTTGGCCCCTCGCTGGGATTTTGGTCGTTCTCCTCCTTTTGCCGCCCTTTGTCCCCCGCTTTTTTATCTATATCCTGGGCCTGATCTACGTTACTTCTCTCCTGGCCATGAGCCTCAATCTCCTGGTGGGCTACGGCGGGATGTATCAGTTCCACCACGCCGTCTTTTACGGGGTGGGGGCTTACACCGTCGCTCTCATGCTGACCAAAACCTCCCTGCCCCTATGGGCGGGGTTTGTGGCCGGGCCGATCGTCGCCGCAGCCATCGGGTGGGTCATCGGCTGGTTCTGCGTCCGGCTGACGCGTCTCTACTTCGGCATGCTCCAGATTTCCCTGGGATCGCTCATCTGGGCCATTGTATACCGGTGGTACAAATTCACCGGGGGCGACGACGGCATCCACGGCATCCCCATGCCGGCTTTTCTCTCCTCCCTGAACCAGTCCTATTACTTTATTGTGACTGTCTTGGGAGTCTCGCTGGTCTTCCTCTATTTGATCCTCAAATCTCCCTTCGGGAGCACGCTCCAGGCTATCCGGGACAATCCCCAGCGGTGCGAGGCTGTGGGAATTAACGTCCGGCGCCACCAGCTCCGGGCCATCGTCCTCGGCACCTTCTTCGCCGGAATCGCGGGGGTCCTCTTTGTCGTTCTCGAAAAATCCGTCTTTCCCGACCTCCTCTTCTGGACGCTTTCTCTGGAGATCTTCATCATGTGCCTCCTGGGAGGATGGTTCACTTTCGGCGGCCCGATCCTGGGGGCCGCCATCACCATCGCCTTGCGGACCTTCGTTGGAAAATACACCGAGTACTGGACCCTGATCCTCGGAATCATCCTGATCCTCCTGATCTTCTTCCTGCCCGAGGGGGTCATGGGTTATTTCGTCGAGAAATTCCGGGGAAAGAAAGGGAGCGAAGGAGGCATTTCCTAGATGCTGGAAGTTCAGGGGGTGGTCAAATCCTTCGATGATTTTTTGGCCGTGAACGAGGCCAGCCTCCGGGTCCAAAAAGGGGAAATCGTGGCCGTCATCGGACCCAACGGAGCGGGTAAAACCACCCTCTTCAACCTCATCACCGGCATCCTCCCGCGGGATCGGGGGAAAATCCTCTTCCAGGGAGAGGACATCGGCGGGCTTCCTCCCTTCGAGGTCTGCAAGAGGGGCATCGGGCGATCCTTCCAGATTGTCAATGTATTCCCCCGCCTCACGGTCTTCGAGAACGTCCAGGTGGCGGTCCTGTCCCATCAGAAGAAAAGCAACATCCTCCTGCGGCCGGCGAAAAGCCAGGCCGTAGTGGAAACCCGCAGTCTTCTGGAAAGTGTGGGGCTGGCTGACAAGGCGAGAGAGATCGTGGGCTCCCTTTCCCACGGGGACCAGAAAGTTTTGGAGATCGCCATCGCCCTGGGGAACGAACCGGAGCTGCTCATCCTGGATGAGCCAACCGCGGGCATGTCTCCGGAAGAGACTTTTGCCAACATCGAGCTCATCAAAGGTCTCGCCCGCACGAGGGGCCTGACCATTCTTTTCTGCGAACATGATATGGATATCGTCTTCTCCATCTCGCGGAGCATCATGGTCATGCACCAGGGGCGGACCCTGATCCAGGGGACCCCCGAGGAGGTGCGAAACCACCCGGAAGTGCAGGCCGCCTACTTGGGGGGGAGCGAATAAAAGGAATTGCGGATTGCGGATTGGTGCAGGAATTCTGGGAATTCAAAATTGATGAATTCGTAAAAAGTCGAAATTCCTTAAATTTGGTCATTCCCGCGAAAGCGGGAATCCAGTTAAATCAAGCAGTTCTGGGCTCCCGCCTCCGCGGGAGCGACGGCTTTTATGACTTTTTACGGGATCATCAATTTTAGGTCTTTCAATTCCGCATTCAGAACGGCGGGTTGACGGTCATCATGGTGAAGACCTCCATGCCGTTGGCCTCGGCCTTGGTCTTTTCCCCGTTGATCGTCCGGACCATTCGGTCGATCATCTCGTCTCGAAGCGCTTCCAGCGGCTTTCCTTCGATCAGACTGCCCGCGTTGACGTCCATGTCGTCGATCATGGCCCGGTACAAGGGGGAATTGCTGGCCACTTTGATGACCGGCACGCAGGGGAAGCCGGCCGGGGTTCCCCGGCCGGTGGAGAAGAACATGATCTGGGATCCGCTGACCGCCAGGCCGGCCATGGAGTCCCCGTCATAGCCGGGCCCGTCCTGAAGGATCAATCCTTTTTCGGTGGGCCACTCTCCATAGTCCACGACCTGGTTGATTTGGGTCGTCCCGCCCTTATGGATACAACCCATGGACTTTTCGGCGATGGTGCTCATGCCCCCGTCCATGTTGCCGGGTGATATGACCCAGCTGGCCAAAGGCCCCATAATATCTTTGGTCCGCTGCTCGGCCTGGTCGATCATCTCCGTGATCTGCCTGGCCACCTCTTCATTTTTCGCCCGCCGGGTGAGGACGTGAGTGGTTCCGATCATCTCGGTGTTCTCCCCGAAGATGACGCTTCCCCCTTTTCCCACCACCCAGTCGGAGACCGACCCCAGAGCCACGTTGGCGGTCACCCCCGACATGGCATCGGAGCCGCCGCACTCCATGGCCACCATGAGTTTGTCCCAGGGCATGGAAACACGCCGCTGGCCGCCGATCTCCGCGAACATCCGTCGGGCAGCCTCGGCCCCTTCTTTTGCGGTTTGCAGGGAGCCTGACTCCTGGACGTCAAAAATGGCTATGGGTTTTTCGGCTTTCTCGATAAAAGGTCGAAAGGTTTTGGTATTGGCCCTCTCGCATCCCAGGCCGATCACCACCGCCGCACCCACGTTGGGGTGGTGGACCATGCTGGCCAGGATGCGGAAGAGAATCTGGGTTTCCCGGGCGCTGCCCCGTCCGCATCCGTACGCGTGGGGCACGCAGACCGCTTCGGGAACTTCCCGGGCGATTCTGTTGATCACTCCGTTGACGCAGGAGACCGTGGCCAGGACCAGGACATGGTTGCGAACGCCGAATTTGCCGCTCTTTCTCTCGTACCCGGTGATCTCCCTCATTTCTTCCACCTCTTGCTCTCCAGGTTGTGGGTATGGACCCACTGACCCTTTCGGATGTCCCGGGTGCAAACCGCCACCACTTCGCCGTATTTGATGATTTCTTCACCGGCCGGTATGTCCCGAAGGGCGGCTTTGTGGCTGGGGGGAATGCTTTCCAGGACCGGAAAGCCCTCAACCCCCTTGACCCGGACCTCTTCTCCCGCAGCCAACCCCCGCAAGGCGACGATCACGTTGTCGCGGGGATGAATCAGTAAGGCATTCTCCTTCATTTATCTTCTCCCCCCCAAAAAAGCATAG
>Ga0113563_10001008_pt1 | contig 15227 bp, 9 predicted proteins | sample Mud3Dept3metaG_FD_80117 | JGI IMG/M metagenome (GOLD analysis project Ga0113563, IMG submission 80117) | Freshwater wetland microbial communities from Ohio, USA, analyzing the effect of biotic and abiotic controls - Mud 3 Core 4 Depth 3... | ecosystem: Environmental > Aquatic > Freshwater >...
TCGAGATGGTGCAACTGCACCTGCGGGATGCCGGAATCGCTTACGAGATTGTACCGCGACTGGTGCGCGGGCTGGATTACTACGTGAAGACGGCATTCGACATCGTGAGCGGGGGGTTGGGGGCCCAGAATGCTCTGGTCGGCGGCGGGCGCTATGACGGTCTGGCGGAAATCCTGGGCGGGCAGCGGGTCCCGGGCTTCGGGTTTGCCATGGGGCTGGACCGCCTGGTGATGATCCTGCCGGAGAACGTGAAAGGCCTGGGTAAACATCCTCCCGAGCTTTACCTGGCGTATCTGGGGGACGTCGCGTTCCGGAAGGCGCTTGGCATTGCCCGGTCATTCCGGCATCTGGGGGTTTCGTGCTATCTCGATCCCGGGGGAGGGAGCCTTAAGAGTCAGATGCGGCAGGCAAACCGTGTGGGAGCGCAGAGCGTGCTCATCGTCGGAGAGGACGAGTTGGCACGAAACCGTTTCCCGCTGAGACGGATGGAAGACTCGACGCAGCGGGAGGTGACTCTGGAGGAGCTGGAGGAGTACCTCCTCTCGCGCTCCAGTGCAGCCTCAGACCATTAACCTGCAATATTAATGGATAGAGCGGCCGGGATCTTGTTGGACGCGGAAGGACGCAGGCAAACGCGCCTCGGGCTCGCAGGTTTCTGCGTTGTTTCAGGCGGAGCCCGGAGTCAAGCGCAAAGGAGCAACGAGAAGACCGGCAATCGTGTGCAAGCACTTGATTTCGGGCGCCGCAATCAGCAGACAGCGCACAGCGTTGCCTTTCAGGTCGCAGAAGCCGGCGAGCCTGCGGCGTGCTTGCACGCCCCCCGCTCGCTAATCCTGGCGGCGTCCGAAAGCGGCGTTCTTCCGCGTCCAAATATCCGGTTTTCATTCGCCGCGGTTGCTGGATCATGAGCAAAATACGGGTACTGCCTGAGATCCTGGCAAACAAGATTGCGGCCGGTGAGATTGTCGAACGGCCGGCGTCGGTCGTGAAGGAGTTGCTGGAAAACTCCCTGGACGCCGGGGCGCGGTCGCTGCACGTCGCTGTCGAAACGGGCGGGAAAAAGCGGATCGTGGTGCGCGACGACGGGGAGGGTATGACTCAGGATGATGCCATCCTTGCGTTCGAGCACCACGCCACAAGCAAACTGCAGACCGCAGAAGGCCTGGCTGCGATTTCCACACTGGGATTCCGTGGCGAAGCCCTGCCGTCGGTGGCTTCCATCTCACGCCTGGTGCTGCGCACGCGTTATTTTTCCGATCCCGACGATACCCCCGGGACAGAGCTCGAGATACACGGCGGCACGCTGCGGACGGTCAAACCGGTCCCCTGGGACCGGGGGACGGAGGTAACGGTCCGGGACCTCTTTTTCAATGTGCCGGCGCGCCGCAAGTTTTTGCGCGCCCACGACACCGAACTGGGACACATCACCAGGCTGGTCACTCATTACGCGCTCGCCCACCCGGAGATACGTTTCACCCTGGAGAGCGAGGGGCGCCGGCTCATAGATGCGGTGCCTGTCCCGACCGTGCGCGAGCGCGTGTATCAGCTCTTCGGAGACGCTTTCCTGACGAATCTGGTGGAACTCGATGCCCGTGCCGGAGACATCTCGGTCCACGGATTCGCCTCGAAACCGCACGAGCAGAGGACGAATCCCTACTCGCAGTTTTTCTACGTGAACCGGCGCATGGTACGCGACAAGGTTCTGACAAGTGCGGTGCGGCAGGCTTACACACACAGCATCCCTGCGTCCGCCTACCCCGTGGTGCTGCTCTTCGTCGTACTGCCTTTCGACCAGATCGATGTCAACGTGCACCCCGCCAAAATCGAGGTCCGGTTTCGCGAGCAAAACGTGGTGCACGGCCTGGTCCGCAACTGCATCGAGCGCGCTCTGACCGGCAGCCGTTCGGTTCCGCAATACGAACACAGGGGTGAGATGCCTGCCGGGCTGCCGCCCAATGGGGCGGCGCCGGAGGCACGCGGCGCAGGGTCCGTGCCCTTCACCCCGCAGGCGGCAGCCCGCGATCCGTTCCAGAGGGCGTTTCAATATCCGCTGCGCGAAGTGCCGCAATCGCAGGCAGTCCTGCCCGGCCATCAATCCCTGAGGATGCGTCCGGAAATGCTTCTCGGCGCCCCGGCCGACCCGGACAGCCCGGCCTTTTGGGCGGCCGGAGTACGGATTCTGGGGCAGATCCAGGAGAGCTATATCATTGCCAGCGATGCGGAAGGCCTTCTGATCGTGGACCAGCACGTCGCCCACGAACGCATCCTGTATGAGAAACTCGCCCAGGGGCTCGAGGGAAACGCCGTGGAGACGCAAGGCCTGCTCGTGCCCGTCACCATTGAACTCGCTCCGCACCAGGCGGCGCTGTTTGACAGGGTGCTTCCTGAGTTGAATCGGAACGGTTTCCAAATGGAGCGTTTCGGGGGGAGTACCGTGCTGGTGCGCTCGCTGCCGGCAATTGCGCGAGACGTCGATTGCGAAAAGCTGTTGTCCGAAATCCTCGAAGGACTGGAAACCGAGGACCGCACGCTGGACGTGGACCGCATCCGGGACCGGATCGCCGTGAGCACCGCCTGCCGCGCGGCGATCAAGGTGCACATGCCGCTGACCATGGAAAAGATGCAGTGGCTCCTGGACGAGCTTGCCAAGACCAGAATCCCGACCAATTGCCCGCATGGCCGTCCGATCATGCTGCGCTTCAGTTTGTACGAGATCGAAAGAAATTTCGGGAGGATCTAGCCCGAATGATTGCGGGCCCAGAGCATGGCCCCGGGCAGCACGAACCCGAAAGAGGGTGTCCGGCATTTGTCTTATTTTAAAGGCTCGAATGGCTCCGGATGCGCCGGCTGCCGGCCGCGCCAAGGATAACTGTTTGCCCGGCTCGGAACAGTTAAGCGCCTGCAGATAAAGCCACGAATTTCACGAAGAAAAAGCCGCCACAGATTTCACTGATTTCACAGAGTTTTTGGCGTCGATCATAGCTGTGAAATCTGTGAAATCTGTGGCAGAGTTTTTCAATCTCTACTCCGCCCGAGCCGACGCAGGGGAAAAGCTGCCACGAATAATTTCACGAATTCTCACGAAGAATTATTTCCCTTGATGCGAGCCATACCATGCGGCTTTCGTGATAATTCGTGGAATTCGTGGCAGTTTTTTTTCGGGCTGGCTAGACAATAACCGCCAGGGAGAATCGCGGACCTGCACGTTTCCTCAGCGCCTCGATCAGGACCGCGCAGGCCAAAGGCTCACAACGGACAAATGACAAATCTCCTGGGCGCTGCTCTGCGGATCGCAATCCCAACTCATATTTGGTGCGACAAATCTTCTGTCCTGAATGAGCCGCACCCATATTTTTTAATGCCTGCAGCGCCGCAACAGCGATCCCGATACCGGTGGTCGCGCGGATCGGCCCTGCGCTGCTGCGGAGGACCTACACGCTTTGGACGGCGCCCATGCGGCGGAATTTCTGGTAGCGAGTCTCGCGCAATTCGGCGCCGGACAGGCGCATTAGGGAGTCCAGCGCCGGCTTCAGGCGCGCATCCAGCCCCTGCGCGGCAGCGTCGTGACTGGTGTGGGCGCCGCCCTCCGGCTCGGGGATAATTTCGTCGATGAAACCGAATGACAGGAGGTCCTGCGCCGTGATCCTGAGGGCTTTGGCTGCCGCCATCACGTGGTCCTGGTCTTTCCACAGGATCGCGGAGCACCCTTCGGGGGATATGACGGTGTAGATGGCGTTCTCCAGCATCGCGATGTAGTTGCCCACGGCAATGCCGAGGGCGCCGCCGCTGCCGCCCTCGCCGATGATGCAGACCAGAACGGGCACGGTGAACCGGGCCATTTCACGCAGGTTGAAGGCGATGGCTTCCGCCTGGCCGCGCTCTTCGGCTCCGATGCTCGGATATGCGCCGGGTGTATCGACGAATGTGATGATCGGGCGCGAGAATTTCTCGGCGAGTTTCATGGCGCGCAGTGCCTTGCGATACCCTTCGGGCTGGGCGCACCCGAAGTTGCGATACTGCCGCTGCTTCAAGTCCCGGCCTTTCTGCTGGCCGACCACCATGACGGGAATGCCGTGGTAGCGCGCCATGCCGGCGATGATCGTGGGATCGTCCGCGAACCGCCTGTCGCCGTGGATTTCCGAGAAGTTCTGAAACAGCCGCTCGACATAATCCAGCGTATACGGGCGCTGCTCATGGCGCGCCAGCAGTGTCCGCTGCCATGCGAGGTCGACTTCGGATTTGTTTCTGCGCAGCCGCTCGACTTCCGCACGCAGCTCGTCAATCTCCGCCTGATAGGATTTCTCTTCGCCCATGGGACCTTATCCCTTCAACGTCTGCCGGTGGATAATTCATTTTGGGGGATGCGGAAAAGCGCCGCCTCCGGGTTCTGCCGGGATATCAGTGCAAACGGCGCGCCTGGGGTGTCCCTCCGCGTCCCATGAAGTAACCTGTCACTCCATCACCTGCACGGATCCTGCCCCGCAGATATCCTCGATCCGGCGGATGAGTTCGGGATCCGCCCTCACCCGCACAAATTCTGCGGACTGGATGGTAACACGGAATTCCTCCGGATCATACAGTTCCACCTCGACGCCGGTCTCGCCATAATTCTCCATGAGCAGGCGGTACAGGTTCTGCGCGCTGTCCTGCCGCAGCCTTGCGACGGGGACGCATACGCGCAACATGCGCGCGTTTCGCACCGCGATTCCCGTGAGCGGCTGGATTTCCGAGCAGATGATCTTGCAGCCGTTTTCCTCGACCTCGAACCGGCCGACGACGTGGACGGGTGTATCTGCCGCGAGGAACGAGGAGTACTTGGCATATGCACTCGGGAAGACCACCGCTTCCACGGCGCCGGTCAGATCCTCCAGCGTGAACACCGCCATCAGCTCCCCTTTTTTGGTACGTCTCAGGCGGGAATCGGTGACGATGCCGGCAACCTTGCATTCCGCGGCGGCCGCCTCGGAGATCAGTTCGGCCAGGCTCTTCCTGGAAAACCGGCTCAGTTCCCGTGTGAAGCGGTCCAGCGGGTGGCCTGAGACATAGTATCCAAGGGTTTCTTTCTCGAAAGCAAGCAGCTGCTCATGGGGCCACTCGGGGATGTCAGGCGGGGCCGGATCGGCCAGGGCTGCCGGGCCTGTCAGGGTGCTGAACAGGCCCCGCTGGCCGCTGGCGCGGTCGCGCTGCGTCTTCTGTCCCTGTTCCAGGGCGGCATCGGCGATTGCCGTCAATTGGGAGCGCTTCCAGCCCAGGGAGTCCAATGCCCCGCTGCGGATCAGGCTCTCGAGGACCCGCTTGTTGACGGCCCGGGAGTCGACGGCTTCGCAGAATTCGAACAGGCTGCGGAAAGGGCCGTGCTGCCGGCGATGCTCGAGGATCGACTGAATGGCGCCCGCGCCCACGTTGCGGATCGCAAGCAGCCCGAACCGGATCTTGCCGTCCGACGAATGAAAGTGCAGCTCGCTCTCGTTGATATCGGGCGGGAGCACGGGTATGCCCATGTCCTTGCACTCCGCAATGTACATCACGATCTTTTCCGTGTTGCCGATTTCACTGGTCAGCAGCGCCGACATGAACTGCACCGGGTAGTGGTGTTTGAGGTAGGCAGTCTGGTAGGCCAGGAGCGCATAGGCCGTGCTGTGGGACTTGTTGAAGCCGTATTGGGCGAAATGCTCCATGAGGTCGAACACCTGGCTGGCGATCCGCTCGGGAATCCTGTTGGTCCTGGCCCCGGCGAGGAACTGGTCCCGCATGGAGTTCATCACGGCGGCCTGTTTTTTCCCCATGGCTTTGCGCAGGATGTCGGCCTCCCCCAATGAAAAGCCGGCCATCTTGCTGGCTATCTGCATGACCTGTTCCTGGTAGACGATGACGCCGTACGTCTCCCGCAGGATCTCCTCCAGGACCGGGTGCAGGTACCGGACTTCCACCTGTCCGTGCTTGCGTCGGATGAAATCGGGGATCATGTCCATGGGGCCCGGGCGGTACAGCGCGTTCAAGGCGATCAGGTCCTCGAATCGCGCGGGTTTCAGCCGGCGCAGCTCCGCCTTCATGCCGCCGCTCTCAAACTGGAAGATGCCGTTTGTTCTCCCTTCGGAGAAGAGTGCGTGGACGCCCGGATCGTTGAGTGGGATGGAGGCAAGGTCGATGTCCGTCCCGGTTTCCTCGCGGATGCGGTTGACGGCGAGATCGAGCACCGTCAGTGTCGCGAGGGCGAGGAAATCCATCTTGAGCAGGCCGATCGCCTCGAGGTCCTTCATGCTGTACTGGGTGGTGAGTTCCTCCTTGTTGGATTTCGCCAGAGGAATCAGCTCGATCAACGGCCGGGGAGCGATCACGATGCCGGCCGCGTGCGTCGAGGCGTGGCGCGAGAGCCCCTCGAGACGTTTGGCGATCTGGATCAGGTTCTCGATCTGGGGCTTCTTCATTTCCTCGCGCAGGCGCGGCTCCTGCTCGAGGGCCTTGTCGATGGTGGCGTTGAGCTCGTTGGGGATCAGCTTGGCGATGCGATCCACCTCGGCATACGGGATGTCCAGGCTCCTGCCCACGTCGCGGATCACGCCTTTGGCCGCCATGGTGCCGAAAGTGATGATCTGGCAGACGCTGTCCCGGCCGTACTTCTGGGACACATAGTCGATTACTTCCGCGCGGCGGTTCATGCAGAAGTCCATGTCGATGTCCGGGGGCGCGATGCGTTCCGGGTTGAGGAATCGCTCGAAGAAGAGGTCGTACTGCAGCGGGTCGATGTCGGTGATGCGCAGGCTGTAGGCGACCAGGCTGCCCACAACAGATCCGCGCCCGGGGCCCACCGGGATGCGTTTCTCCCGTGCATGCCGGATCAGGTCCCAGACGATCAGGAAGTAGCTGGAGAACTGCAGTTTCTGGATCATGGCGATCTCGAAGCGGAGCCGCTCGCGATATGCCTGCAGCGGGTTTTTCAGCAGTCCTTCCCGCGCCAGGTGTTCCAGGTGCGGGCTGCGCCTTGCGAAGCCCTCCAGGACGACTTGCTCAAAATAGGTGTCGCAGGATTCACCGCCCGGGACCTGAAAAGGCGGCAGGTGGGAGGCGGAAGTGTTGAGCTCGAGATTGCACCGCTCCGCGATCCGCAGCGTGTTCTCCAGCGCTTCGGGGACCTCCTTCCAGAGCTGGTGCATCTCCGCGCCCGACTTGAAATAATACTGGTCGCTCGAGTAGCGCAACCGGTCGGCGTCCTGCACGCTCTTTCCGGTGCCGATGCACAGCAACACGTCATGCGCCGTACTGTCCTCCCGGCGCAGGTAGTGGGAGTCGTTGGTGCAGACTAGCGGGATGCCGTGCTTTTGGGAGATCTCGAGGAGGCTGCGGTTGACTTTTGCCTGGGCGGGCAGGCCGTGGTCCTGCAGCTCGAGGTAGAAGCTGCGTGCTCCGAAGATCTCCCGCAGGCAGCCGGCCTCCTCCTCCGCGGCCGCCAGCTGTTCCATGGCGATGTATTGCGGTACCGCACCTTTCAAGCATGCCGAAAGCGCGATCAATCCCCGGCTGTGCTGGGCAAGGAGCTCCTTGTCGATGCGCGGCCGGTAATAGAAGCCCTCGAGGTACCCGAAGGAAACAAGCTTGCTCAAGTTCCGGTACCCGGCTTCGTCTTCCGCCAGGAGGATCAGGTGATTGGACTGGTCCCCACCACCGGTTTTCTTGTGGCGGCTCTCTTTTGCGACATACACCTCGCAGCCGAGGATCGGCTTTAGGTCCTGCTTGCGCGCCTTGGTGTAGAACTGAATGGCGCCGAAGAGGTTTCCGTGATCGGTGAGGGCAAGCGCGGGCATCTGCATGGAGAGGGCGCTCTCCACGAGCTGATTGACTTTCGAAGCGCCGTCGAGCAGGCTGAAATCGGAGTGGGTGTGCAGGTGGACGAAGGGCGGAGCCATGGGTCTGCGTTACTCCCATTCAATTGTGCCGGGCGGCTTGGATGTGATGTCGTACACCACCCGGTTGATCCCCCGGATCTCGTTCACAATGCGACTGGATATGCGCTCCAGCAGCTCGTGGGGGAGCCGGGCCCAGTCCGCAGTCATGCCGTCCTGGCTGGTTACGACGCGCAGGGCGGCGACATTTTCATAGGTGCGGTCGTCGCCCATCACTCCGACGCTGCGAACGGGCAGGAGCACGGCGAAAGCCTGCCACACGACCCGTCCCAGCCCCTCTTTCTCGACCTCCTCCTGAACGACGGCATCGGCATCGCGCAGCAGAGCCAGGCGCTCGGCGGTCACAGGCCCGATGATGCGCACCGCCAGACCGGGGCCCGGAAAAGGTTGCCGGTGCACGAAACGCGGGTCCATGCCGAGCTCCTCGCCGACCTTGCGGACCTCGTCCTTGAAAAGTTCCCGCAGCGGCTCCACCAGTGCAAGCTCCATTTCGAGCGGCAGTCCTCCGACGTTGTGATGTGACTTGATCACTGCCGAAGGGCCAAGCACGGACGTCGATTCGATCACGTCGGGGTATAGCGTCCCCTGGACCAGAAATTTCGCATCGCCGAACTTGCGCGCTTCCTCCTCAAAGATGCGGATAAACTCCTCCCCGATGATCTTGCGCTTTTGTTCCGGCTCCTCGATCCCCTCGAGCCGGGAAAGGAATCGTTCCGCTGCGGGAACTCCCGCCACCTTGAGGTGGAGGTGGTCCCGGAAGCTCGAAAGGACGGAGGCGTACTCGTTTTTGCGCAGCAGGCCGTTGTCGACGAAGATACAGTTGAGCCGGTCGCCGATGGCCTTGTGGACCAGGCAGGCCGCCACGGTGGAATCCACGCCGCCGCTCAGCCCGCAGATGGCGGCGCCCGGGCCGATCTTGCGCCGGATCCGGTCCACGGCGGAATCGATGAAGGCCGCCATCGTCCAGTCGCCACGGCAAGCGCAGATGCGCGTCAGAAAATTTTCCAGGATTGCGGTGCCGTGCTGTGTATGGACAACCTCGGGGTGGAACTGCAGGCCCCAGATCCGGCATTCTTCATTGCCGGCCGCCGCCAGGATTTTGCCGGATTGCGCCAGCGCACGGAAACCCGCCGGGAGAGACTCGACGCGATCGCCGTGGCTCATCCAGACGCGGAAGGTCCGGGGCAACCCGGCAAAGAGCTCGCCCTCTTCCTCGACTTCGAGGATCGCCCGGCCGAATTCGCGCTGGTTGCCGGGGACTACGGCGCCTCCAAGGCTGTGCGCGATGAGCTGCAATCCGTAACAGATGCCGAGCACAGGAATCCCCTGGGCGAACACCTCGGGCGCAACCCGTGGGCTCTGCTCCCGGCAAACGGAGTCCGGACCGCCGGAAAGTATGATCCCGGCGGGCTGCATCTCACGCAACTTCTCGACAGCCTGAGAGAAAGAGACGATCTCGCAGTACACGCGGAGCTCGCGGACACGACGCGCGATCAGCTGGGTATATTGAGAACCGAAATCGACGATAAGAATGCTTTGGCGGCTAATGAGTGTTCTCCCGAGTTTTGTTTGCGTGTCTCTTGCGGCAGCCATACAATATCCCACCGCAGGCGGTTTTTCAATGGACGAAGGAACCGGGTTTGGGGTGCTGGGTTTTGGGAGTGAGTGCACCGGGCAGCAACAGCGAGGGAGCCGGCGGAGTAAAGGGTGGCAATGCAGGAACACCCGTTCGATTGCCCGTGCGGCTCCGCTATCGCGCGGATCTGTTTGTGTTCCCGTTATGCCTGTGCTTCTCTACTGACTCCCGACTCCTTCCGGGCAGGCAGGCAATTCAAGTCCGGAGAGTGGCTGCGATGCCAAACTGCACCGACCAAGGTCTGAGGTCTGATGTCTGATATCTGGTTTACCCACCCGTGGATCTTGCTGCTGGCTCTGGCGGTGCCGCTGTTGCTCCTCGTGCGCCGGATGCTCGCCTTTCCCCGCCGGAGCGCTCTCCTGCTGTCCGCCTACGACTGGGTGCCGCAATCCGCGCGGCGCCTTCGGCTTCCGGATGCGGCCGGCCTGTGGCTGAGGCTCGGCGCTTTGCTCTGTCTGGTCCCGGTAGCTGCGGGTATTCGTGCCGGCCGGCCGGTTGCCGTCCAAGCGCAACAGGGGGAAGCGCTTGTCATCGTCCTCGACATTTCCAGTTCGATGACGGCCGAGGATTTTACTCCGGGGAACCGGCTGCAGACTGCCCGGGAACTGCTGAGTGAGTTTTCCGGCATCCTGTCCCACGCCGACCTGGGCCTGATACTTCTGGCGGCGTCGCCGAGACTCGTGGTGCCGGTGACTGCGATGCGCGAGGCGCTGCCGCGCGCACTGGCGAAGGTGAGCTCCGCCGGGTTCGGGGAGGACGGCACGGCGATCGGGAGCGGCATCGCGAGCGCCGTCAACCGGCTGCGGAGCGGGCCGTGGGGCCGGCGCCGGATCCTGCTCGTGACCGACGGCGTGAACAACCGCGGAGGCCTTGCGCCTGCCGACGCGGCGCGCATCGCCGCGGCAATGGGCATCCGCATCGACGCGATCGGGATCGGGACGGATTCAGATTCACGGTACTGGGTTCCGGTCGCGCAAGGAGAGCCGGTCGAAGTCACCGCGCGCATCCAGATCGACGATAAGGCCCTGGAAGAAATGTCCCGGATTGCCGGGGGTACATATGCGCGTGCGAGGAACTCCGGGCAACTGCGGGACGCGCTGCTTGCCATCGCTGAGGAAGAGCGCACACGCGCGGCGGGCATGCCTGAGAGGCCCGATTTCTCCTGGATCCGGATGCTCGCCGGGACTGCCGTTCTGCTGATTTGTCTCGAGCTTGTCTGGACACGGTTTATGTTTGCTGAATTGCCGGGGTGATCCCGAGATGAGTGCCTGGATAGCAGCGAATTTTTGGAGCCGGATCCTGCCCGGGGGAGTTGTCGCCGCCTGGATTCTTGCGGAGTGGCTGAGGCTGCGTAAAATCCGTGCGATTGGGGATCCTGCCGTGATGGGAATCCCGACTCGCTGGGTGCCGAGGATTGCCGCGCTCCTGATGCTGGCCACGGCCGTGGGACTTGCCGGTGCCGCCATTCCACGGTCCGTTATGCAGGAGGTCGAATCGGCGGTTCCGACCGCCGGGATTCGACTGCTGCTGGATGCAGGCAGCCTGGATTCAGCCGGCAACCTGCTCTGGGACTCACTGGAACACGCCATCCGGGACATCTTCGAATTGACAGCGGGCGAGCCGGCCGGCGTTTTCGCGCCCGGCCGTCCGGCAGAAGTCCTCATACCGCCGACCGTGGATGTGTCGGGCGTCCGGATGCTCGCGGGTCGGCTGCGATTTGAATTGCAGACAAATACCGGCGCCGGTGTCGTCGAAACCGTTGCGGACATGGTGGGCGATAAAAGTCAGGCAGTTTCCGCGCGTCAGATCGTGATCCTCAGCTCCAGATCCAAAGAGGAAATCCAGCGACTGGCGGCGGGTATGCCTGCCGGCGGATCGGGCGTCCTGTTTGTGGCGCTTTCGGGGAGCGGTTCGGCGGCTTCCTACGGGCGGCGGACAGCGGCAGGGGCATGGGAGTGGAATTCCCAGCCGGGAATGCTCCGGGATTGGATCCGGCTTGCCGATTCCAATCAGGACGGACGGTCGGCATTCAGCGACGTCCAATGGCTGGCACTGGCAGCGCTGCTTCTGCTGTGGGGCGAGAACGTCGTCAGCCTTGCGGCGCGCTCGAGCGTGCGCTCCGGCAGGTTGGCGCCGGACCGCGTCCGTTTGTTGCTCGTGTGGATCCTCCTTTGGGTGTTTGCGCCGAACGCCGGGGCGCAGGGAGTTGCCGCGGAACCGGATCTGACCGTCGTGTCCGGAATCGCGCCGGACCTGGCGATTGTGACGGAGTTCAGCCTGCGCGAAGCGTATGTCGGCCAGCAGTTCTGCGTGATTTACAGGTTGCGCGCACAGCGCCCACCAGCCGCCGTGGACGTGGACCCGCAGCAATACCCCGGATTCTGGACAGAGATGGTGCCGCTGTCACGGGAATCCGCGTCGGAGGCTCGTCCGGTAAAAGGCAGGGCGGCGGTGGACTATCTGCTCCGGCAGGTCGTGGCATTCCCCATCCGGGAAGGCATGCTGCAGATGCCGCCGCTGTCCGTGAAAATCAAACGGTCCGTGAAGCTGCCGGCACAGCGCGACGATTGGGATGTTGCCGGCGCTTCCGAGCCGATTCCCATCCGGGCAGTCCTGCCCCCTGCGGGGCTCTCGGCGGGCCGTGGCCTGCCTCTCGTCGGCAGTTTTTCGGCCAGCATGCGCCGGGCAGAAACAATCCCCTCGGCGCTCGTGCTGGAAATCGAGGGGACAGCGAACCTGGCGCTCTTCCAACCTCTCGATTGGCTGACGGCGCCGCCGGGTGTGCGCTACTCGGCGCGGCTGGATGCCGCGGATACGATTTCACGGACGCTCGAGACCGGCGGCAAGCGCCAGCTTTCCGTTTTGCACCGGCAACGATGGTGGATTCAAGTGTCTTCTGACACCCGGAACGTCGAGGCAGGCTCCCTCTCCGTCCCAGTTTTTGATCCGCAGACCTCGGAGTGGCAAGAGGTGCGGGTTGCGGGGGTTACAGTTTCCGATCCTGAGCCCCTGATCACGGTCTCCCGGGAACCGGCACTGCGATCCCCCTCCGGGGAAGAGCGCAACGCCAGCGGCCCGATCCTTTTCAAGGTCACGGTGGCCGCCGCTCTCGCCGGGATCCTGGTCGGGGCGTTCCTCCTGTTGCGCAGGAGGAAACGGGAGGAGGGAATAGAGGAGATGGATTCCGCGGCCATGGAAAAGCTGATGCGCACGTCGCCAAGGGCATTCCTGGACAGCGCACACCGGTTGCTGGAGCGGCATGCCGTGAAGACCGGGCGCCGGCGGGACCTGGGGTCGGGAGATGCGGAACTGGACCGGATATGGACTACCATACAGCATTACCGTTTTGGCAGCGAGATACTCCCGGAGGAGTCTCGCACTAAAATCCTGGAATCGATCCGGCAAATCTGCCGGGCGGATGGGCCCGAAAAAGAAGGGTGAGGTGGGGAATGGAGCTGTTCGCGGCGGCGGTGTTGGGAGTCATACAGGGGCTCACCGAGTTCCTGCCCGTCAGCAGTTCAGCGCACCTGATCCTTGTCCCCTGGCTGTTGGGCTGGAGACCGGAAGGGATCGCGTTTGACGTGTCGCTCCATGTGGGTACCGCGGTGGCGATCCTCGCCTATTTCTGGAAGGACTGGTTGGAGCTTGCCAGGGAATCCGTCACGGGAATTCTGTCCGGGAGTCCGCTCGGCAACCGGAAACGAATGCTGATGTGGTTCGTCGCCGCCGGCACGCTGCCCGCCGTGATCGTGGGGCTTCTCTTTGAGCAGGAAATCGAAGAAACGCTGCGGTCGCCCTTGGTGACCGTGGTGACCCTGACTGTCTTCGGAATGTTCCTGTACCTGTGCGAGCGACGGAGCCGTTTGGCCCGGTCCCTGGATCAATTCAGCTGGGGAGACGCGTTGTGGATAGGTCTCAGCCAGGCATTGGCTCTGATTCCAGGGGTGTCGCGCAGCGGCATAACCATGAGCACAGCGCTGCTCAGAAATGCAGACCGCGCTTCCGCCGCCCGTTTTTCTTTTCTGCTGGCGACTCCCGTGATTGTCGGAGCCGGAGTTCTCGAAACCTGGCGGCTTTTGGAGATCGTCCGCACGCCTGCAGCGCTTTCAGCCGGTATCCCCGCACAGGACGACATCAGTTGGGCCGTGCTGGCGATCGGGATTCTGTTTGCCGCGGTCACGGGTTTTTTCTGCATCCGCTTCTTCCTTCGTTACCTGCAGACGCGGACATTTGTTCCGTTTGTGGTCTACCGCTTTGTCCTCGCCGCCGTGGTGCTCGCCTTCTATCTCCGTGACCATTGATGCGTTCGGTGCCGCAGAGCCTCGCGGCAGCGATCCAGACAGTGGATCGCATCACGTCATGCCCCCCGGAGGGAAGCAGTTTCAAGGCGGCCTGATCGTTCAGCATCGTGAAGGGGATTTATAATACCCATATCATTTTCCCTCGGCTGGCTGCTCCGCCCTTACAGGGCTGGGATGGTGGCGGCGTCCTTTCCCAGGGCTTGCGCCCCGGGCTTGCCTGCGGCGCCCTTTCAGGGCGCGCCACCCTCTGCGTCACAGGCCTCGCGGTGGTTTTGTGTTTGTACACATGCAATGTGATACAATAGTGACCGGAGGTTACACATGAGTACAGCAATATCCGTGAGGCTTCCCGAGGGACTGGCAGAGCGGCTGGATCGGATCGCCCGGGAAACCCAGAGGCCGCGATCTTTCATCATTCAAAAGGCGCTGGAGTCCTACATGGAAGACTATGCCGATCTGCAGGTTGCCCTCGACCGGCTTCTTGACACAACCGATCCGGTGGTCTCCGGCAAAGAACTGAGGAAGTCTCTTGGTTTATAGGATCGTCTATAAGAAATCTGTGGAGCGCGACCTCAAGAAACTCGCCCAAGCCGAGGTGGCAAAAATCCTCGACCGAATTGAAAAGGGACTTTCCAGGAGACCGGAGGCCAATCCTGCGCTCAAAGGGCAATTCACCGGCTTACGCAAGTATCGGATCGGCGATTACCGGGTCATTTATGCCCTCCTCGGGGAAGAGGTCCTGATTCTCAGAATCAGCCACAGGCGAGAGGCTTACCGCCGCAGGATCTGAGGTCTCTCGACGGGGAATCCCAACCAACACTGAGTCCGGCACAGCGCACGGCTGTTCAACCCTTTCACCACGCTCGCAACGGCAGATACTCCTTGTTATTTCACATAAAGAAAGAACTTAGTACACCCTTTGTTTGCTTCTCGATGATGGATGGATATGAGGCAGGTCAGTCGGGCTTCTGGCGCTTTTTTCGTTGCTCGAGGATTTCCAGGATCTCCCGGATGCGGCGTTCCATGCCCTGATCGGTGGGGTGGTAGTATTTGCGGCCTGCAAGCGAATCGGGCAGGCATTGCATGTTTGCGACCTTGTCTTCGAGGTTGTGCGCGTACTGGTACCCCTTCCCGTATCCGAGGTCCTTCATCAACCGGGTGGGAGCGTTCAAGATTTGCATTGGAGGCGGCTCTGCGACCGTTTTGTGCACGTCTTCCTCGACGGTGGAATATGCCGTATAGAGCGCATTGGACTTCGGGGCGACCGAGAGGTAAACGGCCGCTTGGGCGAGCGCCAGTTTGCATTCGGGGAGGCCCACAAGGCGGACCGCTTCGGTCGCATGCAACGCCACCTGGAGGGCGCGTGTGTCCGCCATCCCGACATCCTCA
>Ga0113563_10001010_pt1 | contig 15221 bp, 11 predicted proteins | sample Mud3Dept3metaG_FD_80117 | JGI IMG/M metagenome (GOLD analysis project Ga0113563, IMG submission 80117) | Freshwater wetland microbial communities from Ohio, USA, analyzing the effect of biotic and abiotic controls - Mud 3 Core 4 Depth 3... | ecosystem: Environmental > Aquatic > Freshwater >...
TATTCGACCATGCAATTATCAAGTGTGATACTGCCGTTCTCATAACTTTCGTACGAAACATAGAGTCCATCCCAAAAACCGGACGTTGTGCTTCCGTTTGCGGTGAACTTAGCCCCTGTGGCTGATAAGGTCCCTCGTACCTGTAAATATACCCCTGAGTTGAATCTGATCTCGACCCCATTTTCAACAGTCAGGGTAATCCCGGCATTTACATCGATTGAATTCGTCACAACATACGGACTGTTAGCTGCCGTCAGAGTAGTGTTACTCGATATGTTAGTGCTGATGTTGGTCTGGGCATGAACCGTCAATGAAAAGATTAACACACTGAACAGTAATAAAATCCGGTTTTTCATATCTTTAAATATTTATGTATGATTTCTTGTGATTAGCTATTGAAATATCTGAATTGCTTATGTTCATTCTTAACTCTCTTTGTCGAAACCTGAAAAATCCTGTACCTATTCAGATTAAAGTTAAGCATTCCCGCCAAGGCTGATTTTTCTCTGCGTCCCAAATTCTTTTCCGTATGTCCCGTGACGGAAGAGAAGAGTTGAAGAAGGAGGGTGGGAGGGGTAGACAGGGAAAAGGGGGAAATGACCCCCGGCTCACTTCAATCCTTTAAACATCTGATGCTGAAGCCTACCTTTTTATTAACATTCTCACCGTAGACTGCTTTATACCAGTAGTCAAGGTAATAGCTATATCCACCTGTATCGCCAGCATTGGGTGTGGAGGTCCAGAATTCACCGCATACATACATCTCCTGGAATTTGCTGGTTGAACCGCGCCAGCCTGCGGGCAGACCTGTAAATCCGCTTTCATTTGTTCCTAATGTATTAGGTTGATACCAGTGTGTATAACCTGATTCTTTCATTTTACCACCTGCGACGCTTGATCCGCCCAGAAAGGTGATCAGTGCAGTAAACTGCTCGTTGGTTGGCACATGCCAGTCTGTCGGGCATAACTTGCCTGAATTTGCTGCATAAAAATTATATAAGGCTCCGTATGTATTCTTATATGTTGCCTCATTATTCCTGAAGAAGCAACATCCGGCTGTTGTGAGGCCAAGCCATTCCAGACTGTCGGATACCAAAGGAATCAGAGCACCGTCGTTATATTTTGTTGATTTAAGGTTTTCGGCCATCCAGGTCTGGCCGCCTATCTCCACCACCTGGTAGTTATTCTTTTCAAAATCGGTGCAGGCTATGAAGTTAAATGTGATTGTTGTATCCTTATTGGGAATGTACACAAATACGGTGCTGTAGTTCCCTGATATGCCTGTAAATTTCAACCTGTCTCCTTCAGAATATTCCATATCTGTAGACTGAGACCCTTTATCTTCGTTTAATATCTCCTTTACAACAACCGCATGGTTGCTGCTGATCCTCTCTACGCTCAACAGATTGCCGTAATTATTACTTATGGACAGTAATTTTCCAGATATATGATAAGTATTACCTTTGATGTCAATCAGATAAAGGCCGTTGTTCAATCCCGAGATACGGAATTCCTGTTTGCAATTCTCCAGAAAGTTTTGATGGTTAAATATTTGCTTGCCAGAGATTTCATAAATTGAAACAACAGCGTTTCCGGCCACAGGAGGGTAGATCTCAAGTGTTGAGTGATCTGTCATTGGATTCGGGTAGATCTTTAATTCCTTTGAATGGGTATATTCAATCGAATTAATCCCGACCGTTCCCGTTAAATGTAATACATCATTTCCGTTCAGAGTTTTAGTGGTGTTTTTCATCAGGTTTTCGACATTTACGGTACTTACACTACCTGATGCACCTTTTCCGGCAAAGGAGATAAAGTAATTTTGTGCATTTGCAGAAACAACACAAAAAATGGCAAATAAGAGTAGTAATTTTTTCATGGTATTTGTTATTGGTTAATTCATTTTTCGGGATAAGATGAAAGTTAGGCAACCCCTGGCTGTTTTATTTTTCTCTGCGTCCCAAATACTTTGCTTTTCGTACCAGAATAGGAAAGAAGTAGATAAAAGTTGAAGAAGTTGAAGAGAGTTGAAAAAGGGAGGGGGAGATTCTCTGTGGCACACTGTGTCTCCTTTGAGGACCTCTGTGAAAGTTTTTGGATTTCTTGGCTTTATGTGCAGGCAAGGGATCATTTCCGGATTTCCCTGGGATTGATCCCGAATGACTGGGTGAATACTCTGCTGAAGTGTGAAACGTTCTTAAATCCGGTTTTATAGGCTGCCTCGGAAACAGAGATTTCTGTGGTATTCAGCAATTCCCTGGCTTTGTGAAGACGGAGGGTTCGGAAATATTCGGATATTGTCTTGTCTGTAAGTGACCTGAATTTGCGGTATAATTGTGTGCGGCTCATTGCTGTCTCTTTGCACAGCCTGTCGATATGAAATGATTCATTACTGATATTAGCAAGCATTACGTCGCGGATCTTTCCCATAAAAGCATCCTCCAGATGAAAATCATTTTCTCCGGTCAGATGGAGATGCGATGCCGGAGAATACCTTTGCTGCAGTTTTTTCCTTAGTTCAATAAGCGATCTCAACTGAACAAGTAGTTCCTCTTTTATGAACGGTTTTGCGATGTATGCATCGGCCCCTCTTTCAAGTCCTTCCAGCCGGGAGCCTATATCAGCCTTTGCTGTCAGCATGACTACCGGAATATGGCTTGTCCGTAAATCGTTCTTGACACTTTTAAGCAAATCAATGCCATCCATAACCGGCATCATTATATCACTGAGTATTAAATCGGGAACTGATTCAATGGCTTTATGAAGTCCATCCTGCCCATCTGCTGCAACAAGCACATCATACTCTTTTTCGAGGAATGTGAGCAGGTACAGAACAACATCTTTGTTATCCTCCACAACCAGAATGATTGGCTTGTCTGTGCGGACATTAACAGGATGCAGTGACTGAGAGTCTAATCCGTCATCAGTTATAATTTGATGGGATATTCTCTCTCTGATTTCATTGATCCCCGGTACCTCCTGTAAAGGTGCATTATATGAAACAGGCAGTGATACAGTTATTTCTGTCCCCTCACCAAAAATGCTGTCGGCGGTTATTGTTCCGCCCAGCAGTTTTACCAGCTCTTTTGTAAGAGCCAGGCCAAGTCCCGATCCGGGATTGGCATCTCCGGCCCGGTAGAAACGGTCGAATATGTATGGCAGGTGAGTTTCAGGAATGCCCGGACCATTATCGCTTACACGTATTTTAAATTTCCTGTCTCCCGTAAGGACAGAAGTTACATCGACAAAACCACATGGCTGGGTGAATTTCAGTGCGTTTGAAAGGAGGTTTGAGATTATCTGCATAAGTTTATCGGGATCATAGTCGATCACCGTATGATGATTGCCGGATTTGAAATTAAGATCTATCTTTTTTCCTGCTGCAACCGACCGGAACAATTCAACAATGTATTTAATGTAAAGATTAATATCCGCCCTTATCATCCTTACCGGCATCGAACCGGCCTCCAGTTTTGAGAGGTCAAGCATCTGGTTCACCAGGGTGAGGAGGGTCTTTGCATTCCTGTCAATCTTGGCGGTTCCCTCTTCTAGCCATTTCTCCGGATCACCCCTGATAAGCTCCGTCATACCGGTAATAATAGTAAGTGGTGTGCGGAATTCGTGGGTGATATTGGTATAAAGCTTTGTTTTCGCTTCATCAAGCTCTTTAAACCGATTTGTTTCCATTTGTTCAAGCCTGACACGCTGGGAAATGAAGCTCAGAACAAATACCATGGCAAATCCCGAGATCCAGAGGAGATTAATAACAAAGAGAGATATGTTAACCCCGGTAGTCATTTCAGGAGGGATTTTAAGATATGGATGCAGAACACCGGCAAGAATCACTGTAACCATATATATAATGAATATCCAGAGAGTAGCGCGTTTCTCCCTGAAGTTTAGAGAGAATAAAACCTGCGCCATGCCAACAAATACAAGACCTCCGGAATGGGGGATACCTCCAAGCAGCAAAATGCAGATGAATGTTATGATCACCACCGCACCCTGGTCGATGAATGCTCGCCAAACCCCGATATGATGCATGAAGAGCGGATAAATAATACCCTGGAGATAAATAAGTGTAAGGATCAATCCGTAATAAATTAGTATCCTTAATTGCGGAAAAACAATGTGATATGCCATTGTTACGCAGAATATCATTGAAGTGACAGCAATGCTTGATATCCAGTTGATCTTTTTCTGGGTAAGTGTATCCTCGTCAATATCAGGACGGGAAAGGATCTTTGTGATCCATTTATCTGCTTTGAAAAGGAAAGTGGAGCTCAAGAAGTACCTGTCTAAGTATGAAAAACATAAACATTACAATTTACTAAAAATATTTCGATAAAACAAAATTTTAGGAGGAAATCGAACTTTAGCTAACCGTAAGAGATATCCGTCAGGATAATAGGTATCAATTTCCCTGAATAAACACATTTCAATACTGTTTAATCAAATGGCCCGTTATTTGATAAATTTGCAGAAAATCCCGGTAGTGGTGCGCTATGATTTTTTAATATTCTTATCTCTTCTGCTTCTGACACCTGCATATGGTCAGACTGACTCCAGTTTGCATAAAAATGATACCCTGCCCGGACGTATTTATGTTTTGCAGAAGGTAAACAGGGATGGGGTGAACCTGCCGGAAATAGAGATCAAGGAAGTCACTGTCATAGGACAGCAACAGAAAAGCAACCCGAGAAAGGCCAGGGCTCAGCTCAGAAGTTATGACAGGCTTATCTATAATCTGAAAAAAATATATCCTTATGCTGTGATTGTAAGGCAACGGATTAGTGAGGTCAACGCTCAGCTTGAAGAAATTCCGGGTGATAAGGAGCGGAAGCAATTTCTGAAGGAAGTGGAAAAGGATGTTTTCGGGGAATATGAAGATGATGTGAGACAGATGACCATCACCCAGGGAAGATTGCTTATTAAGCTGATAGACAGGGAGACACAGAATACTTCATACAACCTTATAAAAGAATACCGCGGTTTCCTGTCGGCAGCTTTCTGGCAGGGGATAGCGAGGATATTCGGTACCAACCTGAAGGCGGAATATGACCCTTACGGGGAAGATGCACTGATTGAACTTATAGTTCAGGATATTGAAGCCGGCTGGCTGTAAACTCCTGAAAGAGCCTGCAATTATCATGAAGAGGATATTCATTGCAATAAAAATCGACCCGGGTAAATCCCTGTTAAAAATACACTCCTCCCTGAAATCAGTTCTCGGCGGTGAAAAGATAAAATGGGTCGATCCGGCAAATATTCATTTGACGCTCTCATTCCTGGGCGATACTGAAGAGGAGAGGATCAAGGTTGCCGCGATCATGCTGAAACAGAAATGCTCCGGCTTCGGTGAGTTCGGTTTCAGGTTGTCGGGTGCAGGCATTTTCAGGAATTACAACGATCCAAGGGTTATCTGGATCGGAATAGAAAAGCCGGAAAAACTGATCTGCCTCTCTGATATTATTAAAACAGGCCTGGTGGATACAGGTTTCAAAACCGGGGAGCGTCCTTTCAAACCTCATATTACACTTGGCAGGATCAAATTCATAAATGATCCTGATACTCTCCGGAAAGCCCTTGAACCGTACCAGGACACCTTTGTTCAGGAAGTCCAGGTAAGTGAGGTGATACTGTACGAAAGCATTCTCGAACCTACGGGTGCGGTGTACATACCAGTTGGGAAGTTTAAATTGATTTAAGATTATTTTAACCACAGTTGTTTAAACCCCCCAACCCCTCTGCCCAACGATCGACCCCCCAACTCCCCTAAAGGGGGGCTAAGTCTTTGGATGTTAAGGTAACTTTCTAAATATCTGTGTATTAGACCCCCTGCCTGCCGGCAGGCAGGCCTTTAGGGGGTGCCGCGAAGGGCGGGGGTTAGAACCAAAAAGAATTAACTAAAGTCCTTTTCCTTTCAATACTGTACCAATAGTGTACAGAAAGATCTTCACATCAAACCACAACGATCTGTTTTTGATGTAATACAGGTCATATTCAAGCCGTTCCAGCATCTCATCCACATTGGAAGCATATCCATATTTAACCTGTCCCCAGGAGGTGATCCCAGGTTTAATCCTGAGAAGTATCATGAATTCAGGATTCCTTTTTACAATCTGATCAATAAAAAACTGCCGTTCAGGCCTTGGTCCGACAATTGCCATTTCACCTTTTAACACATTGATAAAATTGGGTATTTCATCAATCCTGTATTTTCTTAAATACCTTCCGATACGAGTGATCCTTTCTTCATTGATACCTGATAACATCGGGGAACCCGCTTCGGCATTGTAAATCATTGACCTGAATTTATAAATGACAAACGGCTTCCCGTTCTTCCCGATCCTGTCCTGTGAGTAAATGACAGGTCCTTTGCCGGAGATCCTTATAAAGAGTGCCAGAATCAGAATCAGAGGACTTAAGATAATGAGCGATAACAATGAGATCACGATATCGAAAAATTGTCTTATCGCTTCATCCAGCGTTTTTCTGTGAAACTGAATGCCGGAATCCGACTTGATATCGTAAGATTTTATTTCGGTCATGTATTAAATAAGAAATCCGAAAGGCTTTTTCAGGATGAAGATAACTATTTTATCTGCGAAAATCTGCGTGATCTGCGGGAAACAAAAAAATCTCCCGCAGATTTCGCAGATCAGCGCAGATTTAACGATACTATTCTTAAGAATATGAACAAAATATCAACCACTGATGTAATCCTTTAAACCTGTATAACAATTTGTTTATTTTTGCTGCTTTAACAAATTGCCTGTTCTCAGATGATTGATGATTTTGAAGCCAAAGGGAAAAGGAAGAAGCTGGTGGAAGGACTCCGGAAAAAGGGAATTAACGACGAGGAAGTCCTGCGGGCAATCAATACTGTTCCCAGGCATCTCTTCATGGATCCGGCGTTTCTGATCCATGCTTATGTTGACAAAGCTTTTCCGATAACGTCAGGGCAGACAATATCGCAACCCTACACTGTTGCTGTCCAGACATCCCTGTTGCAGATTAAAAGGAGGGATAAGATCCTCGAAATAGGCACCGGATCGGGATACCAGGCAGCAATCCTTGCAGAGATGGGAGCAAAGGTTTATACAATAGAACGTTACAGGGAATTGTACGTCAAAGCAAGAATGACGCTTGGTTCCCTGGGGTATCCTGCCGAATTCTTCTACGGAGACGGTTATGAAGGGAAACCTCAGTACGGACCCTATGACGGGATAATAATCACGGCAGCTGCGAAGGAGGTACCTGATACTCTTCTGAGACAGCTCAAAACAGGCGGCAGGCTGGTAGTTCCTATGGGTGACAGCTCATCACAGGTAATGACTCTTGTCAGACGGACAGGGGAGGATGCTTTTGATTATTCCTATCATGGAAATTTTGTATTTGTGCCATTGCTCAGGGGTACGGTTAACGAAAATTGATCGGGATGGAAATATTCAGACTTGTTTTTTCGCCGGTAGAGGTTAACACCTATATTCTTGCCGATAAGGATGGTAAGTGTGCCGTTATTGATTGCGGCTGTTATAACACTACGGAATTTGAGAAGTTCACGACTTTTCTGGAGAAAAAAAACCTTGAACCTGTCCTGCTGCTGAACACCCACTGTCATCTCGACCACATTTTCGGAAACCTGAAATTCCTTGAAAAATATAAGCTGATCGCTTTATGCCACCGAGATGAAGAGAAGAACAGGAGGAATTCCGGCAAGCATGCATTGCTGTTCGGACTGACCATGGAGACTCCTCCGGAGCCGGCGGACCTGATAAATGATGGCCAGATCATTTCTTTCGGATCAATAAAACTTCAGGCATTGCATGTGCCGGGACACTCATCAGGCAGCCTTGCATTTTACTGCAGGGAGGATAATGCTGTTTTTAGCGGGGATGCATTATTTGCCGGAAGCATTGGCAGAACAGATCTGCCCGGGGGTAATTTTGACACACTTATAAACAGCATCAGGACAAAGCTGTTCGTTCTTCCTCCTGAAACAGTTGTTTTTCCCGGACACGGTGAATCAACAACCATCGGAGAGGAGATAAGATCCAATCCGTATTTTCAATAATTGTTAAGCAGAAAAACATTGATATGTCATCAGATAGATTTGTAAACCGTCATAATGGTCCTCGTGACCATGAATTGCCGAAAATGCTCAAGGTCATAGGTGTTGATTCACTTAATGAACTGATTGACAGAACGGTTCCGCAGGGGATCAGGCTGGACAGGCCTTTGAGGCTTCCTGAAGCAATGAGTGAATATGAATATCTTAATCATTTAAGGCACCTGGGGGCGAAAAATAAATTATTCCGTTCCTTCATAGGACAGGGTTATTATGGAGTGGCTCCTTTGTCGGTCATTATCCGGAATGTGCTTGAAAATCCGTCATGGTACACATCATATACTCCATACCAGTCAGAGATATCACAGGGAAGACTTGAAGCTCTCCTGAATTTTCAGACCATGATAATCGATCTTACAGGGATGGAAATAGCAAATGCCTCGCTTCTCGACGAAGCAACTGCCGCAGCAGAGGCGATGATCATGATGTTCAATACCAGATCGCGAGAAGCCGTAAAAGCAGGGGTGAATAAGTTTTTCGTAGATGACGATGTTTTCCTGCAAACTATGGATGTTATAAATACACGTTCAAAACCACTTGGTATTGAGCTTGTTACAGGAAAGTTTAATGAAGCGGTCCTTGACAACACGGTATTCGGTGCTTTTATCCAGTACCCTGCTGCATCGGGACAGATAAGGGATTACAGGGACTTCACGGAAAAAGCCCATACCGCAGGTGCACTTGTCGGTGTTGCTGCCGATCTGATGAGTCTGGCAATTCTGACACCTCCGGGGGAATGGGGAGCCGACATTGTTGTCGGTTCAAATCAGAGGATGGGTCTGCCGATGAGCTTTGGAGGGCCGCATGCTGGCTATTTCGCAACAAGGGATGCACTCAAAAGAAGCATACCGGGCCGCATTATTGGGGTCTCAGTAGATATCCAGGGAAATCCCGCTCTGAGAATGGCGCTGCAGACACGCGAGCAACATATCAAGCGGGAAAGGGCAACCTCCAATATATGTACAGCCCAGGCGCTCCTTGCAACAATGTCGGGTATGTATGCGCAATATCATGGTCCGGAGGGACTTAAGAATATTGCAACCCGTATCCACAAATCGGCAAATACGCTTAGCGAAGCGATCAGGAATCTTGGGTACAGGCAGTTGAATCCGGTTTTCTTCGACACATTAAAAATTGAACTGCCGGGCAGGATCACTCAGAATGATATCAGGATACTGGCTCTGGGCAGAAGGATGAACTTCTTTTACCCCGGAGACAATTCTGTAATGATAAGCACTGATGAAGTCACTACATTAAGCGAGCTTAATGCAATAATTGAGGTTTTTGGACAGGCTGCAGGCAGAATGGCAGTAAAGGTCAGTTCATTAAATACTCCAGGGTGTATTGATGATAAATTTCTGAGAAAATCATCGTTACTGAAATCAGCCGGCTTCAACAGATATCACAGCGAGACAGAAATGATGCGCTACATAAAAATGCTGGAAAGAAAGGATTTTTCCCTTACCCACTGTATGATTTCACTTGGTTCCTGTACGATGAAGCTGAATCCGGCGACCTCTATGTTTGCAATGAGCTGGCCCGAATTCGCCAATATACATCCGTTTGTCCCGAAAGATCAGGCACAGGGTTATTATCAACTGATGGATGAACTGGGTGAAGCCCTGAAGGAGATAACCGGTTTTCCCGCTGTCTCCTTCCAGCCCAACTCCGGTGCAGCAGGTGAATATGCCGGACTGATGGTGATCCGTGAATATCATATCAGCAGGGGGGAAGGGCACAGGAAGGTTGTACTGATCCCTTCATCAGCACATGGAACCAATCCTGCCAGCGCCGTTATGGCCGGAATGCAGGTAGTGGTTGTCGAATGCGACGAAAAGGGAAATATCCATGTGGAGGATCTCAGGAAAAAAGCCGAAGAACACAGGAACGATCTGGCCGCATTCATGATAACCTATCCGTCAACCCATGGTGTATTTGAAGCTGCAGTAACTGAGATGTCGGAGATCATTCATAAGAATGGGGGGCTGGTCTATATGGATGGTGCAAATCTGAATGCCCAGGTGGGTCTCACCAGTCCCGGAATGATAGGGGCCGATGTCTGCCATCTCAATCTGCACAAGACTTTTGCAATACCTCATGGCGGAGGAGGACCGGGAATGGGTCCGATACTTGTTAAGGAGATACTTGCCGAATTTCTTCCTTCGCATCCGCTTGTACAGACCGGAGGAAGTCATGGCACCACAGCGGTTGCCGCTGCTCCTTTCGGAAGCGGTCATGTGCTGACAATTTCACACGCATATGTAATGATGCTGGGTCCTGACGGACTCACACTTGCGACAAAATATGCAATACTCAATGCTAACTATATTTCGGCTGCCCTTAAAGGTGTTTATAATACGCTTTATACGGGAACAACGGGATTTGTTGCACATGAAATGATCCTGGATTGCCGCAGTTTCAAAGCTGAAGCCGGTATCACTGAAGCTGACATAGCAAAACGGCTTATGGATTACGGATTCCATGCACCCACACTCTCATTCCCTGTTCATGGTACGCTGATGGTTGAGCCCACTGAATCTGAATCACTGCAGGAACTCGATAAGTTCGTTGATGCAATGAAGTCGATCCGTAATGAAATAGAAGAGATAAAGGAAGGCAAAGCAGAGAAGGAAGATAATGTTCTTCGCAATGCACCTCATACGGTCAGGGTGATAACAGCCAATGAGTGGAGCCATAAATACGACCGGCAGAAAGCGGCATTCCCGGCCGGATGGATAGTAGAAAATAAATTCTGGCCTTCAGTAAGCCGTATTGATGACGGCTATGGCGACAGGAATCTAGTGTGCAGATGTGATCCGATTGATGCTTACAGATACTAAATACCTCTCCCCCTAAATCCCCCTCTCCCAGAGAGAGAGGGGGACTTAAAGCATATATAATCAAAGTAATAGCCCTTCTCCCCTGGGAGAGGGGTTGGGGAGAGGTGAATTTAAATTTTTTTCTCTTAAAATATTTTCTCATTTTTATTCCCATAATTGAGGTCAACCTAATTTATCTTTTTTATCATGCGTAATTCGTCGTGGGATGATCTTATCAGGCTTGTTGAAGGGAAAAAGCTGAACTATCAGCCTGTCGGATTCATTATTGACAGCCCCTGGATACCGGGCTGGTATGGCATTTCGACGGTGGATTTCTATTCTTCCGATGAATACTGGCTTAAAGCAAACCTCAAAGCCGTAAGAACCTTCCCTGATGTTTGGTTCATGCCCGGATTCTGGTCGGAATATGGAATGTGCACAGAGCCATCGGCGTTCGGATCAAGAATGATATTTCTTGAGAATAGCCTTCCTCATGCAGAGAAGGTTCTTTCGGGTATCGAGGAGGCTGATAAGCTTCCGCAGCCGAATGTGAAAACCGACGGACTGCTTCCTTTTGTGATCAGCAGGCTGAGAAACACTGAGAAATCAATATGGGAGGCGGATCACCAGGTCAGGTTTGCCGTGACAAGAGGTCCTCTAAATATTGCCAGCTTCCTGATGGGGACCACTGAATTCATGACGGCCCTGGCGCTCGATCCGGATAACTCCCACAAGCTGCTGAATAAGATAACCACATTTGTCAGCGACTGGCTGAGCTGGCAGAAAGAGTGTTTCCCGTCGATCGATGGAGTCCTTCTGCTGGATGATATAATCGGTTTTGTGGGTGAAACTGAGTTCAATGAATTTGTTGTTCCCTATTTCAGGAGAATATTTGATACTACCAGCCCGAAAGTAAGGTTCCTGCATAACGATGCTGACGGGCTGATAACGGCAGGAAAGCTGAGGGAGATGGGGATTAATATGTTTAATTTCTCATTTAACCACTCCCTGGGAAAAATTCGTGAGCTTTCAGGACCGGAGGTTATACTGGTAGGCAATATTCCTCCCAGGGATGTCCTGGCATCCGGCACACCATTTCAGGTAGAAGAAGCTGTAAATAAAGCATTTGGAGAGATCAACAGTCACGACCGGATCATATGGTCAGCCGGAGGAGGAATGCCGCCTGATGTCCGCGATGAAAATATAAATGCATTTATAACAGCTGTTAAAAACTATTAATCATTTATAATATGAAAAAGTTTATTATGTTAATCATCTCTGCCTTAATCCTGACATCCTGTGGATCAGGAGGATCAAAACAGCAGTCAGGCAAATCTGCTGCAGAACCGGAAACCACGTATGCGGTCCGGCTCATGACAGTTGATCCCGGCCACTTCCATGCCGCTCTGGTCCAGAAAACAATGTACGACCAGGTATCTCCCGAAGTTCATCTTTATGCTCCTGAAGGTCCCGATTATCTTCAATATCTCGACAGGATAAATTCTTATAACAACCGTCCTGTTGATCCGACCAGATGGAATGAAATTGTATACACCGGGAGCGATTTTTTCGAGAAGATGCTGGAAGACAGACCAGGCAACGTGGTTGTTTTGTCAGGCAATAATAAAAAGAAAGCTGAATACATAACAAAATCAGTCAATGCCGGGCTTAATGTTCTGGCTGACAAGCCAATGATAATCACCCCGGAGGCTTTCCCGCAGCTCCAGGAGGCATTTCGCGTTGCAACGGAGAAGGGTGTTCTGGTTTATGACATTATGACCGAAAGGTTTGAAGTGACAACGATCCTTCAAAAGCTTCTGTCCCAAAAGGAAGAGATCTTCGGTACTCTGACCGCAGGGACCAAAGAGAAGCCTGCAGTGACCAAGGAAAGCGTCCATCATTTTTCCAAGATCGTTTCAGGGACTCAGCTGCAGCGTCCGGCATGGTTTTTCGACGTTGAACAGCAGGGCGATGGTATGGTTGATGTGACAACCCATCTTGTTGACCTTGTGCAGTGGGAGTGTTTCCCGGGACAGATCCTGAGTCCGTCGGATGTCAATATGGTAGCTGCAAAGAGATGGCCTACACTGATTTCAAAGGAAGAGTTCAAGGCAGTGACAGGATTGGATGAATATCCCGATTACCTGCAGAAGGATATTAAAGACGGCAAACTGAATGTTTTCTCAAATGGCGAAATGATCTATCAGCTTAAAGGAACCTGGGCAAAAATATCTGTTATATGGAACTATATGGCGCCTCCCGGAACCGGTGATACTCATTATTCGGTAATGCGCGGGACAAAATGTGATATTGTGATAAAACAGGGACCTGAGGAGAAATTCCTGCCCACACTTTACATTGAGAATGTCAAAGGAATGAAGCTGGCCGATTTCACTGTCAAACTGAAAGATGCGCTTGCTTCTTTGCCTTACGACAGCCTTCTTATCGAACCTGCCGGAAAGAATACACTGAAGATCAATGTGCCCAATAAGTACAGGGTTTCGCATGAAGAACATTTCGGACAGGTCACTGCCAGATTCCTTGAATACCTTGGGACAGGCAAGCTACCCGATTGGGAAGTGCCGGGAATGATAACAAAGTACTTTACCACGACCAGTGCATTGAAGAAGGCTAAGGGGAATTAACTTACGTGGTCCTGGCACCGATTACAAATCGGCGCCAACGGGGCAAAACCAACCCCTCACCCCGCCTGAAGTCGGTGTGTCCCCCCTGCTGGCGCGGATTTGCTATCCGTGCCTGTTAACTTACGTTAATTAAACAGATCCTCAATCACTGAGGAATATAGTTCCTCAAGCGGTATATTGGCTGTTGTTGCCTGTTTTGGAACAAGGCTCTCCTGTGACATTCCGGGAACAGTATTTATCTCGAGGAAATACGGTTCCTCACCAACCAGAATGAAATCCACCCTTACAATTCCCTTGCACCCGAGTATATTACAAATCTGTGAGGACAACTGCTGAACCTTTTCCTTCAGTTCTTCAGGAAGATCCGCAGGCGTAATTTCATCGGATTTCCCCTGAGTATATTTTGCTTCGTAATCGAAGAATTCATTTTTACTGATGATCTCGGTAACAGGCAGAATGAGTGTTTTCGACCTTGTTTTGACAACTCCGCATGCCACCTCCCTGCCGTTCATAAAAGCTTCGATCAGAACCTCATTACTCTCTTTAAAAGCTGTTTCCATAGCCCGGAGAAGTTCCTCTTTTTTCTTCACCTTGGAAACACCAAAGCTGGATCCGCTGTCATTCGGCTTTACAAAACAAGGAAGACCGGTCTTTTTAATAATCTGGTTTGTATCAATTGATTCACCTTTTCTGATGAGGACGGCTTCTGCCATTGTAATGCCATATTCCTTGAGAAAAAGCTTGCATGCCTGTTTATTGAAAGTAAGGGCGGAACTGAATGCATCACAGCTTGAATAAGGAATTTTCATCATGTCGAAGTATCCCTGTAAAAGTCCATTCTCTCCGGGTTTACCATGTATAGCAATGAAAACGGCATCAAACCTTATACGGGACTCATCCACTACCAATGAGAAATCATTTTTGTCGATATTATGAAAACGTCCCTTCTGATCCTCCCAATACCAGCTGGTATTCCTTATTATAATAAGATAAACCTGGTACCTGGAAGAAAGGTACTTGCATACCTCGTTCGCACTTTTGACCGAAATCCCGTATTCTGAGGAATCACCTCCTGCAACAACTGCAATAGTTCTCATCCGAATTCAGATAATTATCTTCAAATTTAATACCTTTGAGGAAATATTAAAATATATCAAAAATGAAAAGAGGTTGTTTAATCTGGATTATAATAGCTGCTTTTATCGGTCTGATTGTACTTGGTTTTGTACTCTGGGGAGTTAAGGCTTACAATAACATGGTCACTTTACAGGAAGGAGTAACAAGCCAGTGGGGCAATGTTGAGACGCAGTATCAGCGCAGGGCTGACCTGATCCCGAACTTCGTTAATACCGTTAAAGGGGCAGCGGCTTTTGAGCAGGAGACCCTTACGCAGGTGATCGAAGCGAGAGCGAAGGCAACACAGGTGACGCTCGATCCTACAAAGATGACAGCTGAAAACATGCAGCAGTTCGTTCAGGCACAGGGAGAACTGAGCTCGGCTCTCTCCAGGCTGATGTTCGTTGTGGAAAAGTATCCCGAACTCAAGGCAACACAGAACTTCAGGGACCTTCAGGTTGAGCTGGAAGGAACAGAAAACAGGATCTCTGTTGAAAGAAGGAAGTTCAA
>Ga0113563_10001011_pt1 | contig 15216 bp, 12 predicted proteins | sample Mud3Dept3metaG_FD_80117 | JGI IMG/M metagenome (GOLD analysis project Ga0113563, IMG submission 80117) | Freshwater wetland microbial communities from Ohio, USA, analyzing the effect of biotic and abiotic controls - Mud 3 Core 4 Depth 3... | ecosystem: Environmental > Aquatic > Freshwater >...
CAAGCCGCGCGACGCGGACGGCCAGTACCGGATGTACCAGGAGGACGTCGACCGCGTTCAGGAGTTCAGGAAGTGCATCGAGTGCTTCCTGTGCCAGGACGTCTGTCACGTGCTCCGCGACCGAGATGGCCGCGAGCACAAGACGTTCATCGGGCCGCGCTTCATGATCCGCGTCGCCAGCCTCGAGATGCATCCGCTCGACACCGAAGACCGGATCCCCGAGCTCAAGAAGGAGTTTGGCTCGGGCATGTGCAACATCACGCGGTGCTGCACCGAGGTCTGCCCCGAGCACATCGGGATCACGGACAACGGCATCATCCCGATGAAGGAGCGTGTCGTCGATCGGTTCTACGATCCGGTCGCGATCATCGGCCGCAAGCTGTTCGGCATTCGCAAGCGGACGAAGTCGCGGAGCGAGACCGGCGAGTGAGCTGAGCGCGTTCTGCGGCGCGAGCCGTTGGGGACGCGCCGGTCGGTCAGAACGCCGGCTTGATCGCGTGGCGGCGCTCGGGCACCGCGACGATCGTCGCGCGCACGAGGAACGGCGCCGGATCGACGTACGTCGTCTCGGTCGTGTCGCCGTGCGCGCCCGGGTGACGCGGGACCTCGAGGCTGAAGTGCAGGTGCGGCGCCGCCGCGTAGACGGCCGTCGCGCCGAGCGTGCCGATGTACTGGCCACCGCGCACGTGGTCGCCGACCTGGAGCTCCTCGGCGACGTCGTCCATGTGCATGTACGCGGTCAGCGTCCCGTCATCGTGCTGGAGGCGGACGTAGCGGCCGCTGCGGCCATCCGCGCCGAGCTCCTTGCGCTCGACGCGAACGACCTTGCCGTCCGCGACGGCGACGAGCGCGCGGCCGCGCGGCCCGTCGAGATCGACGCCGCAGTGCCCGGAGCCGCACTCGGGGCGCTCGATCCCGATCCGCGTCGCGCCGAAGTGACGCGACGCCCGCTCCGGCATCAGCTCGGAGCTGGCGGTCACGGGATGCGTCCAACCGCCGAGCGATGTGAACGTGACGTCGAGGCGGACGCCATCGAGTTCGGGCAGCGGGTACCACGCCTCGAGCGAGGTCTCGGTGTGCGGCGCCGGCAGTGGCGGCGCGATCTCACGCGACGCGAGCGATCGGTGGACCTCGACCGGCTCGGCCGACCCGAGCTCGAGGTTCGCGAGCGCGGACGCCGCCGGCGAGAGCTCGACCCGCCCCCACACCGCAGCGCCCGCACCGACGAGCGTGATCGCGGCGAGCACCGCCGTGCGCGCGCGGCGCGGCGGCGGCGCGATGATCGCGATCATCGGTGGCGCGGTGACGGCGAACGGGACGTCGCGACGCTCCCAGCAGCCGCGATGCCACAGCTCGACCTGTCCCGACGCCGTGACGAGCGGGCGTCCTTCATGCAGCGCGACCACGCCCCGACAGCGCGGACACCCGACAGCCACCATGCGATCACGCTAACGCAACGCGCGTCCGTGATCTGCCGATGCGGCCAGCGTTCTGACTGTCGCCGCGCGTCCTACACGCGGCGCGCCGAGCAGGCTACAGCTTCGGTTTCCGCATGATCACGAGGTGACTCGTGTGGTCCTTCGAGCCGTCGTAGTAGCCGAACCGAAACCGGAGATCTCGCTTCGGCTGGCGCTCCCACTCGTCCCGCCAGTCCTTCGCGATCGACGTGCCCGCATCGATGTGCGACTCCTTGAACGCGCCGTACGTCTCGTACTCGAAGCCCGCGCCCTTGCCGAGCTTCGGAGGAATCCCGGTCGCGTCCGACACCATCCACACGGTGTTCTCGAGCAGGTAGGTCCGGATGTTCGAGAACTCGGGCCACGACAGGAGGTAGCTCGCGGCCTTCGTCATCCCGGCGACGGGGCCCTTGGCCCGCAGGTGCGCGAGCACGCGCGGATCCTTCTTGGTGTGGGCGTCGTCGAGGTTGACCTGGATGTGCCGGTAGATCTGCACGCGCCCGCCCGGCTTCCGGAACTGGAGCTCCGCGTTCGCGAACACGCGATTGCGGGTGTCCGCCTTGCCGGTCACCGGGGGCGCGGCCGCGACCTCCGCGGGCGTGAGGTAGCTGATCGCCCCGGCCTCGGTCAGCGTGAAGTAGCGGAGGCGGACGATCTCGAAGCCATGGATCTTGAGGGCCGAGAGCCCGAACACGAGCTGCGTGGGCAGCAGGCCGCTGCGCATCGCGGAGATCATGTTCATCGTGTTCGAGAAGTTCACCTTGTAGAGGAATCGGAGCTCGTCGCGGATCGTCTGCATCGCGCGCTCGAGCGCGGGGTTCATCCGGGCGGCCTTCTTCTTGGTCGCGACGGGGGCCGCGAGCGCCTCGAGCGTGCGCGGATCGCCCGCGGGCTCGAGAGACAGCGTCGTGATCTCGTCGGCGTCCGGGTAGACGGTGAGCGCGGTCGACAGATCGCCGCCGGCGAACGGGTAGACGACCTTCTTCGGCACGGTCTTCGGGACCTTGTCGGCGAAGAAGGGCTGCGCCTTGACGACCCACGCGTCGCGATAGTCGTCCTGCGCGCGCTTGACGATCGTGCAGTGCTTGGTGAGGTAGCTGGCCGGGACGGTCGGCGGTGGCGCCACCTCCCCGCACGCCCCGACCGCGAACAGTGCGAGCGCGGCCTGCGTGAACTCGACTCCTTCAGTGATCTCCGGCCGCGCGGCGGACGGAGATGCCGCGACGAGGGTCCCGGCCGAGACGAGCAACAACACCGAGCCGATCACGCGGAGGCGCATGGGGCTGGACTATGCAATGCGAGCGTGCGCGTCACAAGCGGTCATCCTTCAGCTCTACGCAGCCGCCCTGCAGCGAGGCCCACGGTATGGTGGGTCATGGCGCCGATCAACGACAGCCGCCTGCGCGAGATCCTGATGTCCTCGCCGAGGATCGCCGTGCTCGGCGTTCATCACGAACCCGAGAAGGCGGCGTTCTACGTCCCGGAGTATCTCCACGACGAGGGCTACACGATCATCGGCGTCAACCCGCGGTTCGTCGGCCAGACGCTGTTCGGCCAGCCCGTCCGCGCGACGCTGTCCGAGCTCGGGGAACCGATCGACCTCGTCGATATCTTCCGGCGATCGGAGGCGATTCCCGACCACGTCGAGGACATCCTCGCGATGAAGCCGCGGCCCAAGGTCGTGTGGTTCCAGCTCGGGATCAAGAACGAGGACGCGGCCAAGGTTCTCGAGGCGGCGGGGATCACGGTCGTCCAGAACCGCTGCACGCTCGCGGACCACCAGCGCCTTGGCCTCGGCGCACCGACCAGGTCCCAGACGTAGGCCGCGCACACGGCGTGAATGGCGCGCGGTGCGCGGTCCCGCTCACTTCGCGGCCCGGGTATTCGAGATTCCGGCGAGTTGGCGCTTGGCACGCGTAGTGCTGGATCGGTGGTGATGCTTGACTCCCTGACCGCTACCGGCCTGATCAAAGCGCGGATGCCCGTCGTGTGCTCGAACAACGGGCAGTTCGCGGTCGTCGACCACCTCGAGGGCACTGACTTCATCAAGCTCGCGAAGGATGCCAAGGGCCAGCACCACTACATTCCGCTGAGCTGGGTCACGTCGGTGGACGACAAGGTCCACATCGACCGCCCGGGCAAGCGAGCGATGGCCGAATGGACGACCGAACCGTCATGAGCGCGATCCTCAACATCTCGATCGCGAACACGACCGACGCGACGCGTGGTCAGCCGCTCGCGGCCCGCGTCTACCAGCGCAAGAACGAGCTCGAGGACGCGCTGGCGGACCTCGGATCCCGCGAGATGCTCCGCCGCCGGGCGATCGAAACCGCACTCGCGACGATCTACGCGCTGATGACCGCGGACAACGTCCATCCATCGGATGTCGTCGTGAGCGGCCTCAACCGCTGGCTCGAGCGGAACAAGCACCTCGCGCAGGACATCACCCGCGCCCAGCGCCGCTGACGCCGCTCGGCGCCGGTGGTAAGAGGGAGACGCCTTGCGCGTCCTCATCCAGCACCGGAGCCGCTACGCCTTCCCACGGCCCGCGCTGCTCGGCCCGCACGTGATCCGGCTGCGCCCCAGCGATCACACGAAGGCACGGATCGAGAGCTACACGCTCTCGATCAAGCCCGAGCACCGGGTGCACTGGCAGCGTGATCCGCATGGCAATCACGTCGCGCGCGTGACGTTCAAGGCCGGGCAGCAGGTCGAGGTCCTCGACCTGCAGGTCGCGATGGCCGTCGAGATCAACCCGGTCAACCCGTTCGACTTCTTCATCGACGATCGGGTCAAGCAGCTGCCGTTCACGTATCCCGAGCACCAGGACACCGAGCTCGCGCCGTACCTCGACACCGGGGATCCGGCGTACCGGATGGGCAAGAAGGCCAGCGAGCTGCTGGCGTCGCTGCCGTGGAGCGGCGACACGATGGACCTCCTCGTCAAGCTCAACGCGACCGTTCGCGAGAAGATCGCGTACGTGATCCGCGACGAGGCTGGCGTGTGGACGCCGGAGGAAACCCTGACCCACGGCCGCGGCAGCTGTCGCGACGCCGCGGTGCTGCTGGTCTCGCTCATGCGCCAGCGCGGGATCGCCGCGCGCTTCGTGTCGGGCTACCTCGTGCAGCTCGCCGACGAGGGCATGATCCCCAACGAGCCCAAGGGCGTCACCCGCGACGTCGTCGATCTCCACGCCTGGGCAGAGGCGTTCATCCCGGGCGCCGGCTGGATCGGCTTCGACGGAACGAGTGGCCTGCTGTGCGGCGAGGGCCACATCCCGCTCGCCTCGGTCGCATCGCCCGCGCACGCCTCGCCGCTCGACGGCACGAGCGACATCGGCGCGACCGCCGTCGAGTTCTCGACGTCGATCACGCGCCTCGGTCACGAGACCCGCCCGACCGCGCCGTATCCCGAGGAGGTCTGGGCCGACCTGGTGAGCCAGGGCGACCACATCGACCAGCGCCTGACGGGTGCAGGCCTCGAGGTGTGGATCGGCGGCGAGCCGACATTCACGTCGCGCGAGCACCAGGCGCACGAGGAGTGGCAGGGCGGCGCACTCGGTCCCGACAAGTGGGAGCGCGGGCGCGCGCTCGCGGACACGTTGCGCGATCGCCTCGCACCCGGCGGGCTCGTCCTGGCCCGGATGGGCAAGCACTACCCGGGCGAGAGCCTGCCGCGGTGGGCGCTCGACGTGATCGGGCGCCGCGATGCCGCGCCGCTGTGGCCACCGCGCAGCCTGTTCGAGCGCGGCACGGCCGAGGCGGCCCACCAGGTCGCCGAGGCGATCGCGACCGCCCTCGGGATCGCGGCGACGCTGCACCCCGCGTTCGAGGATCCCTGGGAAGTGCTACGCACCGAGGCGCAGCTGCCGGTCGATGTCGATCCGCGGACGTCGGGGCTCGACGATCCGGAGGAGCGGCGCCGGCTCGCCACGATCCTCGATCGCGGGGTCGGCAGCGTCGTCGGCTACGTGCTGCCGCTCGCGCGCGATGCGTCGGGCTGGCTCACCGAGACCTGGACATTCCGCCGCGGGCACCTGTTCTTGATCCCGGGCGACAGCCCGCTCGGCCTGCGGCTCCCGCTCGCGAGCCTGCCACCGGGCGTCGACCACTCCCTGTGGGCCGAGGCGCCGGATCTCCCGGATCCACGCCGCGACGCGCCCGATGACCACCAGGGCGCGCGCGCCACCGGCGTCGGCGCCACGAAGCAGACCGAGGCGAAGCGCACCGAGGCCGGTCTCGGCGTGCGGACCGCGCTCGCGATCGAGCCGCGCGACGGCCAGATCTGGGTGTTCGTGCCGCCGCTGCCGCGGTTCGACGACTTCTGCACGCTGATCGCGGCGCTCGATGCGGCGCGCCAGACCACGGGGATCGCGATCCACCTCGAGGGCTACCCGCCGCCGCCTTCGCCGCAGCGGCTGCGGTTCGCGGTGACCCCGGATCCCGGCGTCCTCGAGGTCAACCTCCCGCCGGTGACGAGCTGCCGCGAGGCGACCGCGCTGCACGCGACCGTGTTCGATGCCGCGCTCGCGAACGGCCTGACCGCGGAGCGCTACCTGCTCGATGGCCGGCTGGCCGGATCCGGCGGCGGCAACCACATCACGATCGGCGGGCCGACCCCGGAGCGATCGCCGTGGTTCGCGCGGCCGGACCTGCTCGCGAGCCTGATCACGTTCGTCCAGCACCACCCGTCGCTGTCGTTCATGATGACGGGCCTGTTCGTCGGGCCGACGTCGCAGGCGCCGCGCATCGACGAGGCACGCCACGACGCGCTGTACGAGCTCGAGATCGCGCTGAAGGCGCTCGGCGAGCCGCAGCCGGCGTGGAAGATCGATGCGCTGCTACGCCACCTGCTCGTCGACGTCAGCGGCTCGACGCATCGCGCGGAGCTCTCGATCGACAAGCTGTTCGATCCGCACACGCCGTATGGCCGGCAGGGCCTCGTCGAGCTGCGCGCGTTCGAGATGCCGCCGCACCCGCGGATGCTCGCGGCGCAGGCGATCCTCGTGCGCGGCCTGCTCGCCGCCTTCGTCGACAAGCCGTACCACCACCCGTTCGTCCGCTGGGGCGAGGCGCTCCACGACAAGTACCTCCTCCCGTTCTGGATGTGGCGCGACTTCGAGGACGTCCTCGCGTACCTCGGGGCGCAGTCGGTCGCGCTGCCGGCCGATGGCTTTCGCCCGTTCGTCGAGCTGCGGTGCCCGCTCGTCGGGACCCTCGAGGTCGACGACGCGCGCGTCGAGGTGCGCAACGCGATCGAGCCGTGGCACGTCCTCGGCGAGGAAGCGACCCCGACGGGCACCGCGCGCTACGTCGATTCCTCGCTCGAGCGGCTCGAGCTGCGCACGGTCGGCCTCGATCCCGAGCGCTACGCGGTCGTCGTCAACGGCCTCGTCATCCCGCTGCGCGAGGCGGTCGGCCGCGACATCAGCGTCGGCGGGATCCGGTTCCGCGCCTGGTGTCCACCGCACGCGCTGCAGCCACACCTCGGGATCCATCACCCGCTGCGGATCGATGTCCTCGATCGGTGGTCGCCGCGCTGCGTGGCCGGTGGCGCGTACCACGTGTGGCATCCCGAGGGCCGGGCGTTCGAGGCGCCTCCGCTGACGCGTGTCGAGGCCGCAGCTCGTCGCGCCCGGCGGTTCACGCTCGAGGGGCCGTCGCCGTTGCCGACGCCCCGCGAGGTGCCGGCCCATCCGGATCACCCGTACACGCTCGACCTCCGCCGGTTCGATCCGGGCACGCCGATGCCGCGCACCGAGGACTGGCCGACGTGAGCGAGGACGAGCTCGACGCCTCGCTCGAGATGCACGACGAGCTGCTCGCGCGACGCGGCGTCGAGGTCTGGGTCGGCGCCGAGCCGACCTTCACGCGGGCCGACTCGTTGGCCCCCCCATGGGTCAGCGATCCCGAGGGCGACGACAAGCTGGCGCGCGCGCATGCCGTGGCGGTCGCGTTCGCGGACGCGGTGCCCGGCGCGTCGGTCTCGCGCGTGATCGGCCGACAGTTTCCCGAAGAGAAAGAGCCGCGGTTCGCGTTCGGCGTCCGCTGGCGCGACGACGTCACGAGCGGTGGCTCGCGCGTCGCGGTCGATGCGCCCGCGCAGCCGCCGCCGCTCGAGCTCGGCGGCGATCACTGGCTCTCCGTCACGCCGGATCCCGGCGTCGTCGAGGTCAACATGGCGCCGGCGGCGACCGCCCTCGAGTTCTGCCGCCAGGCGCGCGCCGTGTGGAGCGCCGCGGCGACCGCGGGGCTGTCGCCGACGCGTCACCGGTTCAACGGCGAGGTCGTCGACTCCGGCGGCGGCGGCCAGATCTCGATCGGTGGCTCGCGCCCTCAGGCGAGCCCGTTCGTGCGCTACCCGCACGTGCTGCCGGCGCTGATCCGCTACTTCAACAACCACCCGTCGCTGTCGTACTGGTTCGCGAACGAGTGCGTCGGCTCCGCGTCGCAGGGGCCGCGGCCCGACGAGGGAGCGCGCGAGCGGTGGGACGAGCTCGGCATCACGCTCGGCTGGCTCGAGCGGCTCGCGGATCGCGGGGAGCTACCGCCCGAGCAGCTGTGGCACGCGCTCGGCCCGTTGCTCGTCGACTCGTCGGGCAACTCGCACCGCGCGGAGCTCAACGTCGAGAAGCTATGGAGCCCGCACATCGCGCCCCACGGTGTGCGCCACGGCAAGATGGGGATCATCGAGCTGCGCTCGGTGCGGATGCCGGAGCGCCCGATCATGCTCGCGGCGGTCGCGGTGCTGTTCCGCTCGATCGTCGCGCGGCTGGTCGTCTCGCACTACCGCTCGCCACTGATCGACTGGCACGACGAGCTCCACGATCGGTTCGCGCTGCCCTCCGTGCTCGCGCGCGATCTCCGGCTCGTCCTCGGCGATCTCGACGAGCACGGCCTCGGGGTCCCCGCCCTGCTCCGCCGCGAGCTCGAGGTCTGGCGCCCGGCGGGCATCCTCTGCCGCCTCGGCGACGCGACGCTCACGTTGCGCCCGGCGCTCGAGTTCTGGCCGCTCGTCGGCGACGTCGCGTCGCAGGAGCGCGCGGGCGCGCGGATCGTCGACGCGTCGACGCAGCGCTGGGAGCTGTCACTCGATGGCGCCGGTCCGGATCGGATCGCGGTCGCGGGCCGCTGGGCGCATCCCCGCGCCGTCGGCGATGGCGTGCGCGCGATCGGCGTCCGGCGCCGCGTCTTCCAGCCGGCGCCCGGACTCCACCCGGGGCTGCCGGCGACCGATCCGCTCGTCGTCGAGTGGGCGTGGGCGGGGCGCGCCCAGCGGATCGAGCTGTGGGCGTGGCGACCGGAGAATGGCCCCTACCCCGGGCTGCCAGGCGACGACCTCGAAGCCCTCGGGCGGCGCCAGGAGCGGATCAGGATCACCACCATCCCCGGCGACGTCTCCGCGCACGGGCACTGGACCGAGACCCGACCGTTCACGATCGATCTGCGGGCCAGCGACGGCTCGCGGTCGTGAGCTCGTCGCTCCTACTCGGCCTCGGCTGACACATCTCCGCAGGCGTCGACGTGCCCCTCGGCGCGGGGGACCGCGACATCCCCGCGCTGGCCGAGCTTGCGGACGATCAGGCCGCACACCAGGGCCCAGATCAAGCCGGCGGTCCAGCCCGCGAGCACGTCGGTCGGATAGTGCACGCCGAGGTACATGCGCGAGAACCCGATCAGGAGCGCGAGCAGCGCCCCCGCGGCGATCACGAACACGCGCAGGCGCCGCCGCTCGAGCGTGCGCGAGATCAACACCGCGAGCGTCATGTACAGCGCCGCGGAGATCATCGAGTGGCCGCTCGGGAACGAGTGGCCGCCCGGCGGATCGAAATGGGTCACGACCGACGGGCGATCGCGCTCGTAGAGGTCCTTGAGCAGCCACATCGCGAACCCGGTGCCGACCGAGCACGCGACCACCAGCGCCGCGTAGCGCAGGTGGCCCGCGACCACGCAGAACAGCGTCACCAGCAGCACGATCAACCCGGTGACCGCGCCCGAGCCGAGCGCGGAGATGTGCATCACGCCGGCCAGGAACGCGTCCGAGCCGATCGGATCACCCGGGGTGTTGCGGAACGCGAGCAGGATCGCCTGATCCAGCGCATCGGTCCCCGAGACCGAGACCGCGCGCCCGATCTTGATGAACACGAGCAGCAGACAGCCGATCGCCGCGAGGCCCGCGAGCAGCTGGAGATCGCGCGCCCGCCACCACTGCACATGACGCTCGAACCAGGTCTTGCTCACGGGCAGACCATAGATCAGCCAGCGCGGATCGGGGGCCTCAGAGGTCGATGCCCGCCGCGTCGAGCACCGCACCCATGCAGGCATCGATCGCCATGCACTCCTGGTCCCAGCACGCCGTGAGGTCGTCCATCACCGACGGCGTCAGCAGACAGAGGATTCCGGCGTCCGACGGTCCACTGGTGATGCAGTCCGCCGGGTTATCGGTCCCGCACTCGACGACGCGCGTACGACACCGCGCCTCCCAGCGCTCGTGTGCATTCGTCGGCGTGCACTCGGCGAGGCAGAGATCGTTGCTGGCGTCGCACGCCTGCGCGGCGACGCAGCTCGCCACGTCGACGAACGCGTCTTCGCGGAACCCGCTGACCTCGGCGACGCAGTCGGCGGTGCACACCTCCAGCGTCTCGGTCGTCGTCGGATCGCACGTGGCATCGTGCTCGCAGATGTCACGGCAGTAGTCCTGCGCGACGTCGGTCGACACCGGTCCGGTCCCGTGGCCTCCACACGCCGCGAGTCCGAACACGGCCACCAGCGACATGATCACGGTCTGGTACATGGTGCGTTCCCCCATCCCCCACTACACCACGACTCGGCGCCGCTTCGCCAGGGTTCGGAGAATGCGGGCCCGCCGCGCGCTCCCCCGCCGCGTGCCGCCCGGTCGAACAGTTCACGCGGTGACGACCGCGAGAACTCGGCTCGCCCCGCGCCGGATCAATCCGGATCTTCCGCGATACCATCGGGGCGATGATGCAGGGCCAGTCCCAGGCGCAGGGACCGGGCGACGTGCCGGCGGGCGGACTGTTCGACGGTTATCCCGCAGCCGCTCTGCCCGGGACGTTCGACGAGATGTTCGAGGGCGCCGTGGCACGCGCGCCGTTCGCGCGGGTCGCGCAGCTCCTCGCGAAGATGTCGCCCGACGAGCTCGCACGCGCCCAGCAGCTCGCCGAGACCGCGCTGCTCCAGCAAGGCGTCACGTTCTCGGTCTACGGCGACTCGCGCGGCACCGAGAAGATCTTCCCGTTCTGTCTGCTTCCGCGCCTGATCGCGGCCGCCGACTTCGCGCGCGTCGAGCGCGGTCTCCAGCAGCGGCTGCGCGCGCTCGGCGCGTTCCTCGATGACATCTATGGCGAGCAGAAGATCGTCGCCGCGGGCGTGGTCCCAGCCGAGATGATCCTCGGCGCCACCAGCTACCGGCCGATGCTGCGGGGCATCTCGCCGCCCGGCGGTGTGCGGCTCCACATCTCGGGTGTCGATCTGATCCGCGATGCCGACGGGACGTGGCGCGTGCTCGAGGACAACCTGCGCACGCCGTCGGGCGTGTCCTACGTCATCGAGAACCGGCTGATCAGCAAGCGCCTGTTCCCGCGCGTGATGGATGCGGCCCGCGTGCACCGCGTCGATCACTATCCGACGCGCCTCGCCGAGACCCTGCGCTCGGTGGCGCCGCAGATCGACGGCAGCGGTGATGTCAACGCGGTCGTCCTGACCCCCGGCCCGTACAACTCGGCGTACTTCGAGCACAGCTTCCTCGCGCGCACGATGGGGCTCGAGCTCGTGCAGGCGCCCGACCTCATCGTCGACGGCGACAGGGTCTACTGCCGCACCACGCGCGGCCCCAAGCGGGTCGACGTGATCTATCGCCGCACCGACGAGGCGTTCCTCGATCCCGAGGTCTTCCGCCCCGACAGCGTGCTCGGCATCCCCGGCCTGATGCGTGCGTACGCTGCGGGCAACGTCGCGCTCGCCAACGCGCCCGGCAACGGCGTCGCCGACGACAAGGCGGTCTATCCGTTCGTCCCGAAGATGATCGAGTTCTATCTCGGCGAGCAGCCCCTGCTCGAACAGGTCCACACCTACGTGTGCCTGTTCGACGCCGATCGCACGTACGTCCTCGAGAACCTCGACAAGCTCGTGGTCAAGGCCGTCGACGAGGCCGGCGGCTACGGCATGCTGATGGGGCCGCAGTCGACCGCCGAGGAGCGCGAGGAGTTCCGCCGGCGGATCATCGCGGAGCCGCGGCGCTATATCGCGCAGCACCGGGTCGAGCTGTCGTCGTGTCCGACGTGGATCTCCGAGCGCGGCACGGTCGAGCCCCGGCGCGTGGATCTGCGGCCCTACATCCTGACGTCGCGCGAGGGGCCGTGGGTCCTACCCGGCGGCTTGACCCGCGTTGCACTCCAGCGCGGCAGCTACGTCGTCAATTCCTCGCAGGGCGGTGGCAGCAAGGACACCTGGGTGATGAAGGAGACCCCGTGATCTCCCGCGTCGCCGATCACTGCTTCTGGTTCGGGCGCTACGTCGAGCGTGCCGAGGCGACCGCCCGCATGCTCGGCGCGAGCGTCTCGCTCGCGCTCGATGCCGAGCTGCCCGCCGCGCAGGTGTGGCGACCCGTGATCGTCGTCTCCGGCGAGGAGGACGAGTTCCGCCAGCGGATCACGGGCGGCGACGATGACCACGGCGCGTGGGGCGACGGTGAGATGGTCCAGCGGTTCATGGTGTGGGACGAGGACAACGGGGTCTCCCTCGCGCGCTCGGTCCAGGGGATGCGGTGGAACGCGCGCTCGATCCGCGAGGTCCTCTCGCTCGAATCGTGGGAGTCGGTCAACGAGCTGCACCTGTGGATGCGCGGCGACGCGACACCGGCGATCTACGCGCAGCACCGCGACGCGTTCTACCAGCACGTCCGCCGATCGACGCAGCTGACGCTCGGCCTGTTGCGCTCGACGATGCTCCACGACGAGCCGCTCGACTTCATGTGGCTCGGCGTCCTGCTCGAGCGCGTCAACCAGACCGCGCGCATGCTCGACGTCCACCACCACGCGTTCACGAACCTGCCGCGCCGCCACGAGGTCGTCGAGACGGCGCTGTGGCTGTCGATGCTGCGCGCGCTGTCGGGCTCCGAGGCGTTCCTCAAGCGCGCGGCCGGGCGGGTCAGCTCCGAGGGCGTCGCCCGGTTCCTGGTCTCCGAGCCCGCGTTCCCGCGCTCGATCGCGTACTGCGTGCACTCGGCCTACGGCCGCCTGTGTGACATCCGGCCTCCCGATCACCACACCCTTCCCGGCGGCGTGTCGCTCGAGCGCCTGCGCGTGCTCGATTCCTGGATCCGTGCGCGCGAGCAGGAACCGCTCTCCGGCACCGCCGTCCACGACGTGCTGACCCACGTGGTCGACGAGGTCCACGAGATCTGCGGCACCCTGGGCAAGGAGTTGCTGGGTGCCGACTGAACCCGCGCTACGATGATCGCCGTGCAGGGCTGGTCCATCGCGACCGTGATCGCGCTCGCGGGGTGCGGGTTCTCGCTCGCGCCCGGCGGCGGTGGTGACGACGGCATCCCCGACGGCACGCGGATCACGCTGACCGACGACACCGCGGCCGAGCTCGCGAACAACGCGGGCCTCACCGACGGCGTGGTCGCCGCGCGCGGGGCGCTCGAGCCCGACGCGTTCGTGGTCGGCGGGCTCAAGGCGCGGGGCTTCGCCGGCAACCAGGTCGCCGACTCGAGCACCTACGACGAGGTCGCCGCCGCGGTGGGGCCGCAGCTCGGCTTCGGCTATCGCCAGGTCCCGGCGGATCACGATGCGACCTACGATCGCCCGCGCGGGCTCGGCATCACGACCAACAGCGACTACACGATCCTGTACACCGGCGAGATCCTGCTGCCGCAGGGGATCGTGACGCTCACGACCGATGCCGACGATCGCGTCGTCGTCCAGGTCGCGCTCGACGGCGTGACCTTCGGGGAGCGCCTGTTCAGCCACAACGCGGTGCGCTCGATCGAGCTCGCGGTCCCCGCCGCCGGCTGGTACCCGATCCGCGCCGCGTACGGCCAGGCTGGCGGCGGTGCGTTCTGGCGGCTCGAGATCGCGCAGCTCGGGGCGCCCACGATCCCGATCGACGGCAAGCGCCTGCGGGCGCGCGTGACCGCGGACCACGGCCTGATCGCGAGCGCCTTCGATGGCCAGGCGATGCTGGTGCCGGCCGGCGAGACCGCCGTCGCCACGGTCGACGAGAACTACGGCGTCGGCCCGCCCTCCCACGACCTCCCGATCACGACGCCGGACCGGTTCGGCGTGCGGTTCGCCGGCCAGGTCCTGATCGACACCCCCGGCGCGTACACGTTCTCCGCCGACATCGGCGCCGAGCCGTTCGACCTGTTCCGGATCTGGATCGATGGCGTGCAGGTCGCGAACGTCTGGCCCCCGGTGGCCGACCGGCCGAGCGCCACGCTCGATCTCGCGGCCGGCTGGCACGATCTCCTGGTCGACTTCGGCGAGGAGACCGTGACCGCGAGGATCCAGGTCAAGCTGTCGGGGCCGGGCATCCCCGACGGGCCGATCGATCCGCAGCGGCTGCGCCCCGCCGTCGCGTTCGGCCTGACGGCGCCGTTCGTCGCGTTCGCGAGCTTTCCGCTGATCGACGCGACGAGTGTCGCCGGCGTGCTGACCATCCCGATGGCACTCGTCGCGCCGGCAGGGGCGAGGATCGCGTCGGTCGACTATGGCCTCGCGATCACGAACCAGCGCCTCTCGGATCTCACGATCGACCTGATCGACTGTCACGGGGCGAAGACGCTGCCGGTGACGGTGCCGGCGATCTACGACTACTTCGCATCGGACACGAGCTGCGCGGGGGAGCCGGTCGTGCCCGTGGCGCCGTGGGCGTGGCGGATCACCGACTCCGTCCCGGGCAACGACCCGGTGGCCCTGCTGCCGGCGGTGCTCAACCCCGTCCTCGTCGCGACCTACTGGGGTGGCGATCGGGTGCCGTTCGCACCGGCCTACACGTTCGTCTCCGCACCGAAGCCGACGCCCGGCGCGATCGGCTTCGCCGCGATCGAGGTCACCGCCGATCTCCGCGGCGCCCTGATGATGATCGAGATGCGCGCCGGTGCCGACGAGGCCGCGCTCGCGAGCGCACCGTGGATCCCCGTGGATAACGACGCGGTGCCCGCGCTGACCGCGAGCGCGTGGGTCCAGTACCGGCTCGCCGTCACGAGCGATGGGTGGAGGCTCGCGAGCATCGACAAGGTGGATCTCACCTACGTCGTGCCGGCCGAGTAACGCTGCTACAGTCTCGCCGTGCCGAACCTCCTCGCGATGTCCTTCGAGGGTGAGCTCGCGCCATCGTTCACGCTGCACTGCCTCGGCGCGGGGCGCACGCTGCCGGATGGCTGGGGGCTCGGTTACTACCCGGCGGGTGAGCCGTCGGCCGCGATCCTCAAGGAGCCAGCGCCGCCTCAGGCGTCGATCCGCAGCCAGCTCGCGACCGCGTGGGAGCAGGTCGCCTCCAACGTGTTCGTGCTGCATATCCGGCACGCGACGTGGGGCGCGCTGTCCGACGCCAACACGCAGCCGTTCTCGCGGACGTGGGGCCGACGCGACTGGCTGATGGCGCATGCCGGCAGCCTCGATCGCAAGGAGCTCGACGTGCCCGGACCGTTCGAGCCGGTCGGCTCCACGGACACCGAGCAGATCTTCTGCGGCCTGCTCAACCGGTTCGTCGAGCGTGGCTGGCGGAGCCTC